>OBJT01000081.1_pt1 | contig 22567 bp, 23 predicted proteins | sample 1519861 | NCBI WGS metagenome assembly OBJT01 (sample SAMN02401118, study PRJEB22541) | soil metagenome, isolate JX
TATCAAATATAGTCTTATTATTGGTGTGGGTTATATATATTTCATCTTGTACAAATGTCGAAAAAACTCAACAAGGTAAATATTTTACAACGGTAATTAATCAATACTTTGGAGCGTATAAACCTATTGAAAAAATTTGGGTTGGTAAACCAGAAAGTATGTATTCAATTACTAAAGTAAAAAAAACAAATCTTTATCTAAATGATTTTGCTAACATTCGTAAAAAATTAGAGATTGATGGCTGGAAACTCATTTCAGACCAAGATAGTTACTATGAGTATTGTTTGGGTAAGAAAATACATATAGGTATACTTTATCCAATCCGACCACATCATTATAACTCAGAGGGTCGTGAGGTTAAATATACTGATATTAATGATTGGTTGGTAGGTTTATCTTATGGCGAAAGCGGTGTGAATCAATGCCGTAAAGGTGAAATCCCAATTATAGAATTAGACTAACTCGAATCTCTTATTTGCGATTAATTTGATTATTACTGAGATGGAAAAATCGCATCGAAAAGCTTTGTGCAACAAAGCCATTGAGAAAGAATCCTACGTTAATAGTTTTAATCAATCCCTTATTCAAAGATGAGAGAAATGAGATATTCTTAATTTTAAGAACTCAACTTCAATTTGGTCTAGTTTCAACGGGGCAATATAGTACTTACACCGTTGAGCAGACCAAAACTGGACTAAAAGTTGTAGAACAAGCGAGTTCGGAGTTTAATCAAATATCCTTTCTATCGATCAATTTCTAATATTTTTCCTCGACAATTTAAAAATAACTGATTTTGATGCCATGCCAGTTGTCCTGAAACAATGGTGGTATCCACTTCATAACGAAAGGTTTTATCTTGGAATGGACTCCAACCACAATGCATATAATTTCTTTGGTCTTTGACTGCAATTCTATGCGTATTTTCTCTAAGTAGAACGAGATCAGCCCAATAGCCCTCACGAATATAGCCACGATCTTTGATCTTAAACAAGTCCGCAACTTGATGAGATGTCTTACGCACCATCGTTTCGATACTGAGTTTTCCATCTGCAACCAGTTCCATCAATGCGGGCACAGCATGTTGCACCAGTGGTAGACCTGAAGGAGCATTCATATAGGGTTGTTGTTTTTCATCCCACGTATGTGGTGCATGGTCGGTTCCGATAATATCTAAACGATTAGTATTAGATATTGCATAGATCAAAGCCTCTTTATCTTGTTGAGTTTTGATTGCAGGATTGCATTTTATTAAATGTCCCAGAGCGGCATAGTCAGAATCATCAAAACTAAGATGATGAATACAGACTTCGGCAGAAATATGTTTTCGATTTAAAGGTAGATCTTTAAATAAACATAACTCTTTGGCTGTGGTCAGATGTAAAACATGCAGTTGAGTGCCGTATTTTTCGGCTAAGGAAACAGCAAGTCGAGAACTTTCAAAGCAAGCCTGTTTATCTCGAATTTTAGGGTGCATTGCTGCTGGAATATTTTCACCATATTTTTCCAAATATAGTTTTTCCTGTTCTTTAATCCGAGGCGTATATTCACAATGGGTCAATAAGATAGTCGGTACATTGGCAAATAAACGCTCTAAAACTTTAGGATCATCGACCAACATATTGCCTGTTGATGCACCCATAAAGACTTTGACACCACTGACTAATTTAGGATCAAGTTGTTCAATAATCTCTAAGTTTTCAGAACTCACGCCAAAATGAAATGCGTAATTTGCCATGCTATGTTGCGCTGCGATCTGCTTTTTTTGTGCCAGTGTCTCTAAGTTCAATGTCGCAGGATTGGTATTGGGCATATCCATATAACTGGTAATCCCACCAATGGTTGCAGCCATAGATTCAGATGCGATACTGCCTTTTTGGGGTGAGCCAGGATCTCTAAAATGCACTTGATCATCAATCATGCCTGGGATTAACCAAGCACCATTTGCATCAATAGTTTTCGCATTGAAAACACCTGTGATATTGCTAGAAATTTTCTCAATTCGCCCATCTTGGATCAGTACATCGGCAATGTACTGTTTATCTTCATTGACTAGATTGGCATTGCGAATAATGATCTTGGGAAATTGTCTAAAATTCATTGTGCAATGCCTTATATCCTTTGACTAACTCGATATTGGTGCTTACCACACTTTCAGAAAATTCACTGATGGAAACATCAACAGGCGGATATTGGCTTAAATCTGTTTTAGGATTGATATAGCTCATGGCAGGAACATAAAAGTGACTCGGTAAATCACGCCCGTCGACCACTGCATTGTGTCGGATCGCGCTATGATCACCGACTTTGCAGTTAAATAAAACGCTATTAAAACCAACAAAAACATGGCGACCAATCTCACAAGGACCATGAATAATCGAACGATGTGCAATAGAAGAGTTCTCGCCAATCTTCACCGCAGCACCTGCTTTTGAATGAATTACCACACCATCTTGGATATTGGAGTTTGCACCGATAATAATGGGTTCCATTTCGCCATGTTCATCGGTTTCATCAGCACGAATCACGGCATAAGGACCAATAAATACATTGGCATGTACGATGACTTTGCCGCAGATAATAGCAGTTTGATCGACATAAGCAGATTGATCGATAACAGGCAAATGACCAGATGGATTTTTACGTAGCATAGAATTACCGCTTAAAATAAGTTAAATCACAGGTTGAGTTAAAATCGTCACTTGATCTGTATTTAGACCAAGATAAAAACAAGTCGGGCGTAGGGTGTGGCAGGCTGGACCTGTTTGATTGACGAAAAACAATAGGCAGTCTCCATCACAATCGAGTCTGGCATCCGTCAAATATTGACGATGACCTGAACTCTCACCTTTACGCCATAAACACTTTTGTGAGCGCGACCAATAACACACTTGTTGGGTCTGCAAGGTTTCGATTAAGGCTTCTCGATTGACCCAAGCCATCATCAATACATCTTTACTTGTTTGATCTTGAGTGATCGCGGGAACAAGACCATCTTGGTTCCATTTGATCTGTTCAAATACAGCTTCAAAATCAAATTTCTGCCCCAAAGACCCATGTTCCATCTGCTCAAAAATAGAATGCTTTACCATTGCCATGAACCTTGAGCCACAGCATCATGCGCATGCAGGCTTTCTGCATGAATGACTTTGAAATTAAAGCCTCTAATGCTTTTATGATTTAAAAATGTGCCATATAACCGTCGTAAGGCATCTTCACAAAACATCAGGTTTTGACCATTGGCAATTGCAAACGCTTGTTCATCGATACGTTTAACGGCAGTCTGAACAGGTGTCGTGAGAGCTTGTTCAGCTTGATTAATAAACAAAATCAGTGGGATATGTTGGATGTTTTGATCAAGTCTGAAATTAAGAATCGCAAAGCTTCTTTGACTATGTGGTGTTGCAGCAATCGCATCTGTACTGCTTAGCCAATCTAAAATTTCCTGCTGATCTAAACGAATGTCTTGATTGTTTAACGCCGATTCAAAACGTTGTTGAATAATGTTTCTTGCAAGAGCAGCCGAGCATGGGCAGGTTGATGAATAGGGAATATCAACTTTTAGTTCTGCTAAAAACTGCCCATCTAAAAGTTGGCATGACAAAACAAAAGGATAACTTTTCCAACCTGAAAGCTTGCTGATCAATGCAGGTCGTTCGATATACAGTTCGCTATGAATTTCAATTTTTGCATGTTTGGATAGATCACGATGACTTTCTAAAAAGTCTTGTAATAATGACTGCAGATCGATCAAGTTCAAATTTTCAATCGAACTCAGTTCTAATAGTCGCGTATACAAGCGTGACATATGAATCCCTTTGGCTAAGGGATCGTCCAAACTGACATAAGCATTGATTTGACTTTGACATAGCGTACTTTCGATACGAACGGGTAATGCAATTTTTTCCATGCCAACCCAATCTAGGCAATGGCTATAAGCTTTGGGTAAAGTCGATTCAGCTGAAATATCTGGAAGAGCGAGATTCATTTGTCTAATGGCTTACGTTGTAATGTTTGTTGTAATGTTATAACATAACAATAAGCATCGACAAGCGCGTTGCGAAGTAAATTCGATTTAAGTGATGCTGGCGAGTCAAAATGAAAAAAATCTACATGCTCGGATTCATTTGTGGTCTGTCTGCTTGTCAGTCTTCGTATCAAGAGATCCAACCGCAACCTCGACCAAAACTTGAATCGAAACATACGATTCCCAAAGTGATTCTGCAAGAAAAGCGTATCCCATCTTCGTATCTTCAGTGGGCAATGCAGGCTCAGCATCAACAGCAAATCCAAGCTTATAAAAATTTCTTGAAAACCCAAGGGATTGATTCTTTTATTCCAGATTTTGAGTTTTTTCAAACAGCGAGAGATTGGCAAAAGTGTAATTACGCTGAATATGAAGTTCCACCAAGAGAACTCTGGAATAACAGCATTCCGACTTTAAAGATTCTGAAGCAATTGGTCGAACAAAAACGCATTGATCAGTTTACGGTGACATCTGTGTATCGAAACTATGCATTGAATCGGTGTGCAGGTGGGGCGGGTGGATCTAAACATGTGTTTAATGCCGCACTGGATTTTCGTATAGGTAGTGAGAATCCAGATTCAATTGAACAAATCCGTATCGAAAATACAAAAAAGAAGCTTTGTGAATTCTGGATAGAGCAAGGTGAAGCATTAAATATGGGTTTAGGTGTGTATGCATCAGGACAAATCCATATCGATACAGCAGGCTATCGTACATGGGGGGTCGACCATCGGTACACTTCCTCACCTTGTATGAATAATTCTTTTAATAATAACAATGAGTAAATTGCAATGAAGCTAACGATCGCTCAACAAAATATTTTAGATATTTTAAAAACAGAAAATAAAGCCATGAGTGCTTATGAGTTATTGGAGAAGGCCAAACCTTATGGCTTTCAAGCGCCAATTCAAATCTATCGAATTCTGAAAAAACTGTCAGAACAGTGCCTGATCGTAAAACTAAATACCTTAAATATGTATGTGCTAGACCAAGCCGAAATTTCAGCGAGTTATCGGCTTTTTACCGTGTGTACCGAATGCCAAAGCGTGCAAAGTATCGCCATTCCACAACTTAAAACCTGTGTGGAAAGCACCATCCAAGCTAAACAATTCAATCCGAGTTACCCATATTTAGAAGTATTGGGTCAATGTTTCTCATGTCTTTCCAAACATGAAACTCAACATATTTAATCAGTGAGAACGCCAATGAATCATTCTTTAGCCACTCCAAGCAAACTTCCTGTGACCGTCTTATCTGGTTTTTTAGGTGCAGGAAAAACCACGTTGCTCAATCATATTTTGAACAATCGGGAAGGGCGAAAAATCGCCGTAATCGTCAATGATATGTCGGAAGTGAATATTGATGCGGCATTAGTTCGTGAGGGCGGTGCTGAATTATCACGTACAGATGAAAAACTGGTGGAAATGAGCAATGGTTGTATTTGTTGCACCTTACGAGAGGATTTATTGATTGAGGTACGTCGTTTGGCTGAAGACAATCGCTTTGATCAATTGGTGATTGAATCAACAGGGATTTCTGAACCTTTGCCTGTTGCAGAAACATTTACATTTGAAGATGAAAATGGCGTTTCACTGAATGAATTTGCGCGTTTGGATACCATGGTGACTGTGGTCGATGCTTATAATTTTTTAAAGGATTATAGTTCGCTGGATAGCCTAACTTCACGAGGTGAATCATTGGGGGAAGATGACGAACGTAATGTGGTGGATCTTTTAATCGACCAAATTGAGTTCTGTGATGTGATTGTATTAAATAAAGTTGATTTGATTAATCGTGAAGAAAAAGAAAAATTATTTGGCATTTTACATTCACTCAATCCAAGAGCGAAAATTGAAATTGCTGAATTTGGGCAAGTGAAGTTAGATAAGATTCTAAATACAAACTTATTTGATTTTAATGAAGCAGCTCAAGCGCCTGGTTGGCTGAAAGAATTAAGAGGTGAACATACGCCTGAAACCGAAGAATATGGGATCAGTAGTTTTGTTTACAAAGCAAGAAAGCCTTTCCATCCACAACGGTTTTTTGATTTTGTAAATTCTGAATGGCAAGGTGTGATTCGTTCAAAGGGTTTCTTTTGGTTGGCTTGTAATCCAGAGTTTGCAGGGTCTTGGTCGCAAGCAGGTGCGATGGCTCGTCATGGTGTAGCAGGGTATTGGTGGGCAGCCGTACCAGATGAACATTGGCCAGAAGATCAACATAGTCGTGATGCAATTGAAAGAAATTGGGATGATTTAACAGGTGACGCTCGACAGGAAATAGTTCTGATCGGTATGGGTATGGATCAAGATGCACTAACGGCGCAGTTTGATGCATGTTTATTAACAGATGACGAAATGGTACTTGGTGCAAAAGAATGGGAGCAATTTGACAATCCATTTACGGGTTGGACAGATATGATTTTAAAATAATTCGAGAAAATAAAGTTAAGCTCTAATTTACATTTCTATTTAAATTAGAGCTTCTTTTACGCTTTAGATGACATGTCTTAAATCTCGAGAAGTTTCCAGCAATAATGGCAAAATGTGAGTAATTAAATAATCTTTAGTCGTTCGCATGGTTGGTGAGACGATATTCAACGCTGCAACAACATCAGCATTTGAATCATAAATAGGCACCGCAACAGCGTGTACCCCCAGTTCATGCTCTTCACATGAATAGCACCAATCTTGCTCTTTGATTTCATGCAGTAGCGCCAAAAACTTCTCACTTTCGGTATGCGTATATTTAGTAAGTCGTTTAAGAGGGTATTTTTCTAACCATTGTTTCTGTTCATCCAAATCAAGATGTGCAAGTAAAATTTTACCTGCTGATGTGGCATGAGCGGGCAACCGATTACCTAGATGTAGACCATATGGGTTAACGCGATCTGTTTGTTGATGCGCTGCACTTCGTGCGATGGTAATTGCTTCATATCCATCTAACACCATCACTGAATAAATAAGCGAGGTCTGATTAGTCAATAAATTCAATAATGGTTGACAGATTTTTGGGAGTGGGGATCCATCTAAGTAAGCACCTGAAAATTTTAGAATTTTAGGAGCAAGATAATAATAATGCCCATCAAATTCCAAATAGCCTAAGTATTCCAAAGTAAGTAGATGACGTCGAGCAGCGGCACGTGTCATGCCTGTCTTTTCAGCAGCTGTACTGATATTTAGACGATGACGTTCTGGACCGAAACACTCGAGGATGGTTAAACCTTTAGCTATACCTGCAATGAAGTCTTCATGTCGAATTGATTTCTTATTTTCACTGTGATGAATCAATCGAACAGTTTTTTCTTGATCATGATCCATATGATGATAACTCCAATCTGCAATTTCAGTTGCTCATTTCCATTCTATTCTAATCAAAAGCTGACTGTTTTACTTGGATAATGTTCGATCATCGAACATAATATATATATATCGAACAAAATACACTTTAAAGCATAGAAGTGCGTCCAAAATTTATCAAGAATAAATACAAGCAATCCGAACAGAACACTCAACTTCATTGGCTCGTTTTTCGGCCTGAAAAATTGAGTGACTTATCGTACAGGAAGTAGTCAGATGATTGATAAGAGTACAGCCTCATTGGTTGAGGTTTTATCCCAAATAAAAGATGGATCGACCATCATGATCGGTGGCTTTGGAACCGCAGGACAACCTGCTGAACTCATCGATGCTTTGATTAAACTCGGGGTTAAAGACCTTGTCATCGTCAATAACAATGCAGGCAATGGCGATTATGGTCTTGCCAAACTCCTAAAAACAGGCGCAGTCCGTAAAATCATCTGTTCCTTCCCTCGTCAGTCTGATTCATGGGTGTTCGATGAACTTTACCATGCGGGCAAGATCGAATTAGAACTCGTCCCACAAGGCAATCTCGCTTGCCGTATCCAAGCCGCAGGTATGGGCTTAGGTGCTGTATTTACACCGACTGGTTTTGGAACATTATTGGCAGAAGGCAAAGAAACCCGTCATATCGATGGTAAAGATTACGTTCTTGAATATCCAATCAAAGCTGATTTTGCCTTGATCAAAGCTTACAAAGGCGATCGTTGGGGCAATTTAGTTTTTAATAAGTCGGCACGTAACTTTGGACCGATCATGGCCATGGCTGCAGATGTCACCATCGCTCAAGTCTCTGAAGTAGTAGAACTCGGTCAGCTTGATCCTGAACACATTATTACCCCAGGGATTTTTGTCCAGCATGTGGTTGCTGTTAAAGCAACATCACCTGTCGCTGCGCAATAAGGAGAATAACAATGAGCTATCAAAAACTCAGCCGTGACCAAATTGCAGAACGTGTTGCACAAGATATTCCTGATGGTGCCTATGTCAATCTAGGTATTGGCTTACCGACCAAAATTTCAAAATACTTACCTGCGGATAAAGATGTTTTTCTGCATTCTGAAAATGGCTTATTGGCATTCGGTCCACCACCAGCCAAAGGTGAAGAAGACCCTGAACTGATTAATGCAGGCAAAGAGTATGTGACCATGCTCACAGGGGGATGCTTTTTTCATCATGGTGATTCCTTTGCCATGATGCGTGGTGGTCATTTAGATATTGCGGTACTGGGTGCATTCCAAATCGCAGCCAACGGTGATCTTGCCAATTGGCATACAGGAGCAGCCGATGCGATTCCTGCTGTGGGTGGTGCAATGGACTTAGCTGTAGGTGCAAAGAAAGTCTTTATCACTACGGATCATGTCACCAAACAAGGTGAACCTAAGATCGTTGAAGCGCTGTCTTATCCAGCAACAGGTTTGAAATGTGTCGATCGTATTTATACCGATCTGTGTGTGATTGATGTGACCACAGAAGGTTTAAAAGTGATTGAGAAAGTGGATGGTCTGAGTTTTGAAGAACTACAGGCGTTGACGGGTGCTCGATTGATTGATGCGACTCAAGCTTAAGGATTGAAATCCCCCTAAATCCCCCTTTGTTAAGGGGGAACTTCATCTAAATAATAGAGTGAGGTTTCCCTCCTTTTAAAAGGAGGGATTAAGGGAGGATTATAGGGAAAAACATATGAAAAACGCTTATATCATTGATGCGATTCGCACCCCATTCGGTCGTTATGCAGGTGGTTTAGCACCTGTACGTGCTGATGATCTTGGTGCAGTTCCGATTCAAGCCTTAATGCAACGTAATCCAATGGTCGACTGGCAACACGTGGATGATGTGATTTACGGCTGTGCCAATCAAGCGGGTGAAGACAATCGTAATGTGGGGCGTATGTCCGCATTATTGGCTGGCTTGCCTTATCAAGTCCCTGCAACCACAGTAAATCGTCTTTGTGGTTCATCCTTAGATGCGATTGCCATGGCTGCACGTGCAATTAAAGCAGGTGAAGCAAATCTCATTATTGCGGGTGGTGTCGAGAGTATGAGTCGTGCGCCTTATGTGATGGGTAAAGCGGACAGTGCTTTTGGTCGTAGCCAAAAGATTGAAGACACCACAATGGGTTGGCGTTTTATCAATCCAAAGCTCAAAGAAACGTATGGTGTAGATACCATGCCACAAACTGCAGAAAACGTGGCAGAGCAATTTAAGATTAATCGTTTTGATCAAGACCAGTTTGCCTTGGTGAGCCAACAACGTACTGCAGCAGCGCAAGCCAAAGGCTTTTTTAAACATGAAATCGTTCCTGTCACGATTCCTCAACGTAAAGGTGATGCGGTTGTTGTCGATACGGATGAACATCCACGTGCATCGACCACGATTGAAGCATTGACCAAACTCAAAGGTGTAGTGAAAGCAGATGGAACAGTGACTGCGGGTAATGCGTCAGGTATTAACGATGGTGCAGCAGCGATTTTGATCGCTTCAGATGAGGCAGTTGCTCAATATCAACTTAAACCACGTGCCAAAATCATTGCAGCCACGACAGTGGGTGTCGAACCCCGCATTATGGGTTTTGCCCCTGCGCCTGCAATCAAAAAGTTACTCAAACAAGCCAATCTGACCTTAGAACAAATGGATGTGATTGAGTTAAACGAAGCCTTTGCAGCTCAGGCATTAGCGGTGACTCGTGATTTAGGTTTGTCAGATGATGATGCCCGTATCAATCCGAATGGTGGTGCGATTGCTTTAGGTCATCCACTCGGTGCCTCAGGTGCGAGATTAGTGACCACAGCGCTGAACCAACTTGAGCAGATCCAAGGACAATATGCTTTGTGTTCGATGTGTATTGGCGTGGGTCAAGGCATTGCCTTGATTATTCAGCGTGTTGAGTGAGGTGTGAAATGAGCCAGTTATATGCCAGCTTGTTTTATCAATCAGATGTGACCACTATTTTTAGTGATCGTTCTTTATTGAGTTATATGATCCAAGCTGAAGTGGCTTTGGCAAAAGCACAGGCTCAGGTCAATGTCATTCCTCGTGAAATGGCGACGATCATCGAACAAGTTGGGCAATCTGCTTTAACACAGATCGATTTTGATGCTTTGGTGGTTGCAACAGGTTTGGCTGGAAATATTGCTATTCCTTTTGTTAAGCAATTTACAGCCATTGTAAAGCAGCAAGATGAACAAGCTTCACGTTATGTGCACTGGGGCGCAACCAGTCAAGACATTATTGATACGGCAACGATTTTGCAGTGTCGTGATGCTTTAGCCATGATTGAAAAGCAACTTCAATCTGCATATCAAATTTGTTTGCAACTGGCTGAACGTTACCGTGACCAAGTGATGATTGGGCGTACATGGTTGCAGCAAGCTTTGCCGATTACATTAGGACATAAGTTTGCACGTTATGCAGCTGCATTAAAACGTGATCTTGATCGTTTACAGGCAATGAAAACTAGAGTGTTCACCGCCCAGCTTGGTGGTGCAGTAGGTTCATTAGCATCTTTGCAAAATCAAGGTTCTGCTGTAGTTGAAGCTTTTGCAGCCGAACTAGGACTTACGACGCCTGAATGCACTTGGCATGGCGAGCGTGATCGTATTGTAGAGATTGCTAGTCTGCTTGCCATGATCGTGGGCAATGTTGGCAAGATGGCAAAAGATTGGTCATTACTCATGCAGACTGAAATTGCTGAAGTTTATGAACCAACAGCAAAAGGGCGTGGTGGTTCATCGACAATGCCTCACAAGCGCAATCCAGTTGCAGCCGCTTCAATTCTTGCCGCTGCAAATCGCGTTCCAGCGCTGATGGCTAGTGTTTATCAAAGCATGGTTCAAGACCACGAACGTGCTTTAGGTGCATGGCATGCGGAATGGTTAGCGATACCTGAAATTTTTCAACTATGTGCTGGCGCATTAGAGCGTAGCAATGAAGTATTACAGGCTATTGATGTGAATGCCGAAGCGATGCAACACAATCTTGACACGACTCAAGGTTTGATCATGGCTGAAGCAGTGATGATGGCACTTGCTAGCAAGATTGGACGCTTAAATGCACATCATGTGGTTGAGCAAGCATGTCAGCAAGCAGTTGAACAAGATACGCATTTGAAAAATATTTTATCCAACTTAGATGAAGTGAATGCTCATTTCTCAGCTGAAGCATTGGATCAGCTTTTCCAGCCTAAGTCATATTTGGGCAATATCCAAATGCAAATTGATTCTGTTCTCAAAGCAGCTCAAGGAGATTCAAAATGATGATCAATATTCATAATCGTCAAGGATATCAACTTGCAGTGCAAGTGCAGGGTCAGAAAGATGCCCCAGTGATTGTGTTTTCTAATTCGCTTGGAACCGATCATGGGATGTGGCAAGCACAGGTTGAAGCATTGTCAGAACATTATCAAGTCGTGACTTACGATACGCGTGGTCATGGTATGAGCCGTGTGATTGAGCAAAGCACTTTGCAAAACCTTGCTGAAGATGTGGTGGATATTTTAGATGCGCTCAGGATTGATAAAGCACATTTCTGTGGAATATCAATGGGAGGCATAACTGGATTGTATCTCGCGATTCATCATTCAGATCGCTTTTTGAGTGTCACAATCGCAAATTCTGCTGCAAAAATAGGAACTGCTGAAGCATGGAATAATCGTGCGGACAGTGTAGAGCAACACGGTTTGGCAGAGCTTGTTAAAACCACACATACTCGTTGGTTTAGTGAGCATTTTGATTATGCTCATGATGTTTTAGCACAGAAAACCATTCAAAGTTTAGCTGTTACACCTGCGCAAGGGTATGCCAATGCATGTCGTGCTTTGGCAGGGGCAGATCTAAGAGATCAACTTCAACAGATTCATATCCCAACTTTAATTATTGCTGGTCAATTTGATCCAGTAACGACGGTTCAAGATGCTGCTTTTATGCATCAGTCTATTTCACAAAGCCAGATTGAGATTTTGGCAGCTTCTCATTTATCGAATATTGAGCAACCTCAAGTCTTTAATCAAGCATTGTCTAAGTTTATTCAGAAAATATAACCAGTTTAGGTTAGAAAGGAACTCGCCTACAAGGAGGCAACTATGGCACAGGAATTTGCTGCTCCCCAAAATAGTATGGATGCACAGAAACTGATTGATCATGCACCAATCAGTAAATATCAGTGGTTAATCGCAATTGTTTGTTTTCTCATCGTTTTTGTAGACGGAATTGATACTGCTGCGATGGGTTTTATTGCTCCGGCATTAACCCAGGATTGGGGAATTGATCGCTCACAGCTTGGACCCGTAATGAGTGCAGCTTTAGGCGGGATGATTATTGGTGCACTAGTATCAGGTCCCACAGCCGATCGTTTTGGCCGCAAGATTGTATTGATCGTTTCCATGCTGATTTTTGGGGGCTTTACGCTTGCTTCTGCCTACGCAACGAATTTGGATCAGTTGGTGGTATTGCGTTTTTTAACGGGTATTGGTCTGGGTGCGGCGATGCCAAATGCAACCACATTATTCTCTGAATATTGCCCAACGCGCGTACGGTCATTAATGGTGACCTGTATGTTCTGTGGCTACAACTTGGGGATGGCAACGGGTGGTTTCATTAGTAGCTGGCTTATTCCCAATTATGGTTGGCATAGTTTGTTTTTGTTAGGCGGATGGACACCATTGTTTTTAATGCTTCTGGTGATTTTTTTCTTACCTGAGTCTTATCGCTTCTTAATTGTAAAAAATAAGAATCCTGAGAAAGTACGTCGAATTTTAACGCACATTGCACCATCACAAGTTCAAGGTGTAACGGAATTCCACATCCCAGAAGAGCAATCAAACGTAGCTCAGAAAAAGAGTGTATTTGGCATGTTGTTTTCAAAACAATTTTCCAAAGGCACCGTTTTATTGTGGTCAACCTATTTTATGGGGTTGGTGGTGATTTATCTACTGACCAGTTGGTTACCGACCTTAATGCGTGAAACTGGGGCGACCTTGGAACGAGCTGCATTTATCGGTGGTTTGTTCCAATTTGGTGGTGTACTCAGTGCTTTATTTATCGGTTGGGCAATGGATCGTTTTAATCCGAACCGAATTATTGCAGGCTTTTATTTTGCCGCTGGTTTATTTGCGATTGCAGTCGGTCAAAGCTTAGCAAATCCAACTTTACTTGCTGTTTTAGTTCTATGCGCTGGTATTGCGATCAATGGTGCGCAATCAGCAATGCCAGCTTTAAGTGCTCGTTTTTATCCTACCCAATGTCGTGCAACAGGCATTGCATGGATGACAGGTATCGGTCGTTTCGGTGCTGTGTTTGGTGCTTGGATTGGCGCAGTGTTACTTGGGAATAATTGGTCGTTCACTATGATTTTAAGCATGTTGTTTATTCCAGCAACGGCTGCTGCTGTGGCGATCTTTGTGAAATCTCTAGTTGCGCATACGGATGCAACCTAACTTTCTTTCAATTCGGGACAACGTCAATGAATGATGAACAACGTTATCAACAAGGTCTGAAAGTCCGTACAGAAGTACTGGGTGAAAAACATGTCGGGCGTTCTTTAGAGAACCTGAATGACTTTAACCAAGATTTTCAGAATTTTATTAGTCGATTTGCTTGGGGGGAAGTGTGGTCACGTGACGGTTTACCACGCCATACCCGCAGTTTAGTCACCATTGCCATTTTATTGGCATTGGGGCGAGAAGATGAACTTAGGATGCATTTACGTGCTTGTTTTAACAACGGCGTGACTAAAGATGAACTTAAAGAACTGATTTTACATAGTTCGTTGTATGCAGGCTTACCTGCTGCAAATGCTGCAATGCATATGGCAGAAGAAGTCTTTAAGGAAATTGGAATCGAAGTGCAACCTGTTTCGGCACAACCACAGGATTAAGGAGATAGGCATGTTAAATCATACATTAGGTGCGTATCCGCAACGTAATACAGATGATCACCCACCAGCATATACACCGGGTTATAAAACCAGTGTATTACGCTCACCAAAAAATGCGTTGATCTCGATCAATGAAACTTTGACAGAAGTCACTTCACCGCATTTTTCACCGAATCTTTTTGGTCCTAAAGACAATGATTTGATTTTGAATTATGCCAAAGAGGGTTTACCTGTTGGCGAGCGAATTATTGTTCATGGTTATGTGCGTGATCAGTTTGGTCGCCCTGTTAAAAATGCCTTATTAGAAGTATGGCAGGCCAATGCTTCAGGTCGTTATCGTCATCCGAATGATAAGTTCATCGGAGCGATGGATCCGAATTTTGGTGGTTGTGGTCGTACTTTGACGGATGAAAATGGGTTCTATATTTTCCGTACCATTAAACCAGGTCCATATCCGTGGCGTAACCGTATCAATGAATGGCGTCCAGCGCATATTCATTTCTCATTAATTGCGGATGGCTGGGCGCAACGTTTAATTTCCCAGTTCTATTTTGAAGGCGATACACTGATTGACTCTTGTCCAATTTTGAAAACGATCCCATCTGAAGATCAACGTCGTGCCTTAATTGCGTTGGAAGACAAAAACAATTTCATTGAATCAGATAGCCGTTGTTACCGCTTTGATATTCATCTTCGTGGTCGTCGTGCGACTTATTTTGAAAATGATTTGACTTAATGGAGTAACACAATGAACGCGTGGAATTTTCAGGAATTGAAAGAAACCCCATCACAAACAGGTGGTCCTTATGTACATATTGGTTTGTTACCACAGCAAGCCAATATCGAAGTGTTTGAACACAATTTTAACAATCAGTTGGTGAGTGAAAAAACGCAAGGTCAGCGTATTCGTCTTGAAGGACAAGTATTTGACGGACTAGGTTTGCCATTAAGAGACGTGTTGTTGGAAATTTGGCAAGCCGATGCCAATGGTGTTTACCAAAGTCAAGCCGATACACAAGGTAAGGCTGTTGATCCAAACTTTTTAGGTTGGGGACGCACGGGTGCAAACTTTGAAACAGGTTTCTGGAGTTTCAACACCATCAAACCGGGTGCAGTAGCAGGTCGTAAAGGCACAACCCAAGCGCCGCATATTGCGGTGGTTGTATTTGCGCGTGGTATCAACCTCGGTTTGCATACTCGTATTTACTTTGATGATGAAGTTGAAGCGAATGCGAATGATCCGATTCTAAACAGTATTGAGTGGGCGACTCGTCGTCAAACCCTAATTGCCAAACGCACAGAAGTGGATGGTGAAGTGGTGTATCGCTTTGATATTCGTATTCAAGGCGAAGATGAAACTGTGTTTTTTGATATTTAAATTTTAAGTGCACAACGAATGATTGCTTGCTCTTGGGAAAGACAGGCAATCCATTAAGGAAGATGATGATGAAAATGAAAACACTGGCAGCATTAACACTGCTTGTTAGCCCTTTATTTACGGTTCAAATGGTACAGGCACAAGAAAATGTTCATAGCCCAGTTCAATTAGCTGAGCTTGCTAAGTCACCAGTTAAAACGATTGTACCGATTACTGCAAAAACTAAAGAACAAGCGATTGCTCAAGCTAAAGTGATTGCAGCCAATCAAGATGCAGATCTAGCAGAATTTCGTATTGATCTGCTCGATTTTGCTGCTGATACCAAACAGGTAATTGCTTTAGGACACGAATTAAAAAAGGTATTAGGTAATAAACCAGTGATCGCGACCATTCGTACCCATAACGAAGGTGGTCAACTCACTATTAGCGATGCTGATTATGGCAAGACCTATCAAGCCTATTTAAAACAGCCTTTTATGGACATGCTGGATATTGAAATGTTCCGTGATCAGCAGGTGGTCAAAAATACAGTTCAATTGGCACATGATAAAAAAGTGCTGGTCGTGATGTCGAATCATGATTTTAAGAAAACGCCAAGCGAAGATGAGATCGTTAAACGTTTATTGAAACAAGATGAACTCGGTGCGGATATTTTAAAAATTGCAGTGATGCCGCAAAACAAACAAGATGTTTTTACCTTGATGAATGCCACTTTAAAAGTTAGTCAACTTTCAAATAAACCATTGCTGACGATGTCGATGGGCAAACTCGGCACCATTTCAAGAATTGCGACAGCCAATATGGGGGGGAGTTTTAGCTTCGGCATGATTGGTGAAGCATCAGCACCCGGTCAAATTGATGTGACCCAACTGAAACAGTTGTTAAAAACAGTTCAGCCAACAGAATAATTGAAAAGGATTTTTACAATGAAAGTTATTTCTTTACGTTTAAGCACGCTTGCAATCGGTTTAGCAGTATCTAGTATGGCAGCAGCTGAAACCTACATCGTAGACCGTTATCAGGACGATACTGAAAAAGGTTCACTGCGTTGGGCGATTGAACAAGCCAATAGCAAGCCGACACAAACCAGTGAAATTTTGATTCAAGCAGTTGGTCAAGCACCGTATGCAATCAAGGTAAATAGCCCACTTCCTGAAATTAAAGCACCTGTCAAAATCATTGGTACACAATGGGCAAAAACAGGCGAGCATATTGTCATTGATGGTTCAAACTATATTAAAGGTCGTGGCGTTGAAGCGTGTCCCGGCGCTGTAGAAGGGCAGTTTGGAACCAATGTACGTACAACCACTTTACCGGGAATTGTGCTGCGTGACATCAATGGTGTGACCATCCAAGGTTTAGAAATCCGTCACTTCTGTATTGGTATTTTGATGAATCGTGCCAGCAACAACCTGATTCAACACAACCGTATTATGCACAACTATGGTGGTGCAGGGGTGATGCTGACAGGTGATGATGGAAAAGGCAATCCGACTGCAACCACTACCAATAACAACAAAGTTCTCAATAACTATTTCCAAGATAATGGTGATGGCTTAGAGCTAACACGTGGTGCTGCATTTAATTTAGTTGCGAATAACCATTTTATTTCAACTTCAGCAAATCCAGAGCCATCTCAAGGAATTGAAATTCTTTGGGGCAATGACAATGCGGTTGTGGGGAATAAATTTGAAAATTATTCGGATGGTTTACAGATTAATTGGGGTAAACGCAATTACATTGCTTATAACGAACTGACCAATAACTCATTAGGATTTAACCTAACGGGTGATGGTAATATTTTAGATAGCAACAAAATTCATGGTAATCGTATTGGAATTGCGATTCGCTCTGAAAAAGATGCCAATGCACGTATTACATTAACAAAAAATCAAATTTGGAATAATGCGAAGGATATTAAACGCTGTGAAGCAGGCGGAAGCTGTGAACCAAGCCAACGTTTAGGTGCAATCACTTTTGATATTCCGGGCTTAGAGCATGCACATTTTGTTGGTTCTCGTGGGCATGGTGTCAAGATTGATCCTGAAAACTTACAAAAAACTTGTCAGCAACCAAATCAACAAGGCTGTAATCCACAACCGAACCAAGCCATTCAAGCACCAAAACTTACACTCTCAAAAGGTCAAGTTGTTGTTGAGGTAAAAGGACAACCACATCAGCGTTATCAAGTTGAATTGTTTGGAAACTCGTCAGCAAATGCAAATGAAGCCGAGCTCTATTTAGGTTCAGAGATTGCTGTTACCAATGCTCAAGGTGTTGCAACAGTTTCATGGAAACCAACTGCTCAAGTTGCCTCCATAACCGCCAATGTGACGGATCATTTAGGCGCTACATCTGAACTGAGTTCAGCCGTGCGAGTCAAATAACAATAAAAGTAGCATCTTTCATAAGGTGCTACATAGATTAGAAAGACAAGGAATTTATCGATGAAACAGCATTTGTTTTTATTTAAAACGACGTTACTGACATTTTCAATTTTATCTGTACAGCATGCTTTAGCAGATCAACCATGGTCACAAGATCGTCAATGGTTATTAGGTGATTGGAATGGACAACGCCAACAACTAGAAAAAGAGGGTTATAAATTTACCGCATCGATTATGAGTCAATCAGCAACCAATTTGGATGGTGGCTACAATGATGACAATGCCTTTAAAAATGCAGCGCAATTATCTTTAGGTGCAAATTTTGACTTAGAAAAAATTGCAGGGTGGAAAGACACGACCGCTAATATCTTGATCACTAAACGAGATGGTAATGCCTTAACTTTAGATCGTATTAAAGATCCACGTTCAAGTGCTTTGGGAAATAGCCAAGAAATATATGGACGCGGCAAAATCTGGCGTTTATCACAAGCATGGATTAAAACCGGTTTTGCGGATAATTCAGTCCAATTCAAAATCGGTCGTATGGGCATGTCTGAAGACTTTAATGGCTCTCAATGTGAATTCCAAAATTTATTACTATGTGGAAGCCAACTCGGTAAATCGATCGGCTCGATTTGGTACAACTTACCTGTTGGCTTGTGGGGCGCAAATGTGAAATACCAGTTTGCACCTGAGTGGACGCTCGGTGTAGGTGTTTATGAAGTTAATCCTGATAATGTAAAACCGATAAAAACAGTGATGGGTTTAACTTGGATATGGACAATGTTAAAGGTGCAACTATTCCTGTTGAACTGGCTTGGAAACCTAAACTGGCAGCTTTTAATGGTTTGGCAGGTGAATACAAAATAGGGGCACTTTATTCAACTGCTGAAGCGAATGACATCGCGATTGCAGATAAAGTCCACGATAGCAAACACAGTTTTTGGCTCAATGCGCAACAACAATTGACACAGAACGGCGATGATTCAAAGCGTGGTTTATATGCCAGTGTTAATGTCGTGGTAAACGATAAAGAAACAACTGCAGTTCGAAGTACGCAACAACTTGCACTTTGGTACAAAGGACCATTTGAGAGTCGTCCAAATGATTCAATTGGTTTGGGTATTGCAAACTATCTAGTCAATGATCGTTATAAAGATCGCCAAATCGATATCAATCATAGTCGTGGTTACGACCAATATGATGCATTCGCAGCAGATTATGTTCCCGTTCAACGAGATGAGCTCAATGTTGAATTGAACTATACCTATCAATGGTCACCAGCTGTCATGTTACGACCAAATCTACAATATATCCATCAGCCTGCTGGTGTGAAAGAGGTAGATGATGCTTGGGTTGCTGGATTGAGCATGCGAGTGAATTTCTAATTTAGGAGTATGACCCATGTCAGAGTCTACCAATAGCCATACCATATTAAAGATATGGTGTTTTATTTTAGGTCTCGCCTTATTGCTTACTGGGCTATTTTTCACCATTGGTGGTGGAAAGCTGATTGCTCTCGGCGGTTCATGGTATTTCATGATTGCAGGTTTATTCACCCTAGCATCTGCGATTTTTATTTTTAAGAAGAAAGCTCTCGGTGTTTGGTTATTTAGTCTTGTTTTTATCGGCACGATTATTTGGTCATTAATTGATGCAGGTTGGGAATTTTGGCCTTTATTTTCTCGACTCATGTTCCCAGCAGGTTTGTTTGCAGCTCTCATGCTGACTTTACCTGCGATACGTCGTTATCAGTTTCAACCGTCATCAGCTACACCAGCTTATGCAGTGGGTGGTTTGACAGTATTGGGTATGATGTTTGGTTTTTATCAAATGTTTCAGCCGCATCCAACGGTTACTGCATCTGGACAGCAATTACCATTAGTACCTGTTGAAACGGATATGAAGCAAACCAATTGGCAACATTATGGTCAAGATGCAGGTGGTAGCCGTTTCGCAGCTTTAGATCAAATTACCCGTGACAATGTACATCAGTTAAAAGAAGCGTGGCGCTTTCGTACAGGTGACTTTACAACGGGTTCAGGCAATGGCGCTGAGGATCAAATGACGCCTTTGCAAGTTGGAAATAAAGTTTTTTTATGTACACCACATAACAATATTTTTGCTTTAGAAGCAGATTCTGGTAAACAAATCTGGAAGGCAGAGGTTAACTCTAAAGCTGATGCTTGGGAGCGTTGTCGTGGAGTTGCTTATTTTGATACAACCCAGCCATTACAACAGCCGACTCTAGCTGGGGCCACACCAGTAAAAGCAGTTGCAAATAATACTGCATGTTTACGTCGAGTTTATACCAACACACCAGATGGACGTTTAATCGCCGTTAATGCGGATACGGGTGAGCGTTGTAAAGATTTTGGTGTGAATGGAACGGTTGATTTGCATAAAGGTCTAGGTGAGGGCACCAAAGCACCGCGTTTCCAAGTCACTTCAGCTCCAACAGTGGCAGGATCAGTCTTAGTTGTAGGTAGTCGTATTGCTGATAACTTTGCGGCAGACATGCCGGGTGGAGTAATCCGTGCATACGATGTCATTACAGGTGAATTGCGTTGGGTGTTTGATCCACGTAATCCTGATCCAAATTATATGCTCAAAGAAGGCGAAATATATAAGCGGAGTTCTGCTAACGCATGGGCTGCATTATCTTATGACCCTGAGATGAATACCGTATTTTTACCAATGGGTAGCTCATCTGTTGATGTCTGGGGCGGGAATCGTCAACCACTCGATCATAAATACAACTCATCTGTATTGGCTTTAGATGCAACCACGGGTAAAGAAAAATGGGTTTATCAAACCGTACATAATGATTTATGGGATTTTGATTTGCCGATGCAACCGAGTCTTGTGGACTTCCCTATGAAGGACGGAACCAATCAGCCTGCGGTGGTGATTGGAACAAAATCAGGTCAGTTCTTTGTTCTTGATCGATTAACAGGAAAACCTTTAACAAAAGTGATTGAGCAACCTGTTAAACCCGCCAATATTCCTGATGAACAATATAGTGCAACGCAACCGCGCTCAGTAGAGATGCCACAAATCGGCAATCAAACTTTGACTGAGTCAGATATGTGGGGTGCAACGCCATTTGATCAATTGATGTGTCGTATTAGCTTTAAATCTATGCGTTACGAAGGTTTATATACAGCACCAGGAACAGATATTTCACTCAGCTTCCCAGGTTCTTTAGGTGGGATGAATTGGGGAAGTATCGCGTTTGATCCAAGTCATCAATACATGTTTGTGAATGATATGCGTCTGGGTTTATGGATTCAGTTGATTAAACAAACACCTGAAGATTTGGCACTTGAAGCAAGTGGTGGAGAGAAAGTCAATACTGGAATGGGCGCCGTTCCAATGAAAGGGACACCTTATAAAGTAAATAAAGATCGTTTTTGGTCTAAATTCAATATCCCATGCCAAAAACCACCGTACGGTACAATGACCGCGATTGATATGCGGACACGTCAAATTGCTTGGCAAGTACCAATGGGAACAGTCGAAGATACAGGACCTATGGGCATCAAAATGGGGCTTAAAGCGCCAATTGGAATGCCAACGATTGGGGGACCAATGGCAACCCAAGGTGGTTTAGTATTCTTTGCTGCGACTCAAGACTATTATTTACGTGCGCTTGATTCATCAACAGGGAAAGAGTTATGGAAATCTCGTTTACCAGTCGGTAGCCAAGGTACGCCGATTAGTTATGTTTCACCTAAAAACGGTAAACAGTATGTGATGATTACAGCAGGCGGTGCACGACAATCTCCTGATCATGGCGATTATGTGATTGCATATAGCCTAGATTAAGTTCAATTCAATCTTTAAAAAGCTGCAATAGGTTAACTGTTGCAGCTTTTTTTATTTTACGATTCAAACATTATATTCTTAAATTGGCACATTCATTGCTTAATATAAATAGATCTGGTCTGACCAGTCTGACATTGATACAAGTTGGAGCAAACATGGATTTGGAACAATTCAATTCATTAAATAATGAGCAGGCATTTGAAGCATTAAAATCATGCGTTCATATTCAATCATGGATTCAGAGCATTATTCAGCAACGGCCTTTTGGTTCAGTTGATGAGTTATATCAAACGGCTGCTTTACAGGCTCAAACATGGCAATGGTCAGACATATCAGAAGCGCTTGCACAACATCCACGAATTGGTGAAAAAAAAGCTGCCATGACTTTATCGGAAAGAGAGCAGCAGTTTTCACAAAAAGAACAGGCTCAGCTTGGTGCAGATCAAGAGATTCAACAAGCACTGTATCAGGGCAATTTGGCTTATGAGCACAAATTTGGTCATATTTTTTTAATTCGTGCTGCAGGGCGTTCAGGAACTGAAATGCTCGCAGAACTTAATCGACGTTTAGAAAACTCAGTTGAGTTGGAGCAGTTCGAAGTCAAACAACAACTTAGTGAAATCGCGTTAATTCGTTTAAAGCAGGAGATTCAATAATGGCGGGTATAAGTACACACATCCTAAATGCTTCATTGGGTAAACCCGCTGCGGGGGTTTTCGTT
>OBJT01000083.1_pt1 | contig 22316 bp, 19 predicted proteins | sample 1519861 | NCBI WGS metagenome assembly OBJT01 (sample SAMN02401118, study PRJEB22541) | soil metagenome, isolate JX
CTCCTCAACCGATTCAGCGCCCACCCGGTGGGCCGCCCCGGCCAGGTAACCCAGCACGCCATCGCCGCTGGCATCAATAAACTGGCTGGCCTGGACCTGATAGCCTGTCTGGCTGATGGCGTTAAAAGCCTGCACGGCTTGTAAGCGGCGGCCATCTTTCGCGATATCACTGACCACAGTGTTGAGCAGCAGCGTGATACCGCGCTGAGCCTGCACCAGATCCAGCAGCACCATATCGAACAGCACCGGATTGCCCTCTTTATTGCGCCACAGATTCTCCTCCATGATTTCGCCCATGATGCCACCTTCGCGCGCCCAGCGATTGTTATTGCCCATGTGCGAGGTCGCGCCATTAGCCCACAAACGCACTTCGCTAGAGGCATTGCCCCCTAACACCGGACGATCCTGAATCAGCACCACCTCTAGTCCATCACGTGCGGCAGCAAGTGCCGCACACACGCCTGCTAAGCCACCGCCCGCGACCACTAAATCAGCGGTAAGTTGTTGCTGTGGAAAGTGACGCGCATTTTGCGAGGAGAAGGTCTGCATCATTTGCTTCCTGTCATGCTATAGCTAAGATTGGTGTATTGAGTGCCAGAGGGTGAACTATGTCTTCTCAACCCAACCAAAGCCTGATTGATGGGATTCGCTGCTTGCAGTATCTGGTTTCCAGCGATAAAGCCGTGGGCTGCCGTGAACTGGCGCGACAGATGGGAATGAACAGCACACGCGTTAACCGCCTGCTGATGACCATGGCGGCGATTGGCCTGACGGTTCAGGATGAGCATCGGCGCTATTTGCCCGGCCCCGGCATTCATGCACTGGCGGCACAGGCGATTCGTGGCTCGTCGTTGTTTGCTCAGGCATTGCCACAGCTGGAAGCGCATGCACCGCGCGATATCGTCGTAGCCTTGGGCGTACTGTGGGAAGATCAGGTGATCTATATCTGGCACTCCGAGCCCGGCGAACGGACCAGCACCAGCCAGGCACTGGCGGGATTCCGCATGTTGCCTGCCTGGCAGTCGGTGATTGGCGTCTCGCTGCTGGCGGCGGAGAGTGATGAGGTACTGCGCCCGCGTTTCAATGACGAACAGTGGGCGCAAATCTCCCCGCTGCTGGCCCGTAAACGTCAGGAGAATTACCTGATGTGGCATCGTGATGACGGTGAAGTGAGCATGGCACAACCGATCAATAACAACCGCGCGGCGATTGCTTTCGCCAAAATCTGGCAGACGGATGAGGCGCATTTGCAGCAGCGTCTGCAACAGCTGCAAGCGCTGGCGCAGGTGTTGATCAGCGCGCGCTGACATGATCAATCTTCCCGACAACAAACAGATAGCTACAGATGCCGATAGCCGCCAGTACAGCGATAAAGCCGAGCGCGGGAGCAAAATTGCCGCCATCGATCAAGGCACCGATCGCAATCGGCACCACGATGGAGGAGAGCGCGCCGGTAAAATTGAACACGCCTCCCGCCAGGCCAATCAGATGGCGAGGTGCCAGCGCGGTGACAAACACCCAAGTAATGGTTGCCAGCCCGTTACCAAAGAAAGCCAGCGACATAAACAGGATGATGAGCGTGGAATCGTCGGTGTAGTTGGCCCCGAGAATAAACAGCGTCAGGAACAGGCCGAGGATCACTGGTAATTTACGTGCGACGCTGACAGACACGCCGCGTCGTATCATGCGATCCGATGCAAATCCCGCCAGCAGCACCCCGCAAAATGCGGCGAAGTAGGGCACCGAGGCCACATAGCCGCTTTTAATGAAATCCATATGGCGATATTCCACCAGGTAAGTGGGAAACCAGGTGAGGAAAAACCAGAAGGTGGCGGAGATCGTGAACTGACCGATATAAATGCCGACCAGCTTGCGGCTGCGGAACATCTGCGCCAGATCGCGCCAGCGGGCTGTGGGTTGTTGTGATGGTTGGCGGCTCTCCAGCAATGCTCCGTTGCTGCGCAGGTATTTCAACTCCGCTTCTGATACGCCTTTATGTTCATGTGGCTCGCGGTACAGCAGATACCACACCAGTGCCCAAATCATGCCCGCCACGCCAGTAATGAGGAACAATCCACGCCAGCCAAAGGCATCCTGCACGTGGAACAGCAGCGGCGTCATACAGGCGAGGCCAACGAACTGGGCGGAAGAGTAGATACCAATCGCGCTGGCGCGTTCCTGCTCGGGAAACCAGCTGGAGATGACGCGATTGTTCGAGGGCATGACCGGTGCTTCAAAGGCACCGACGCCGAGCCGCAAGCCAAATAATGCACCAAAGCTATTGGCCAGCGCATGCAGCGCGGTAATCAGTGACCAGGCGAACAGCCCTACGCCATACACCAGGCGTGCGCCGAGGCGGTCAATCAAAAAGCCGCCGGGAATCTGAAGTGCCGCGTAGATCCAGCCAAAGGCGGAGAAGATCAACCCCATCTCCATTGGTGTGAAACGCAGTTCGCCGGCCATTTGCGTGGCGGCCACCGACAGATTCGTGCGATCCATATAGTTGATGATGATGTTGATAAACACCAATCCGAGCATTAAGAATCGCGTGCGTCCGGCACGCACACCCGTCACCGCTTGGCTAAGTGGCTGTTCTGTCATGATACAACTCTCCCAGAGGCTAGAATTGTTTCTTTAATAGAAACACCGATGCATTTATTCAGCGAATCTGTAAGCATAGTTTTGCGATCGCGGATACGTTAAAACAGTACCGGGTCCGAACTTTCTTGTGATTTCAAACTCAGACCATCACGCATAGTAATGTGTTTTAGGTTTAGCCATAGTGGCGACCTGCAAATTGAACCTTCAAGGAGGACTTTCGTGAAACTGAAAGCACTGGCGCTAGCCGCCGTAATGAGCACCGGCACTCTGTCGGGTATGGTACATGCGGGTGAAGTCCCGAATGGCCCACATGTGGTGACGTCAGGACAGGCAAGTGTTGATGCCCGTCCCGATCTCGCAACGCTCTCTATCGTGGTGAATGTTTCGTCGAAAGACGCGGCAGAAGCAAAAAAACAAGCTGACGATCGCGTGGCGCAATATTTCGATTTCCTGCAAAAAAATGGTATCGAGAAGAAAGATATTGATGCGGCAAACCTGAGCACGCAGCCGGAGTATGACTACACCAAAGAAGGCAAATCTGTGCTGAAGGGGTATCGTGCGGTGCGTCAGGTACAGGTTACCCTGCGTCAGTTGGATAAACTCAACGAGCTGCTGGATGGCGCATTGAAGTCCGGTCTGAATGAGATCCGTTCAGTGGAGTTGGGCGTCGCGAACGCAGAGGCTTATAAAGATCAGGCGCGTAAAGCAGCGATTGCCAATGCAACTCAGCAGGCCAATGCCTTGGCCGAAGGCTTTAACGCCAAGTTAGGCTCTGTTTACAGCATCCGTTATCACGTTGCCAACTACCAGCCGATGCCAATGGCGCGCATGTACAAAGCGGCTGCCGCACCAGCGGATACCACCGCGCAGCAGACTTACGAGCAGCAGAGCATTCACTTCGACGATCAGGTGGATGTGGTGTTCGATATCAAGCCGAATACCGCGCAGTAATGCCTGAAGTGGAAAGGCTATAAACATGCCAGGTCGCCATTAATGGCGACCTTAATTATGCAGTGACATCATCCTGACGCAACACGCGATGACCATGCGCAATCAACGCATCTGTCACGCTACGCATCAAGCGGCTCTCTGGTGCGAATCGGTGCCAGTAAAGCATGCGACGCTGGTACAACCCCGGCGTCAGATCAACAATCTCACCTTGCGCCAGCTCGCGCTCAATCTGCAGGTGCGGGATCATACAGCACACCGAGCCCTGACGTGCCAGCTGCACGAAGGCTTCCGACGAGTTCACGATGTGGCAGGGTACGCTGCCTGGTGACAGGTCAAAGTTCTGCTGTAAAAACGCCTGATGCATATCATCAAGATGGTCAAACGCCACCGCCGGGGCTTTTAACAGCGCGGAGCGCGTCACGCCGTTCGGGAAGTAACGTGCGGCAAACTCGGGTGAAGCACAGAACAGGTAATCCAGCGCGCCTAGCTGATCGACCAGACAGCTTGGCAGCGGCTGAGGCTGGATACTCACCGCACCCACCACTTCACCACGGCGCAGTCTTTCTTGCGTACGGGTTTCATCTTCTACTTGCAGGTTCAGACGTACCGGCGAATCGGCCAGCACATCCTTCAGCGCGGGCAGTAACCAGGTTGCCAGACTGTCGGCGTTGACCGCCAGCGACAGCAACAGTGGTGTGCCGCCGCTGTTGTCATCGCCCAGCCACTCCTCTTCCAGCAGCTCAACCTGATGCAACAGCGCCAGCAGTTTTTGTCCTTGCTCTGTCGGACGCGGCGGCACTGTGCGCACCAGCAGCGGCTGACCAAATAGATTTTCCAGCTGTTTAATGCGCTGTGACACCGCAGACTGTGTGATACAGAGTTTTTGGGCTGCGCGTTCAAAGCCGCGCTCACGAATCACAGCATCCAGCGCCTGAAGCGTTCGATAATCCGGGCGTTTCATTGTTGTTCTCTCTCGTTCAGGATGGAAACTACTATGCCACAAAACGGTAATGGTGTGCTGTGCTGGTTTTTTGCGGGCTGGATTCCAAAGGATTAAATCGTTGCTTCAACAGCCGCGCAATTTTACGACGCCTTGTTTTATACTACGCGCACTTCGATGTCGCACAGGTTTTAAACATATCATGACCCAGGATGAACTGAAAAAAGCAGTAGGTTGGGCAGCGTTACAGTACGTTGAGCCAGGCACGATTGTCGGCGTTGGCACCGGTTCTACTGCGGCGCATTTTATTGATGCGCTTGGCACCATGAAGGATCAAATTGAAGGCGCGGTTTCCAGCTCTGTCGCCTCTACAGAAAAGCTGAAAGCCTTGGGCATTCACGTCTTTGATCTCAACGAGGTCGATGAGTTGTCGGTTTATGTCGATGGCGCGGATGAAATCAATCCACATATGCAGATGATCAAGGGCGGCGGTGCAGCTCTGACGCGTGAAAAAATTGTCGCTGCGGTGGCAAAGAAATTCGTCTGTATCGCTGATGCCTCAAAAGAGGTCGATGTACTGGGCAATTTCCCGTTGCCGGTTGAGGTGATCCCGATGGCGCGTTCATTTGTGGCGCGTGAGTTGGTTAAGCTGGGCGGCTTGCCAGAATATCGTCAGAACGTGGTGACGGATAACGGCAACATTATTCTCGACGTGCATAATCTGCGAATTCTTGATCCGATCGCGCTGGAAAAAACCATCAATGCGCTGCCGGGTGTGGTGACCGTGGGTCTGTTTGCCACGCGCGGAGCCGACGTAGCACTGATTGGCACCGCTGATGGCGTGAAAACCATCACAAATTGATCTATCCGGCGCGATGTCTGCGCCGGTTATTTCCATCTGCAAAACATCTTTTCTCGCCAGGGTGAAATTTGGTGACTTATGTCACAAAAGATTCATCAAGCGCGGGTTCGTACTTCGCTGCACACGCATGTCACGATTTTGTACGGCATTGTGCTGCCTACGCGTGGGCGCATGCTGGCAGGTAGGCAATCGTTTGTATTGCCGCGCACGAAATTTTTGATATTTTGGCAGAAGGCTAGCTTATGGTAGTCCTCATTGAATTCAGAATAGGGTCGGGAAATGGCAAAGGTATCACTGGAAAAAGACAAGATTAAGTTCCTGCTGGTGGAAGGCGTTCACCAGAGTGCACTGGATAATCTGCGTGCTGCGGGTTACACCAACATCGAATTCCATAAAGGGGCACTGGATGCGGAGTCGCTGAAGTCCTCCATCCGCGATGCGCACTTCATTGGTATCCGTTCCCGTACCCAACTGACCGAAGAGATTTTTGCGGCAGCTGAAAAGCTGGTGGCTGTGGGTTGCTTCTGTATCGGCACCAATCAGGTTGACTTGGCCGCAGCGGCTAAACGCGGCGTGCCAGTGTTTAACGCGCCATTCTCCAACACTCGTTCAGTCGCTGAGCTGGTGATTGGTGAAATGCTGCTGATGCTGCGTGGCATTCCTGAAGCTAACGCCAAAGCGCACCGTGGTATCTGGAATAAACTGGCTACGGGTTCCTATGAAGCGCGTGGCAAGAAACTGGGTATTATTGGTTACGGTCATATCGGGATGCAGTTGGGTGTGCTGGCGGAAAGCCTGGGCATGCATGTGTTCTTCTACGATATCGAAACCAAATTACCGTTGGGCAACGCGACCCAAGTGCGCCATCTGTCTGACTTGCTGAACATGAGCGATGTGGTCAGCCTGCATGTGCCAGAAAACCACACGACACAGAACATGATCGGTGCTGAAGAACTGGCGCTGATGAAGCCGGGTGCATTGCTGATCAACGCTGCGCGCGGGACCGTGATTGATATCCCAGCACTGTGCAATGCGCTGGCAAACAAACATCTGGCAGGCGCGGCTATCGACGTGTTCCCAGTGGAACCTGCAACCAACAGCGACCCGTTCAATTCACCGCTGTGTGAGTTCGACAACGTGATCCTGACGCCACACATTGGTGGTTCGACTCAGGAAGCGCAGGAGAACATCGGTACTGAAGTGGCAGGCAAGTTAGCGAAATACTCTGACAACGGTTCTACGCTGTCTGCGGTTAACTTCCCAGAGGTTTCCCTGCCGATGCATGCCGCCAGCGCCAGCCGCTTGCTGCACATCCATGAAAACCGCCCAGGCGTGTTGACTGCTATCAACCAGATCTTTGCTGAGCAGGGCATCAACATTGCTGCCCAGTATCTGCAAACCTCTCCGCTGATGGGTTATGTGGTTATTGATATTGATGCAGAAGAAGATGTCGCGGAAAAAGCGCTGCAGCTGATGAAGGCGATTCCGGGCACCATTCGCGCCCGTCTGCTGTACTGATATCGCTCTGGTAGCGCACTTTGGTGCGCTACTGGTGCTCAAAACAAACGTAGCGTCGTGATTTATCGCGCAGGCTCTAAGCTCTGAGTTTGCTGCAAAATGCGCAATGAATGCATTGCGCCGCTCCGCATTCTCTCTCTGAAATACATTGCGCTGCTACGTATTCCCCACTGCCATGAATTGCGCTGCTACGTATTATCCCACTGCCACAATTTTGACGGCGTCAGAATAGCCGGCAAAGGCACATCCCATGCTGCCACCGGCAGTGACTCCACGCGCTGGCAATCATGTGCAATCCCCATCGGTAAAAAGCCGTGCTGCTGCCAGTTTTGCAATGTGCGATCGTAAAACCCGCCTCCCATACCCAATCGCTGTCCTTGATGGTCAAACGCCACTAACGGCACAAGCATGACATCTAACTGGTCAAGGGTTGCCAACTGCGTGATGTCCAACGGCGGCTCAGGGATGCGCAGTTTATTTGGGCTGAGCGGCGTGTCGGGGGTATAGCGAACAAATAACAGGTTGCCAGGCGCAAAGGGGTGTAATACCGGCAGATAAACCTGTTTCTTCTGCTGCCACAGTTTAGCAATCAGCGGGCGCGTATTGATTTCGCCATCAACCGATAAAAACAGCGCAACGCGATGTGCATTGGCCAGGGGCGCAAAATTAATGGCGTGTTCGGCCAGCAGGTCGGCAGCTTGTTCCTGTTGCTCAGGCGTAAGATGTCGGCGTAGGTGACGCACATGCTGACGGATGTCTTGACGATTGAGAAGGGAAGGTTCTGACATGATATCCCCGGTTTAGTCGGCTATTTCAGCCACTATATGATAACCGGGGGATAATGCTAAGAAGAGATCTCCGAGATGCCGCCGCAGGCTGTAACCCTTGAACCCTTGGTTCAAGGTGAACATGCCGTCGCAACCATCAGGCTTCTCGGACGGGCCGAGCTTGCTCACAGGTTGCGGAGCGTCACATTCTGTTGGTATGAAATATCGGCTCAGGGGACTGGCCCGCTTGCAAACATCTCAGAGAAAATTGACTTCACCGTCACTCTAGCACGAGTACCATGAAGTGTTATTCGAATTTAGGGCCCTGGCGATCAGTTATGCGACCTTGCTCAACTAATGCTTGTTCAATGGTCTGCTGCAGCATGCGGATACGTTGTTCCATGTTTGCTGCATAGTCGCGCGTCTTGCCTTTTTCCTGTGCCAACTCGTGGCAGATGTTTAAGGCGGCGATGAACACCAGTTGCTCTGTATTGGTGACTCTAGTGCGAACTTTTAAATCTTGCAACCGTTGATTGAGATCCTCTGCAGCCAGATTCAGCGCATCTTGCTGTTCAGGCGGACAATTTACTCTCAATGAACGACCAAAAATTTGAATATCTACCGGTTGTGCAGACATGCCACCATCCTGACTGATTACTCTGTTCGCATCTCCCTTACCTGTCAATGGGTTGGGAGGTGCGCAACTATATAGAGCCGCGATATAAGTTACAACCCCTTTTCTGGAAACCTTGAGGCACCTGGTGGTAGCATAACACGAACTTATTCTGCCAACGACGACCAAAGCTTATGTCTTTACAGAACGAAACGCCTACTTACAACGCACTTGCCTCAGCGCTCTCACAGCAGGGCGTAGGCATGACACCTGCTGAAATGCATGGGCTGCTGAGCGGCATTCTGTGCGGCGGCAATCAGGATACCAGTTGGAAAACGCTGGTTCATGACCTTACCAACGAAGGCATGGCGTTTTCACAAAGCCTGTCACAGCCGTTGCAGGCACTGCATGACAGCCTGACCAACACACTGGAAGAGGAAGGTTTCCTGTTTCAATTGATGCTGCCCGAAGAAGACGACATCACCGTCTTTGATCGTGCTGATGCACTGGCGGGTTGGGTTAATCACTTCTTGCTTGGTCTGGGTGTGACGCAGCCGAAGCTGGATAAAGTGACCGGCGAAACCGGTGAAGCGATTGACGATCTGCGTACCATCGCGCAACTCGGTTATGACGAGGACGAAGATCAGGAAGAGCTGGAGCAGTCGCTGGAAGAGGTAATCGAATACGTGCGTGTTGCGGCTTTGCTGTGTCACGACACTTTCACTCGACAGCACACGCCAACCGCACCAGAAGTGAAAAAGCCTACGTTACACTAAGTGTGTCATTGCGGGCGCGGGTGCCCGTTTCAACAGGGAGTGCAAACATGATTACACTGGAAACTTTCCAGCAACGTCGTCAGGCGCTGATTGCCCGTATGGCACCTGGCAGCGCCGCTTTGATTTTCGCAGCACCTGAAGTGACGCGTAGCAACGATACCGAATACAACTTCCGCCAAAACAGTGATTTCTGGTACTTCACCGGATTCAATGAGCCGCAAGCGTTGTTGGTGTTGATCAAAAGCGATGACAAGCATAACCACAGCGTGCTGTTTAATCGTGTACGCGATCTGACAGCCGAAATCTGGTTTGGTCGTCGTCTCGGACAAGATGCGGCACCGGCGAAGCTCGGTGTTGATCGCGCTCTACCTTGGGACGACATCGGTGATCAACTGCATCAGCTGCTTAACGGCTTGGATGTGGTGTATCACGCCCAAGGTGAATATGCGGAGGCCGATGGCCTGGTCTTTAGCGCGCTGGAAAAACTGCGCCGTGGATTCCGTCAAAACCTGAGTGCGCCGGCAACGGTCACCGACTGGCGCCCGTGGGTACACGACATGCGCCTGTTTAAAAGCGAAGCGGAGATTGAAATCCTGCGCCGCGCAGGTCAAATCAGTGCGCTGGCGCACACCCGCGCGATGCAAAGCTGTCGTCCAGGAATGTTCGAGTATCAACTGGAAGGCGAAATTCATCATGAATTCAATCGCCACGGTGCGCGTTTCCCCTCTTACAACACCATTGTGGGATCGGGTGAAAACGGCTGCATTCTGCATTACACCGAAAACGAAAGTGAAATGCGCGATGGCGATTTGGTGCTGATTGATGCGGGCTGTGAATTCCATGGATACGCAGGGGACATCACCCGCACCTTCCCGGTGAATGGTAAATTCACGCAACCCCAACGCGAGATTTACGACATCGTGCTGGCCTCGCTCTACAAAGCGCTGTCGATGTTCCGTCCAGGCATCAGCATCCACGACGTCAATGATGAAGTGGTGCACATCATGATCACCGGCCTGGTCGATCTCGGTATCCTCGAAGGCAATATCGACACGCTGTTCGAAGAGCAGGCGCACCGTCCGTTCTTTATGCATGGCTTGAGCCATTGGCTGGGGCTGGATGTGCATGACGTCGGACATTACGGCACACCAAGCCGCGACCGCATTCTCGAACCGGGCATGGTGCTGACCATTGAACCGGGCCTGTACATTGCGCCGGATGCCAAAGTCCCACCGCAGTATCGCGGCATCGGCATTCGTATTGAAGATGACATTGTGATTACCGCTGATGGCAATGAAAATCTGACCGACAGCGTAGTGAAAGATGCCGATGCCATTGAAGCATTGATGGCGGCGGCACGTCACGCATGAGCATTTTGATTGCAGGCGGCGGGATGACCGGCGCCACGCTGGCATTGGCCATCTCGCATCTGACGCGCGGCCAATTACCCGTCACCCTGATTGAACGCAGCCTGCCAGACAGTCGTGCGCATCCAGGGTTTGATGGACGCGCCATCGCGCTAGCGGCAGGCACCTGCCAGCAGTTGGCCGATATTGACCTGTGGCGATCGCTGGCCGATTGCGCCACGCCCATCACGGACATCCACGTTTCCGATCGCGGTCACACGGGTTTTGTGCAGTTGCAGGCGGATGATTATCAGCTTCCGGCGCTGGGCCACGTCGTTGAACTGTTCGATGTGGGGCAGCGTCTGTTCCAGCGCCTGAAAAGTGCGCCGGGTGTGACGGTGCGTTGCCCTGATTACGTCACGGCGGTGGAGCGCAGCGCTGAATCTGTGCAGGTTACGCTCAACAGTGGCGAACAACTTGAAGGTGCATTGCTGGTGGCAGCGGATGGTTCGCGCTCTCCGCTAGCGGCATCCTGCGGGATGACATGGCAACGTGACGATTATCAGCAGCTCGCGGTTATCGCCAATGTCACCACGCAACTGCCGCATCAGGGCCGCGCGTATGAGCGCTTTACCGAACACGGCCCGTTGGCGCTGCTTCCGATGTCAGATAATCGTATGTCCTTAGTGTGGTGCCATCCTATTGAGGCGGAAGCGACGTTAAAACAGTGGGATGACGCCACCTTCCTGCACCAGCTACAGCAGGCATTTGGCTGGCGCCTGGGACGTTTTACCCACACGGGCCAACGCGAAATTTATCCCCTGGCGCTGCAGCAAGCAGAACGTCAGGTGGCACATCGCCTGGCGCTGGTGGGGAATGCGGCACAGACGCTGCATCCGATTGCTGGGCAGGGCTTCAACCTCGGGCTGCGGGATGTGATGTCGCTGGCAGAAACGCTGGCAGGTGCCTATCGGCAACAACAAGATGTGGGCAGTTATGCCGTGTTGCATCACTTTGCTGCACGTCGCCAACCGGATCGCACCGCGACGATTGGCGTGACCGATGGATTAGTGCGGCTGTTTGCCAACCGTTATGCGCCTTTAGTGGCGGGAAGAAATCTTGGGCTGGTGGCAATGGACCATCTGCCATGGCTGCGAAGCCCACTTGCCGCGCGTACGCTCGGCTGGGTCAAGCGTTAAGCATGAATTAAGGGGCAGCAATGCAAACTTTTGATGTGGCCATCGCCGGTGGTGGCATGGTAGGTCTGGCCGTCGCCTGCGGATTGCAGGGGAGCGGCCTGCGCGTTGCCGTGCTGGAAAAAGCACCTGAGCCACAATTTGATCCCGCGAGTGCAGCGTCGATTCGCGTCTCGGCGATTAACGCTGCCAGCGAACGCCTGCTGCAAAAATTAGATGTCTGGTCTGGCATCCTCGCCCTACGCGCCAGTGCATATCACGGCATGGAGGTGTGGGATCAAGACAGCTTTGGCTCGATCAGTTTTGATGATGAGCAGCAGGGCTTGTCACATCTCGGCCATATCATTGAAAATGAGGTGATCCACAGTGCATTGTGGCAGCGTGCCAGTCAGTGCAGCGATATCACCCTATTTGCCCCGGCGCAGTTACAGCAGGTAGCATTTGGCGACAATGAGGCGTTTATCACGTTGCAAGACGGCAGCATGATGAGTGCGCGTCTGCTGGTTGCAGCTGATGGTGCTAATTCCTGGTTGCGTGATAAAGCGGATATTCCCATTACCTTCTGGGATTACGATCACCACGCGCTGGTGGCCAATATCCGTACCGACATGCCGCACGATGCTATTGCCCGTCAGGTGTTCCATGGCGACGGCATTCTGGCGTTTTTACCCATGCAGGACCCGCATCTGTGCTCCATTGTCTGGTCACTGTCACCCCAGGAAGCGGCGCGTGTGCAATCGATGCCGGAAGCGCTGTTTAACCAGCAGCTCTCGGTGGCGTTTGATATGCGCTTGGGCTTGTGTCATGTCGAAAGCGAGCGCAAGACCTTTCCACTGATGGCGCGTTATGCACGTAATTTCGCTGCACACCGTCTGGCGCTGGTGGGCGATGCTGCACATACCATCCACCCGCTGGCGGGGCAGGGAGTGAACCTTGGCTTTATGGATGCAGCTGAACTGATTGGTGAAATCCGTCGTTTACATCAGGACGGCAAGGATATCGGACAGCATCTCTATTTGCGTCGCTATGAGCGCAGCCGTAAGCACAGTGCGGCGATGATGCTGGCAGGAATGCAGGGTTTCCGCGAGCTTTTTGCTGGGACGCATCCGGCGAAAAAACTCTTGCGTGACGTGGGACTGAAGCTGGCTGACACCTTGCCGGGCGTCAAACCGATGATGCTCAAGCAGGCGATGGGGCTGAATGATATGCCCAGTTGGATTCGTTAACCTTCCTCTTACGGCGCCTGATTGGCGCCGTTTTTCTCTCCTCCCCTGACGTTCATTTAGTGCTTGCACTACCTTGGTGCGACCCTGCACCCAAATTGCGCCTCGTTTGATTTATTCTAATTTTACCCATCAATTCGCATTACTTTAAGTAATAGTTAACTTGTCTGCTTGCCGAGCCATTTTCCCATGATGAGGCGCTGGTTCCATTATTTGGCTGCGATAATGCATGGTTAATGTATTTTGTGCGTGGTTAATCACAAAAATGCAGTGAATTGTGCTGGTCGATGTTCGGTGGCTGCGGGAATGATGGTACTGTTTCGCCCTCGTTTTCCTTATGGTTAATCGCCGCATTCGGTGGTAACTTCAGCACAAAGAGAACGTTTGCGTCAGCCGAAAAGGCGGCGCAGGCGCGTCACACTCACTTGTTTTCACAGGATGGTTATGACTCAGCAAACGCCTCTATTCGAACAGCATCAGGCATGCGGCGCTCGCATGGTGGACTTCCATGGCTGGATGATGCCACTGCATTACGGCTCGCAAATGGATGAGCACCACGCAGTGCGTAACGATGCCGGTATGTTTGATGTTTCCCACATGACCATCGTCGATTTACGCGGGCCCCGTACCCGCGAATTCCTGCGCCATCTGCTGGCAAATGATGTTGCCAAACTGACTCAACCCGGCAAAGCCCTCTACACCGGCATGCTAAATGCCTCCGCTGGCGTCATTGATGATTTGATTGTTTACTTTATGAGCGAAGACTTTTTCCGCTTAGTGGTGAATTCCGCGACGCGTGAAAAGGATTTAGCCTGGATTAAACAGCATGCGCAGCCCTTTGGTGTTGAACTCACTGAACGTGACGATTTAGCGCTGATCGCGGTGCAAGGTCCTCATGCACAGCAAAAAGCACAAACGCTTTTCACTGCGGCACAACGTGAAGCAGTTGCAGGTATGAAACCTTTCTTTGGCGTACAGGCTGAAAATCTGTTTATCGCCACGACGGGTTATACCGGTGAAGCGGGTTATGAAATCGCGATGCCCAACAGTGAAGCGGCTGATTTCTGGCAAAAACTGCTGGCTGCTGGGGTGAAACCGGCGGGTTTGGGCGCACGCGATACGCTGCGTCTTGAAGCAGGCATGAATCTGTATGGTCAGGAGATGGACGAAAGCGTTTCACCGCTGGCGGCCAATATGGGTTGGACCATCAGCTGGGAACCTTCCGATCGTGATTTCGTCGGACGCGATGCGTTAGAAGCGCAACGTGCCAAAGGCACCGAAAAGCTGGTGGGTTTGATCATGACCGAAAAAGGGGTGCTGCGTAACGGCTTGCCGGTGCGTTTCACTGACGAACAAGGTCAGCTACAGCAGGGTATTATTACCAGTGGGTCTTTCTCTCCGACGCTGGGTTGCAGCATCGCGTTGGCACGTGTGCCGGCGGGCATTGGTGAGCAAGCGATTGTAGAGATCCGCAATCGTGAAATGCCGGTGAAAGTCACTAAACCGATTTTTGTTCGCGCCGGTAAGCCGGTCGCTCAGTAATTTTTTCAGGAGAAATGGCGATGAGCAATGTGCCTAATGAATTGAAATACCGCGATAGCCACGAATGGGTACGTAAAGAAGCCGACGGCACCTATACCGTAGGGATCACCGAACACGCTCAGGAACTACTGGGCGATATGGTGTTTGTTGACCTGCCAGAAGTCGGTGCAGTTGTTGCAGCCGGTGATGACTGTGCGGTTGCGGAATCCGTCAAAGCGGCTTCCGATATCTATGCACCACTGAGTGGTGAAATCGTCGCGGTGAATGATGAGTTAGACGGTTCACCGGAGCTGGTTAACAGCGCACCTTACGCTGACGGCTGGCTTTTCCGTATCAAAGCCAGCGATGAGTCAGAGCTTGATGAAATGCTGGATGCCGCTGCGTATAAAGCTTCTATCGATGAGTAACCGGTAGTGACAGGAGGTGCTGATAATCGGCACCTTCTTTTTTATCTGCCTGATTTTATGCCGTTTTTGTAACCCAGCCCGATTCAGGATTTACTGCAAATGACCCAGACTCTCAGCCAGCTTGAACACAACGGTGCTTTCATTGAGCGCCATATCGGTCCAACCCCCGAGCAGCAAGCCACGATGTTGGAAGCGATTGGAGCCAGCTCGCTGGCATCGTTGATTAGCGCCATCGTCCCTGCCGACATCCAACTGCCAGGTCCTCCGGCGGTTGGCGATGCCGCGACCGAACAACAAGCGCTGGCAGAGCTGAAAGCGATTGCCAGTCAGAACCTGCGTTATAAATCCTGGATCGGCATGGGCTACAGTGCGGTGATTACCCCGCCAGTCATTTTGCGCAACATGCTGGAAAATCCGGGTTGGTACACCGCTTACACCCCTTATCAGCCTGAAGTCTCACAGGGTCGACTTGAGGCACTGCTGAATTTCCAGACGCTGACACTCGATTTAACCGGTTTAGATATTGCTTCTGCGTCATTGCTGGACGAAGCCACAGCCGCTGCTGAAGCGATGGCGATGGCAAAGCGCGTTAGCAAACTAAAGAACGCGGGCAAATTCTTCATTGCTGACGATATCCATCCGCAAACGCTGGACGTCGTGCGTACCCGTGCTGAAACCTTCGGTTTTGAACTGATCATCGATCGTGCCGAGAAGGCGCTGGATCACGACGATCTGTTCGGTGTGCTGCTGCAGCAGGTCGGGACCAGCGGGGAAGTTCACGACTACCGTTCACTGATCACCGAACTGAAAAGCCGCAAAGTCGTGGTCAGTGTGGCTGCTGATTTCATGGCGCTGGTGCAGTTAGAAGCACCGGGCAAGCAGGGCGCGGATATTGTCTTTGGTTCCGCACAACGCTTTGGTGTGCCAATGGGCTACGGTGGCCCACACGCGGCCTTCTTTGCCAGCCGTGATGAGCACAAACGTTCGATGCCGGGCCGTATCATTGGTGTTTCACGTGATGCCGCGGGCAACACGGCACTGCGTATGGCGATGCAAACTCGCGAGCAGCACATTCGCCGTGAGAAGGCGAACTCCAACATCTGTACTTCACAGGTGCTGCTGGCGAATATCGCCGGTTTATATGCGGTCTATCATGGTCCAAAAGGCTTAACCCGCATTGCCTCACGCATCCATCGCTTGACCAGTATTCTGGCTGCTGGCCTGCAAAATGGTGGCTTGAAACTGCGTCATAACAGCTGGTTCGATACCTTGACGGTGGAAGTCGCTGATAAAGCCGAGATCCTTAATCGTGCGCTGAGTTTTGGCGTTAACCTGCGTAGCGACGTGCTCAATGGCGTAGGCATCACGTTGGATGAAACCACCACGCGTGAAGATGTGCAGGCGCTGTTTGCCATTCTGTTGGGTGATGCTCATGGCCTCGACATTGATGCACTGGATGCCAGCGTGGCCGCTGAGAACAGTGCGATTCCTGCGGGCATGCAGCGTGTCAGTGATTTCCTGACGCATCCGGTATTCAATCGCCACCACAGCGAAACCGAGATGATGCGTTATATGCACAGCCTTGAGAAAAAGGATCTGGCGCTGAATCAGGCGATGATCCCGTTAGGCTCTTGCACCATGAAACTCAACGCCGCTGCGGAGATGATCCCTATCACTTGGCCGGAATTTGCTGAGCTGCACCCATTCTGCCCGGCAGAACAGGCTTCGGGCTATCTGCAGATGATCGGTCAGCTTTCGCAATGGCTGGTACAGCTCACCGGTTACGATGCACTTTGCATGCAGCCAAACTCCGGTGCGCAAGGTGAATATGCCGGCCTGCTGGCGATTCGTCGCTATCATGAAAGCCGTAACGAAGGTGGACGTAATGTTTGCCTGATCCCAAGCTCTGCACACGGCACTAACCCGGCCTCTGCACAGATGGCGGGTATGGCAGTAGTGGTGGTAGCCTGCGACAAACAAGGCAACATTGACTTGGGCGATCTGCGCGAAAAAGCCGCTCAGGTTGGTGATGAGCTTTCATGCATCATGGTGACCTATCCTTCGACGCACGGCGTTTACGAAGAAACCATTCGTGAAGTATGTCAGATCGTGCATCAGTATGGCGGCCAGGTTTACCTGGATGGTGCCAACATGAATGCTCAGGTGGGTATTACCACACCGGGTTACATTGGCGCTGATGTGTCGCACCTCAACCTGCATAAAACTTTCTGTATCCCACACGGCGGTGGCGGTCCGGGCATGGGCCCAATCGGCGTGAAAGCGCATCTGGCTCCGTTTGTACCGGGTCACAGCGTAGTGCAGATTGATGGCGTACTGACCCAACAGGGCGCGGTATCAGCGGCACCGTTTGGCAGTGCCTCTATCCTGCCAATTAGCTGGATGTATATCCGTATGATGGGCGCGGAAGGTCTGAAGCAAGCAAGTTCAGTGGCGATTCTGAATGCCAACTATATTGCCAGCCGTCTGCAATCTGCCTATCCGATTCTGTATGCAGGTCGTGATGGTCGTGTGGCGCATGAATGTATTCTCGACATTCGTCCGCTGAAAGAGCAGACCGGTATCAGTGAGTTGGATATTGCCAAGCGTCTGATCGATTACGGCTTCCATGCACCCACCATGTCATTCCCGGTTGCAGGTACGCTGATGGTTGAGCCAACAGAGTCTGAAAGCAAAATCGAGCTGGATCGCTTTATTGATGCAATGCTCTCAATCCGTATGGAAATTGATCGCGTGGCTGATGGCGAATGGCCAGTTGAAGACAACCCGCTGGTGAACGCGCCACACACGCAGATGGAAATTGTCGGTGACTGGGCACATCCATACACCCGCGAGCTGGCGGTGTTCCCGGCTGGCAGCGCCAACAAATATTGGCCAACGGTGAAGCGTCTGGATGATGTCTTCGGTGACCGTAACGTGTTCTGCTCCTGTGTTCCAATGAGCGAATACCAATAATTTAGCCGCCATAAATGAGTTCGCAGCGGCGTTGGCTGCAATTGTTCACCACGGTTACTGACTGATATCAGCCACCGTCGATCAACGAGCTTGCTGCCTGGCTGCAACGCAAATTATGTAGGCTAAACAGTTTCAGTCGACTTATCCTGAGGGCCGAGAAATCGGCCCTTTTTATTTTGGAGGCAACATGGATCTGGCTTTAGTGACTGGCGGCAGCCGTGGCATTGGACGGGCGACCGCTCTGCTGCTGGCACAAGCGGGCTATCGTGTCGCGATAAACTATCGTAAACGCGCGACGGAAGCCCAGCAGGTGGTGACTGAAATTGAAGCGCAGGGCGGCAGTGCATTTGCCGTGCAGGCAGATATTGCGGATGAAGTTCAGGTGGTGCGCATGTTCCAACAGCTGGATCAACAGGATGGCGCGCTGCGAGTGTTGGTGAATAATGCCGGGATTTTGTTCACTCAGTGCCGTGTTGAAGATCTCGACGCTGAGCGTATACAGCGCGTGTTTGCCACGAATGTTCTCGGCACTTTTATTTGCTGTCGTGAAGCAGTAAAGCGTATGAGCACAGCGCATGGCGGACAGGGCGGTGCCATCGTCAATGTTTCATCGGCGGCCTCACGTCTTGGTGCACCGAATGAATATGTTGATTATGCGGCTTCAAAAGGCGCAATGGATACCTTGACCAAAGGCCTGTCACTTGAGGTGGCGGCCGAGGGGATTCGCGTCAACAGTGTGCGACCCGGTTTGATCTACACTGAAATGCATGCCGATGGCGGCGAGCCGGGAAGGGTTGATCGCGTGGCAAGTTCGCTGCCAATGGGGCGTGGTGGTCAGGCAAAAGAAGTTGCCGAGGCCATTCTCTGGCTGGCAAGTGATGCCGCCTCTTACGTTACTGGCACCTTTATTGATGCAGCTGGCGGGCGTTAAAACCAGGTCGGCATGGTTGCCAACCCCGCAATGCTTTTTCATCTCGTAGGGTCAGCATTTATGCTGACCTGGCCAAAGACACCGCTGTGAATTATAACTCCGCGCCATTACTCGCAATCACCTGCTGATACCAGGCAAAGCTCTTCTTCTTCGAACGGGCAAAGTTGCCACTGCCATCATCGTTTTTATCGACGTGAATAAAGCCATAGCGTTTATTGTATTGGCCGGTTGTAAACGACACGCAGTCGATGCAACCCCAAGGGGTATAACCCAGCAAATCCACGCCATCCAGCGTCACGGCTTTCTTCATCTCTTCAATATGCGATCGCAGATAATCAATGCGGTAGTCATCCTCAATGAATCCCTCTGCATTCGGCTTATCGATTGCACCGAAGCCATTTTCAACAATAAACAGTGGCTTCTGATAACGCTCATACAGCGAGTTCAACACATAGCGCAGACCAACAGGGTCGATTTGCCAACCCCAGTCAGAGGCTTTCACATGGGGATTTGGCACCACGCCTTCAAAGCCGGTGATAGGATCATCCACGCCGCTGGCTTGGGTATTCACTGCGTTGCTCATGTAATAGCTAAAGCCAACGTAGTCACAGCAGCCCTGACGCAGCGTTTCCGCATCTTCTGGCTGCATCTCAATCTGATAGCCTTTGCGCGCCCACTCTTTGATCGTGTAAGCCGGATAGGCACCCCGCATCTGGACATCACTGAAAACATAGCGTTGATGCATCGATTCCTGTGCCAGCATCACATCGTCGGGATGGCAAGAGAACGGATAGACCGGCACCATGGCAATCATGCAACCAATCTGGAAATGAGGGTTGATTTCGTGACCGCGCTTCACCACCTTAGCGCTAGCCACAAACTGATGGTGCATGACCTGATACATCATCTGTTCTGGTTTCTCGTGCTCGGTAAATACCACGCCCGAGCAGCAGTAGCCAAACAGTGGATATTGCCAGTTACGCTGGTTATTGATTTCGTTGAAGGTCATCCAGTATTTCACTTTGTGCTGATAGCGCGTCATGACGACCTCGCTGAATCGCACAAAGAAATCGACCACTTTACGATTGGCCCAGCCGCCGTATTCTTTCACCAGGTGATAAGGCATTTCAAAGTGGGAGAGGGTGATCACCGGCTCGATACCGTGTTTTAGCAGTTCATCAAACAGGTCATCATAGAACTGTAAGCCGGCTTCGTTGGGGTGCTGATCATCGCCATTAGGGAAGATGCGCGTCCAGGCAATTGAGGTACGGAAACACTTGAAGCCCATTTCCGCAAACAGCGCCACGTCTTGCTTATAGTGCGAGTAGAACTCAACAGCCTGATGATTAGGATAATATTTATCGGCCTCAACGTGTGAAGTGATCACACGATCCACGCCGTGAGCACCCCCTGTCAGTACATCGGCAATGCTGACGCCTTTACCGCCTTGGTCCCAGCCGCCCTCAACCTGATGTGCGGCAACGGCTCCGCCCCAAAGAAACCCTTTTGGTAATTGCAATCCTTCATTCATTGGCGCACCTCATGACACTGTTTGCGGAATAGTAAACTGCCCGCAGTGTAACAACTCACTTATTAAAGTCACGATATAACACCGGGTGAAATAGGTGACTTGTTACAGTGAAAAAACAGGGTGTTTTACAGTGCAGTTGCGCGGGAAATATAGCGACCGAGCGTTTCCAGAATATATAAAACGGGCACCTGAGTGGTGATGTCCAGGCGATCACCCAGCTTCAGTTGTGGCATGTGATAAGAGAGATTGAAGTCTGCCATCTTTGCCAGTGAACAGCCTTCATGGTTGGTGATGGAGATGATTTTACAATGATTCAGGCTAAACTGGCTGGCGAAACGCAGTATCTCTTCGGTTTCACCGGACACCGATAAAATAATCGCCAGCGCATTTTCATAGGCGCTCTTACTGACGGGATAATAAGGATCGTCAATATGATGGCTAAATTTACCGATATTGGAAAAATAACGCGCGCCATATTTCCCAAGACTGCCTGAAGTACCGGCACCAATAAAGAAAATATGTTCCGCGTGCATTATCATCTGGGCGGCCTGGGCAATTTGCTGCTCAAATTCATCATTATGGATGCTTTTAAAGAAGCTCAGCATTTCACCGACCCCTGACGGCATCAGCACTGGCCCCGTTTGTTCTTGCGCCAGGCGAAAGCGGATGCGGAATTCCGACCAGCCTTCACAGTGCATTTTGCGACAAAAGCGCAGCACGGTCGTGGTGGAAACGCACGCCTGGGCGGCCAGCTCGCGAATCGTCATATAACTGACACTTTCCCGATGTTTGATGATGAAGTGATACACCTGCATCTCAAGGTCATTCAGGTTGGACAAATCGCGGTGTGAAAACATGCGTGCGGCACTCATCGACAAAATGAGTCGCCAGTGTAACAGATTGAGCCGTTAGCGGGTTGTCACACCCCTACACAGAATTTTTTAGCGTACAGGTGTACTCTGAAATTTTTTCTGGTTACTCTGGTGCACAGAAAAAGCTCAGCTCTTACGACGTTTTTCAGGAATCAAGCGCATGGCACAGAATCGACTTATTGCTCAGGGCTATTCGTTAGCCGAAGAGATCGCCAACAGCATTAGCCACGGGATTGGCTGCATTTTCGGGATTGTGGGATTGGTCTTGTTGCTTACGCAAGCCGTTGAAATGCGTGCCGATATCACAGCCATCACCAGTTACAGCCTGTATGGCGGCAGCATGATCCTGCTGTTTCTGGCTTCGACGCTCTATCACGCCATTCCATATCAGAAAGCGAAGCACTGGCTGAAGAAATTTGACCACTGCGCCATCTATCTGTTGATTGCCGGGACCTACACGCCATTCCTGCTGGTTGGATTGAAATCGCCACTGGCGCAGGGGCTGATGGTGGTGATTTGGAGCCTGGCACTGGCGGGCATTATCTTTAAGCTCACCATTGCGCACCGCTTCAAAGTGCTGTCATTAATCACCTACCTCAGCATGGGGTGGTTATCGCTGGTGGTCATTTACCAGCTAGCGACCAAGCTCTCTGCGGGTGGGGTCTGGCTGCTGGCGGCGGGCGGCATCGTCTATTCGTTAGGGGTGATTTTCTACGTGTCGCGGCGCATTCCCTACAATCACGCTATCTGGCACGGCTTCGTGTTGGGTGGCAGCATATTGCACTTCTGCGCGATCTATTTTTATGTTGCCTAAGCTTGCTGCGAGGTCGGCATAAATGGCGTCATCAACCGGGTGCGAAATTCGGCCTGGTCGCCATAAATAGCGTCATCAATTGGGTGGAATATTCGGCCAGGTCGCCGTAAATGGCGTCATCAACTGGGTGGAATAATCGGTCAGGTCGCCATGAATGGCGATCCTACGGGATGGGGTTTTGTAAGGTGCGCATTTATGCGCACCTGGAATTTGAATCAATCGACTAATGAATAAGGCAGTGGCTGAATTGTCAGTTTCCCGCCTTCATCACCTTCCACGCGCAGCACGCTATCTGGCTCCAAATCGTTATTCATAACGACCTGGACCCAAACACTCCCATCATCCAATTGGACGCCGCTCAAGACCGTGCCGGTGCGACGCCATTTATCACCCATCTGCAACTCCATCGAACCGTCTGCCTGCGGGACTTTACTGGCGGTACCGGCGAGCCAG
>OBJT01000084.1_pt1 | contig 22165 bp, 20 predicted proteins | sample 1519861 | NCBI WGS metagenome assembly OBJT01 (sample SAMN02401118, study PRJEB22541) | soil metagenome, isolate JX
TGGGATTGATAGCAAATGAAGAAGAGCACACTGGCATTAGTCGTATCTGCGTTGGCACTGACCTCCGCTGCACACGCCGCAGAAGTTTATAACAAAGACGGTAACAAACTGGACTTCTACGGCCGCGTTAAAGCTGAGCATTATTTCAGCGACGCTGACTCAAACAACGGTGACAAATCTTACGTTCGTATCGGTTTCAAAGGTCAAACTCAGATCAACGATCTGATGACCGGCTACGGCCAGTGGGAATATCAGTACAACGTCAATAACTCTGAAGGTTCAGACGCTAACTCAGGCAACAAAACCCGTCTGGGCTTTGCTGGTCTGAAATTCGGTCAGTATGGTTCATTCGACTATGGTCGTAACTACGGCGTGCTGTACGACGTAGAAGCATGGACTGACGTCTTCCCAGAGTTCGGTGGTGACGGTACTGCACGTTCTGATAACTTCATGACTCAGCGTACCACTGGTGTGGCAACTTACCGCAACAGCAACTTCTTTGGTCTGGTTGATGGCCTGCGCTTCGCGCTGCAATACCAGGGCAAAAACGATGATAAAACCGCTAACGCCCGTGGCACCGCCACTGACGGTACTCGCCAGAACGGCGACGGTTACGGCGCATCTCTGGGCTACACCATTGGTGATACCGGCATCAGCCTGATGTCAGCCATTACCTCTTCTAACACTACCCTGGCGCAGAAAAACCGCGTTTACGGCGGCGGCGATAAAGCAGATTCATGGGGTGCTGGCCTGAAATATGACGCGAACAGCGTTTACCTGGCTGCTATCTATACTGAAACCCGCAACATGACTCCGTTCAGCGGCACCTATCAGGGTGCTTCGATTTCTGGTGCAGCTAACAAAGCACAGAACATTGAATTGGTTGCTCAGTATCAGTTCGACTTCGGCCTGCGTCCGTCCATCGGTTACGTGCAGACCAAAGGTAAAGACATGGAAAACGGTATCGGCGACGCAGATCTGGTTAAATACATCGACGTTGGCGCGACTTACTACTTCAACAAAAACATGTCTACCTTCGTTGATTACAAAATCAACCAGCTGGATGACAACAACAAGCTGAACATCAACAACGATGACATCGTTGCTGTTGGTCTGACTTATCAGTTCTAAGTCGTTAGCTTTACCCTCAAATGTGTCTATAAAAAAAGAGCCGGCTCATCACCGGCTCTTTCTTTTATTCGTTCTTAGGGCAGCCTGAAGGACGCCCCGTCAGAGTCATGTTCACGCGCTAAGTTTAACCGGCTCTTCTTTGAATCCCTCGGCGGGTTTGAGATCCAATTTCTGGTCCTTCAGGACAGCTTTCAGGCGTTCGTGGAAATTGCGCAACGTACTTTCCACCTTCTCGTTATTTTCTTTGCCTTTTATCGCTGCCACACCCCAATCTCCCTCTTTATCAAACAGACCAAAGTGGTACTCGTAGGTGAAGTGGTCCTCATGTGCTTCCAGCGTCATCCACCAGCCCCAGAACTCACGGCTCTCTGGTGCCGGTTTAACATTGACGCAAGCTGCCAGACAGTCGAAGAAGAAACGGGTCTCTTCACATTTTCCTTCACGGATGTACGGCCCCAATTCGGTGAAGCGCTTAAGCAGGCGACTACGGGGATGACCACTCGGTAACGTCATGCTAATTCTCCCTCAAATAAACCGTAAAGTGTCTTTCGTTACGCTTAGGTTGTACGCAACGCAAACTTTCCCGGATATAAGTAGTAGCAGAGAGTGGGAATTTCGCCAGTCAGACACCCAATTGTTTTGCTAGCCAGTCACAAATTTGATTCAACGCCTTCTCAAAACTGGCGAAAACCGGCTTAACGGGAATCTCCAAAACCTTGCCTTGCGCGGAAGAGTTGGCAATCAGCTGCGCTTCCTCTTCAGGGCTAAATAAATCATTCGGCCAGTAAGCCGCCAGCATCGGCGTCGGCGTTCGACGCCCCAATAAGCCCTGCACTTTCAAAGAATACCGATTGAGTTCAATGCGCAAATTACTGTCAGAGGCAGAAACCATCCCCAAACGACTCGCCAGCATATCCATGTACATATCCGGCAGTTTCTGCTGGCGCTCCGTATCCACAAAGACGTTGTGCACCATTGCCCCTAACGTAGCCACCGCACGCAGACGGGGAACTTCAAGATAGGCAAGCCGCGTCGCCACGTTGGCACCAAACCGATAACCGAACAGTGCGACTCGCGTATGGTCAATCCAGGGAACATTACTCAGCTCACGCAGCACCTGTTGGTGAAGCTGGCTGGTGTCCTGATTCAGCGTCCATTTACTGCTGAACCCAACAGAAGGCATATCCAGGGTGAGCATGGCAATACCGCGCGGTGCGAGATAATCGTGGAACAGACGGTAGTGATCGCTTTGTAATGAATCCAGGCCACCGCAGAGCAGCACAGTAGGATATGGCGCTTCAGCCTGTGCGGGCATATGAAGAAAACCCGTTACCGGGCTGCCGCCGCTGATCTGGAAAGTGAGCGATTTCAGCTCACCGGGCAGACGTTGTGTGGCTTCTTCATAGGCGCGATTCGCCAGGACCTGCGCCTGATCGGCCAGATCGTCACCCTTGATATAAGGGTAAGCGGCGATGCTGTAGAGATTTGACGCGTGCAACCACTGTTGGCCCGCCTCGTCATGATCCTCATTCTGCATCGCAAGCTGTTGCCACACCGCAGCCTGCTTTGACCACTCGTAGTTCCAGTTGCCACCGCGATAACCAATCACCGTGTCCAGTTGATTCTCATCGGTGTGCTCATACTCGCAGATGGCGATGCGTGCCAGCACTTCGCTGATCTCCTGCGGCGTCAGGCCACGCCAGGTCCACAGCAGTTTATTGAGCATACGATACCAGCAGCGTTGGGTATCGCCCTCAAGGGCGTTGTGCACCTGCATCGTATGGTGATGCTGGCGATGCACCAGTGAGGAGGTTTCTGGGTGTTTAAAGCGGGGCTTAAAAAGCTCTTCGCTGAGGTTTTTATCCGACATCTTAGACATTCTCCCGCGATAGTCGCATAGATGCCTAAGAGTGTACTGCACCCGCATGTTGGGCGCGAGGCGTAGAAAGCACAACGCCCGGCATAACCGGGCGTTGTTTGCGTTACATCAATCAGCTTTTGACGATGGGCGGAATATAGACCACGCCCATGTCCCACGGCTGTTCGATCCAGGTATTCTGCGGAATATCGACAATGTAGTCGTCCACCAGCGCACGGCCAGCAGGCTTCGCGAAGATAGTGCAGAAACGCGCTTTAGGATACATATCGCGGATCGCCTGCGCGGTGCCGCCAGTATCCACCAGGTCATCAATCACGATGAAGCCTTCACCATCGCCTTCGGCACGCTTCAACACTTTCATTTCGCGCTGATGATCGTGGTCGTAGCTTGAGATGCACACGGTGTCGACATAGCGAATACCCAGTTCACGCGCCAGCAGCGATGCCGGAACCAGACCACCGCGGCTCACCGCGATGATACCTTTCCACTGTTCCACAGGAAGCAGGCGCTGGGCCAGTTTACGGGCATGAATCTGCAGCATGTCCCAGGTGACGACGTATTTTTCGCTCATAAAAGAAATCCCGACCAACAAAGTTGGCTTAAAAATATGCAAGGGGGAAAAGGTTGCGCGAGATTATAAGGATCTGACGCGTTAAAAACCAGCATCTGTCGCATCGGATGCAGGATTTTAGCGCGCCTGAGTACGCACCCGGTGAAAAACAGTGATATTCTCAGCCACATCACGTCAGATGTGCTGACGGCGATCTTTCACTGGAACCCGGCGTGCGAGCGGTATGTCCGCCGCGCTGACACAGGAGATGCATTGTGTCTGAATTGTCGCAACTTTCCCCCCAACCGCTGTGGGATATTTTCGCTAAAATCTGCTCCATCCCACATCCTTCTTATCATGAAGAAGCGCTGGCTGAGCACGTTGTTAACTGGGCCAAAGAGCAAGGCTTTTGGGTTGAGCGCGATCAGGTCGGCAATATCCTGATTCGTAAACCTGCCACCGCGGGCATGGAAAAACGTACCCCTGTTGCACTGCAGGCGCACCTCGACATGGTGCCGCAGAAGAACAACGACACCGTCCACGACTTCACTAAAGATCCTATCCAACCTTACGTTGATGGCGAGTGGGTTAAAGCACGTGGCACCACGTTGGGCGCCGACAACGGTATTGGCATGGCTTCTGCGCTGGCAGTGCTGGCCGACAACAGCCTGACCCACGGCCCGCTGGAAGTGCTGCTGACCATGACCGAAGAATCGGGCATGGATGGCGCATTTGGTCTTCAGCCAAACTGGCTGCAGGCCGATATCCTGATCAACACCGACTCTGAAGAAGAGGGTGAGATCTACATGGGTTGCGCGGGCGGTATTGATTTCATTACCACCCTGCCATTAACTCGCGAAGCGGTTCCTGCCGGCTTTGAAACCCTGAAGCTAACGCTGAAAGGCCTGAAAGGCGGCCACTCCGGTGCCGACATTCATCATGGTCTGGGCAACGCGAACAAGCTGCTGGCGCGCTTCTTCGCGGTCTACGCGCAGGAACTTGATGTGCGTCTGATTGAATTCACCGGCGGCACGCTACGTAACGCGATTCCACGCGAAGCTTTTGCCACGCTGGCGATCGACAGCCACAAAGTGGATGCACTGAAATCGGCTGCGGCCCATTTCCAGGCCACGCTGCTGAACGAGCTGGGTATTAAAGAGAAGAACATTGCGTTAACCACCGAGCCGCTGGCACATCAGGGCCAAGCGCTGAGCACGGACAGCCGCGATCGCTTCATCAACCTGCTGAACAGCACGCCGAACGGCGTGATCCGTAATTCTGATGTGGCAAAAGGTGTTGTAGAAACCTCGCTGAACGTCGGCGTGGTGACGATGGATCAAGACAATGCCGAAATCATCTGCCTGATTCGTTCACTGATCGATACCGGCAAAGATTGGGTGGTTGAAACCCTGACTTCGTTGGGTCAGCTGGCTGGCGCGAAAACGGCACCTAAAGGTGGCTACCCAGGCTGGCAGCCCGATGCCGATTCGCCAGTGATGGCGCTGACGCGTAAAACCTACGAAGCGCTGTTTGGCAAAACGCCAAACATTCAGGTGATTCACGCAGGTCTGGAGTGTGGTCTGTTCAAGAAGCCGTATCCAAACATGGATATGGTGTCGATTGGGCCAACCATTACCGGTCCACACTCACCGGATGAGCAGGTGCACATTGAGAGCGTCGGTCTGTACTGGAAGCTGCTGACTGCGCTGCTGACTGTGGTGCCAGAGAAGGCATAAGCCTCCTTCTTTGCTGTGAGAAACCAGGCCTCGGCCTGGTTTTTTTATGCCGTTATGTGGCCGGGTGCGACTTTTAGGTTGCTCGCGCCACCCAGCAGATTCCTCTACAAACCAACCTTATAACCTCCTGATTTCACCATACCTTTACCTCCCTCCAGTTTTAGCCGCCGTTACACCCAGATGTCTGGATGGCTAATAAGATTTCGTGCTAGCTTATGCCCTTTCATTTGTTGCTCAGCGTTATTGGTTCAGAAAAAATGCAGCCCACTCTCTTTATTAAAGGCCCGGCTCAATGAGTGCGATTAACCGCCTGGAGATGCGTAATATCTCTATCGCTTTTGGCGGTTTTGCCGCACTGACCCAGGTGGACTTTCTTACCGAGGGCGGTTCAGTGCATGCGCTCACGGGCGCAAATGGTGCAGGAAAATCCACGCTGATGGCGGTGCTGTCGGGCGCTCACAGCCATTACAGTGGCGAAATTTTGCTGGATGATGCGCCGGTTTTGATTCGTTCACCGCGCGATGCCAAAAAACTCGGTATTCATCTGGTTCAGCAGGAAGTGGATGTGGCACTGGTCCCGCAACTTAGCGTGGCGGAAAACATTCTGCTCGATCAACTCGCAGAACCCGGCCATGTCTATAGCTGGCGTGAGATCCGCCGCCAGGCACGTGCCCTGCTCAATCAGTTGGAAGTGAACATCGATGTTAATCGTCTGGTGGAGCGCTGCTCACTGGCGGAGAAACAACAAATCCTGCTGGCGCGCGCCCTCTCCCATCACTGCCGCTTTCTGATTCTGGATGAACCCACTGCGCCGCTGGACCAGCACGAAAGCGAGCGCCTGTTTACCGTGGTGCGCCGTCTACAAAATAACGGCATTGGCGTGGTGTTTATTTCCCATCGTATCCATGAGTTGAAAGCGATATGCGATCGTTTAACCGTGCTGCGCGATGGTCGGCTGATTGAAAGCTCCCCCATGGCAGCACTCAGTGGCGAGCAAATCGTCGAAAAAATGCTCGGACATCAGCTCACAGATGTCTATCCACCCCGTCGGGAACGGAGCGAGCAACCTTTGCTGTTATCGGTGGAAGGCCTGCACGATGAGCAATTGTTGGCTGATATTTCACTGCATCTGCGCAAAGGCGAAATCCTCGGCATTGCTGGATTGGCCGGCGCCGGAAAAACCGAGCTGTGCAAAGCGCTATTTGGTGCCAGTAAAAGCCGCGTTGAAAAAGGTGAATTACATGGCAAGCCCTGGCGCCCACGTTCACCCCATGACTCCGTCGAAAACCGCATGGCGCTGGTGCCCGAAGAACGCCGCAAAGAAGGCATCTTTATTGATGAATCCGTGGCCATGAACCTCAGTGTCAGCGCTGATAACAGTTTTTCACGCTGGAGTCTGTTTGGACACCGTCAGGCGTGGCGCTGGGCAGAAGAGGTGATTCAGCGCCTCAACGTGCGTACCACCGGTCCCGCCCAAACGCTGCGCCGTTTATCGGGGGGTAATCAGCAGAAAGTGGCAATCGGCAAATGGCTGCGCAACAACGCCGACGTATTGATTTTTGATGAGCCGACCAAAGGCGTGGATATCAAAGCCAAAACTGACCTCTTCAGCTTGATAGATGGTCTTGCGCGCGAGGGCAAAGGCATCATTTACGCCTCTGGCGAGTTTTCCGAACTGGTCGGCTTATGTGACCGTATTTGTGTGCTCTGGGATGGGCGCATTGTGGCAGAAATGGAGGGTCGTGAGGCCACAGAAGAGATGCTATTGCTTTATTCCACCGGAGGAACCCCTGCGTGAGCAGCAAAGAACTATCCCTGAACCCGCAGCCTTCTCTGCGTCATAAATTATTCGACTTCCTCTACAAGTGGGGCATGTTGCTGACCGTGGTGATCCTGATCGCCGGGTTTGGTCTCGCCTCAGACAGCTTCCTTGAACCCACCAACATCATCAATATTCTGCGCTCGATTGCCATCGTCACGGTGATTGCCATTGGTGTGTCGATTTCGCTGACCATCGGCGGCTTCGATTTGTCGGTGGGTTCCACGGCTTCGCTGGCCAATGCCTTGGTGATTTCGCTGTTTGTCTGGCACGGTTTTGGCACCACCGAAGCGATTATCATCACGCTATTGCTATGCACCTTGGTTGGGCTGCTCAACAGCTTCCTGATCGTCATTCTACGCATCCCCGACATGCTGGCGACGCTGGCGACGCTGTTTGTCATTCAGGGTGTGGCAATGACTTACAGCTTCGGCGGTTCGATTACTGAAAATATGGTGATGCCAAGCGGCGATATGGCGGAAGGCACTATTCCGGCAGCGTTTGGCCTGCTGGGTCAGGTGCCGACTATTGTGATCATCATGCTGGTGGTGACGATTGTCGCGCAGTTGGCCCTGTCTCTGACCAAACATGGGCGTCGCATGTATGCGCTCGGCGGCAATCCTGAAGCCGCTCGCCTCTCTGGCATTCGCACTACACGCTATCGCGTGCTGGCGTATGTGTTGGCTTCACTGCTGGCTGGTTTAGGCGGCATATTACTGGCATCGCGTATTGGCTCTTCGCAGGTCAATGCCGGCAGTGGTTATTTGATGGATGCCGTTGCCGCAGCCTGGATTGGCTTCTCACTGGCCGGTTCCGGCAAACCTAACGCGCTCGGTACGCTGGTGGGCGCAGTGATCCTCGGTGTACTGCAGAACGGACTGGTGATGCTGTCTGTGCCCTATTACGCCATGGATATTATCAAAGGTCTGGTGCTGGCTCTGGCATTGGCCATTACCTATATTCAGCGCCGTTAAGGCGCGTTTACTGAGAAAGAACGCATAATGAAAAAAATTACCCTTTCGCTGTTGGCATTAAGCCTGCTGAACGCCAGTGCAGCTTTCGCTGACACCGTGACACCCGTGCCCGCCGCCATCGCCAATCACCAAGGTCCGGTACGCATTGCTATCATCCGTAACCTGGGTTCAGACGATAACACCACCCAGTTTATTGCTGGGGCTATTCAACAAGGCCGCCAGTTAGGTTTTAAAGTCAGCACCTTCCTGAGTAACGGCGATGATGCGCGTTTCCAAGACTTTGTTAACCAAGCGATTAGCCAGAAATACGACGGCATTATTCTCTCGCACGGTAAAGATCCTTACTCCACCGCGTTAGTGCAACGTATTGTGGATGCTGGCATCAAACTGTCGGTCTTTGATACCCCCGTGAATACGCCAGTCAATGGCGTCACCGTGACCGCGCAGGATGATGCTTCGCTGGCACAGGCGTCACTGGGCCAGTTGATCAGTGATTTCCATGGCAAAGCCAATATCATCAAACTGTGGGTAGCAGGCTTCCCACCACAGGAACGTCGTCAGGTGGTGTACGAGAAGTTGCTAAAAGAGAATCCAGGCATTCATCAGCTGGAATCGATTGGCGCCGTCTCTACTGATGTGCAAGGCGACACCGCTAACAAAGTTGGCGCGATTTTGGCGAAATATCCAAAAGGTCAGATCGATGCTATCTGGGCATCATGGGATGCCTTCAGCCAGGGCGCGTATAAAGCCTTGCAGGAGAATGGTCGTACTGAAATCAAGCTTTACAGTATCGACGTATCCAACCAAGACCTGCAGTTGATGCATGAGAAGAACAGCCCATGGGTGCAGACCGTCGCGGTTGACCCTAAAACCATCGGCGCAGTGAATATGCGTTTAGTGGCGAACAAAATCGCCGGTGAAGCCACTCCGGCGAGCTACGAATTTAAGGCGGCTTCCATTTCGCAGCAATTGCTGAATAGCCAGCAAGGTGCGATTAACGTGACCTCCTTGAACAAGATCATTCCAGGTTGGGGTGTGAACAATGATTTCGTCGCGCCTTGGTTTGCTACGCTGGAAGCGAAATACGGCAAGAAGTGATTTAATCACTGACCTCTTGAACATGGCGACGTTAACGTCGCCATTTTTATTACCAACCCAATACCAACTGCCTTTCCAGCTGTGGGTCAACCATGGTGACGTGCAATCCCACCAGCCTGACACCGCGCCCTGCTCGCCGTTCATCCCAAGCCTGGCGTGCCACTGCAATCATGTCATCCTTATTTAACACCGGCCAGACATGCTCTTGGGTCGTCTGCTGAAAATCATTAAATTTCAACTTCACACCCTGGCGGGCAATCTGTTTATCCGGACGAATATTTGTCAGCCGGCGATCTAATTCGGCATAGAGGAAATCGATGATCTCCAGGCACTGCTCCCAGCTGTGAATGTCTTCAATCAATGTCCGTTCAACACCCAGCGATTTACGCTCGCGTTCCACCACCACATCACGATCGTCAATGCCGTTGCTGCGCTCCCACAGCACGCGGCCAAACTTACCAAAGCGTTTAAGCAGCAGCGCTAAATCTGCTTTTTGCACATCGGCACAGGTCCGCAGCCCCATCTCTTCCAGCTTTTTGGTGGCGACTTTACCCACTCCAGGGATCTTGCTTAAGGGCAGCGTCAGCAAAAAGTCTGGCATCACCTGCGGGGTAATCACATATTGCCCATTGGGCTTATTCAGATCGGAGGCGATCTTGGCGAGGAATTTGATCGGCGCAATGCCAGCTGAAGCCGTTAACCCGGTTTCGCGCAGGATGTCAGCGCGAATGGCCTGCGCCATCAGCGTGGCCGAGCCCTGACAATGCTCGCTGTCAGTGACATCCAAATAGGCTTCATCTAACGAAAGGGGTTCAATCAGTGCGGTATAGCGCGAGAAGATATCGCGGATTTGACGTGATGCTTCTTTATAAGCATCGAAACGGCCAGGTAGCAACTTAAGATGCGGGCAAAGCTTCAGCGCCATCGCGGTGGGCATCGCGCTGCGCACACCAAATTTACGCGCCGGATAATTAGCGGTGCTGATCACCCCACGCTGAACCCGGCTTCCGCCAATGGCGATAGGAATATCACGTAATGAAGGATCGTCGCGCATTTCAACCGCTGCGAAAAAGCAGTCCATATCGACATGAATGATTTTGCGCATACGCCCTCCGAATACTGGATAAGTATACAGCAGTAAAAAATATCGGCAATCATTGTTGTGCGAGGCATTAAAGTTTACAAAATTCTGGTCGTAATCCCTTTAGGAATGCACCATTTTCACGGACACTGTCTTGATTAAACCTCAGACAATGTTAATGTTGCGCTGCGGTAGCGGATATTTCCGATAATGCAATACCAAGACGCTTTGCGTCATCGTCTCTCTTCACTTCAAGGTACACACAGAATGGGCAGAATCGCATTGTTGCTTGCGATGATTCTTATGCCGGTCCTTAGCTGGGCAATTTCGCCAGAGCCTTCTCAGCCGTCGGCTCCGGTGAGCAAAGAGTTAAAGAAACAATTACTGGGTACACCCGTTTTTATTCAGATCTTCAAGGAAGAGCGTACGCTGGAACTGTACGGGAAAATCGGTAATGAATATCGTCTGCTGGACAGCTATCGCATTTGTAATTTCTCTGGTGGTTTAGGGCCTAAACGTCGCCAGGGTGATTTCAAAAGTCCGGAAGGCTTTTATAACGTCAAGCTGAACCAGCTTAAACCCGATAGCCGTTTCTACCGCGCAATTAATACCGGATTCCCGAATCAATACGATCGTGATAAAGGCTATGACGGTAACTATTTGATGATTCACGGTGATTGCGTGTCGATTGGCTGCTATGCCATGACCAATGCGTCGATGGATGAGATCTTCACTTATGTGAACGCCGCGCTGCGCAACGGTCAGCAGGATGTGCAGATTAACATCTATCCGTTCCATATGACGGATAGCAATATGCAGCGCCACCGCTACTCAACCTACATCAATTTCTGGCGTGAACTGCAGCCGGGTTACGCGTATTTTGAAAAGTACCATGTGCCGCCAACGGTTAACGTGACGACCACAGGACAGTATGCGGTGAACAGCACGCCGGTGATTTCAACACCGGAGGCTGCTTCCAAGTCATTCCTGGCGCTCACCCAGGCAAAATAATGCCCACTCGCCTGGCACTATCCGGTGCCAGGTTTCATTGCCCGTCAGCGGCTGCGTCGCAATCACAGTGACCACATCTTTTGGCGTGGTTTGCTGCAAGAAATCAATTTCCACATCCTGATCGAGCAAGGTCGCCTTACCGAACGGCGCACGCCGGGTAATCCAATACAGATTGGTTGAGCAATATGCCATCAGATAGCGACCATCAGACAAGAGCATGTTGAACACGCCTTTCTGACGCAACTCGCCCGCTAATTCAGCAATGTAACGGAAGACCGCAGGCCAGCTACCTGGCGTACGCGGGTAGCGCTCAGCCAGCTTGTGCAAAATCCAGCAGAATGCCTTTTCGCTATCGGTTTCGCCTACCGGGCGAAAATGGCCGGTTTCAAGCTGGCGATAACCTTTCAACTGCCCATTGTGCGCGTAGGTCCAGTTGCGTCCCCATAGCTCTCGCGTGAACGGGTGGGTATTTTCCAGCGACACCTCGCCACGATTCGCCTGGCGAATGTGCGCCACGACCGAATGTGATTTGATCGGGTACTCTTGCACCAAACGCGCAATCGGTGAGTTGTAGCTTGGCTGCGGATCTTTGAAGGTACGGCATCCTTTTCCTTCATAGAAGGTGATGCCCCAGCCATCTTTGTGCGGCCCGGTTCCGCCGCCACGCTGCACCAGACCGGTAAAACTGAAACAGATGTCCGTAGGGACATTGGCGCTCATCCCGAGCAATTCGCACATAGCAACCGCCTTAAGTCAGAACCTCCCGCAGTGGCGGGAGGAACACGTCATTACTTAACCATCTCTTTTTCAACCAGCAACATCAGGATGTGAATCACTTTGATATGAATCTCCTGGATGCGGTCCGCGTAACCGAAGTGCGGCACGCGAATTTCAATGTCTGCGCTGCCAGCCATCTGGCCGCCATCTTTGCCAGTCAATGTGATCACTTTCATGCCTTTAGCACGCGCCGCTTCGACTGCTTTAATGATGTTAGCGGAGTTGCCGGAGGTTGACAGGCCCAACAGCACATCGCCTTCACGGCCTACCGCTTCGATATAGCGCGAGAAAACATAGTCGTAGCCAAAATCGTTGCTGACGCAGGAGAGATGGCTGACATCAGAGATGGCAATAGCCGGATAGCCAGGACGATTTTCACGGTAGCGCCCTGTCAGCTCTTCAGCAAAGTGCATGGCATCACAATGGGAGCCACCGTTGCCACAGGAGAGCACTTTGCCGCCTGCTTTGAAGCTGTCAGCCAGCAACACGGCTGCGCGCTGAATCGCGTGAATGTTCGCTTCATCACTCAGGAACTTATTGAGCGTATCGGCTGCTTCGTTAAGTTCTGAGCGAATAATGTCCTGATACATAGGGATGTCCTTTAGAGGAAAGATTGACCCTGCAAGTTTAACGGAATGGGGCAATGCCGCAAAGCGCCTGCATCAGGGAAAAATGCACAGGCTTTGCCGTTCTTGCTCTGTTGGTGTTCAGAGAGTGCGATTTTGTGAGTTCCGTTGTAATTGCGATGTAAACAGATTGCTAAAAAGCAGCCACTGCTCTAAACCTTACTTTATAACAGGTCAGACCTCTTACAACTTACGGAGCGGTTCATTATGTTGCTTGCCTCGATTGTCGCGACGCTAATCTTGATTAGCGCCCTCTTCTACCATCAAGTTTCGCTGCGGCTCAGCAGCATTATCCTGCTGCTGTGGACCGCCGGACTGGCTGCGGCGGGCCTATGGACACCATGGCTACTGTTGCCGCTGGCGATTATCCTGCTGCCCTTCAATCTGCCTGCCATGCGTCGCAGCATGTTCTCCAAACCCGCGTTGCACAGCTTCCAAAAAGTGATGCCGCCGATGTCGCGCACTGAAAAGGAAGCGATTGATGCCGGTACCACCTGGTGGGAAGGCGATCTGTTTCGTGGCAAGCCAGACTGGCAGAAGCTGCACAACTATCCGCAGCCGCGTTTGACGGAAGAGGAGCAAGCCTTCCTTGAAGGTCCGGTGGAAGAAGCCTGCCGTATGGCGAACGATTTCCAGATTACTCACGAACTGGCCGATCTGCCCCCGGAGTTGTGGGCTTATCTCAAGCAGCACCGTTTCTTCGCCATGATCATTAAGAAAGAGTATGGCGGTCTTGAATTCTCTGCTTATGCACAAGCGCGCGTGCTGCAAAAACTGGCGGGCGTATCCGGCATCCTGGCGATCACCGTGGGTGTGCCTAACTCACTCGGCCCAGGCGAACTGTTGCAGCATTACGGCACCGATGAGCAGAAAGATCACTACTTACCGCGCCTCGCACGCGGCGATGAAATTCCATGCTTCGCGCTAACCAGCCCGGAAGCGGGTTCTGATGCCGGTGCGATTCCTGATACCGGCGTGGTGTGTATGGGTGACTGGCAGGGCCAGCAAGTACTCGGCATGCGCCTGACCTGGAATAAGCGCTACATTACGCTGGCGCCGATTGCCACCGTGCTCGGCCTGGCATTCAAACTCTCCGATCCCGACCACCTGCTGGGAGAGACAGAAGAACTGGGCATCACCTGCGCGTTGATTCCCACCCAAACCCCAGGTGTTGAGATTGGTCATCGCCACTTCCCGCTTAACGTACCGTTCCAGAACGGTCCGACTCGCGGCAAAGATATCTTCGTACCGATTGATTTCATCATCGGCGGCCCAGCGATGGCAGGGCAAGGCTGGCGTATGCTGGTTGAATGCCTGTCAGTCGGTCGCGGCATCACCTTGCCTTCTAACTCGACCGGTAGCCTGAAGAGCATTGCACTGGCCACCGGTGCTTACGCGCATATCCGCCGTCAGTTCAAAGTCTCTATCGGTAAGATGGAAGGGATCGAAGAGCCACTGGCGCGTATTGCCGGTAACGCTTACGTGATGGATGCCGCCGCTACGCTGATCACCAGCGGCATTATGCTGGGTGAAAAGCCAGCGGTGCTGTCGGCCATCGTGAAGTATCACTGCACCCATCGCGGCCAGCGCGCGATTATCGATGCGATGGATATTGCCGGTGGTAAAGGCATCATGCTCGGTGAAAACAACTTCCTGGCGCGTGCTTACCAGGGCGCGCCGATTGCGATTACCGTGGAAGGCGCCAACATCCTGACACGCAGCATGATCATCTTTGGCCAGGGCGCGATTCGCTGCCATCCGTGGGTACTGGAAGAGATGAACGCCGCGGCGAAAAACGATTTAGTGGCCTTTGACCGTGCGCTGTTCAGCCACATTGGCCATGTCGGCAGCAACAAAGTGCGCAGCCTGTGGCTCGGTATCACCGGCGGCCGCACCAGCGCTGCGCCAACCCGCGACGTGACGCGCCGCTACTATCAGCAGCTGAACCGTCTGAGCGCCAACCTCGCGCTGCTATCAGATGTTTCCATGGCAGTGCTGGGCGGCAGCCTGAAACGTCGTGAGCGCATCTCAGCCCGTTTAGGTGATGTACTGAGCCAGATGTACCTCGCCTCTGCCACGCTGAAACGTTATGACGATGAGGGCCGTAACGAAGCCGATCTCCCACTGGTGCACTGGGGCGTGCAGGATGCGCTGCATCAAGCCGAAGTGGCGATGGATGACCTGCTGCGTAACTTCCCTAATCGCCTTGTGGCAGGTGCGCTGCGCATGGTGATCTTCGCCGGTGGCAGACACTGCGCTGCACCGTCTGACAAACTGGATCATAAGCTGGCGAAGCTGCTGCAACTGCCCTCAGCGACACGTACACGTCTGGGCCGTGGCATGTATTTAACGCCAAGCGAGCACAATCCAGCTGGCCAACTGGAGCAGGCTTTACAGGATGTGATGGCAGCGGAAGTGATTCATGAACGCCTGTGCCAGCAGCAGAAAAAACATCTGTCGTTTACCCGGCTGGATGCGCTGGCGCAGCATGCGCTGAAAGAGGGCTGGATTGATGAGAGTGAAGCGAAGGTCCTGACCCGAGCTGAAGCCAGCCGTCTGAAAGCCATTAACGTGGATGAGTTTGCGCCAGAGGCGCTGGCCGCACCGAAGCCGCAGGAAAAGGGGGCCACGCGCCCTAGTGAAGCGGCGTAAGACTAAAAAAGCCTCCAGTTGGAGGCTTTTTTTATGGTGCCTTGCGTTATTTATCCCGCATGCACAGCGTGTTTTCGTTGCTATCGCGCGCAGTGAACTGCGCGGCTACAAGGTCGAAGCGCGACTTAACCCGCCTGGCGAATACGCGCGATCAGCGCATCCACATCCGCAATATGATCTGCTGCCAGAATCAGCGTACGGCCCAGCGTGATGCAACTGCGAATACATTCCGTCCGCATCGTATCATCGGCGATCTGTTTGAAGTCGGCCACGTGCGACATGCCCACGGTGCGACGAATAAGCTCCGTTCCGCAATAACCAATGGTGTCGCTCCACACTTTACGCAGGAAGGCTTCTGCATAGCCCGGATAGGCCAGCGCCACATCGGAAGTCTTGGCATGAGCCAGTTCCAGGAAGCGGCTGGAGAACTGCGTCCAGACTTCGTGCGCATCGCTCAGACGACGCTCGCGCCCTTCCGCCGCTTCACGCGGTGCTAGCAAGCCAGGCAGGCAGCAGTAGTTAATCAGCAGGTTGCCCATTGCGCTCCCCACATCAAAGCCTATTGGACCAAAATAGCCAAACTCCGCATCGATCACTTTTAGGCTACCATCGGCCACAAAGATAGAACCGCTGTGCACATCCCCGTGCAGTAACGCTTCGGCATCCGCAAAGAAACGATGCTTCAACCCGGCCACGGCGATTTTCAGTGCATCATCGGTGCGCAGGCTGACCACCAGCGACTCCAGCGCTGCTGGATACTTGTTGCGTTCATGATCGGTAAAGGGATCGTTGAAGAACAGATCTTCGGTGATCTCGCACATTTCCGGGTTAATGAAACGCGCCACTTCCGCCTTTTTCTTGTGCGGATGGAGATAGAAATCGGAGGTATGGAACAACGTTTGTGCCAGATATTCACCGAGCTGACGACCCGCTTCAGGGTAGTAAGCCCCTTTCACCAATTCGCCACGCCAGATACGATGGCTGGAGAGGTCTTCCATTACCATCACCGCTAAATCGGCATCGTAATGGGTGACGTTAACCGTGTGCTCTGGGCAGTGTTTGTAGTGTTCCACCAGCGTTTGTGCTTCAAGACGCGCACGATCCAGCGTTAACGGCCAGGATTCTCCCACGCAACGCACATAGGGTAGAGCTTGTTTCACAACCACACGGCTGCGGCCTTGGTTATCGAAAATCTTAAACACCAGGTTGAGATTGCCATCGCCGATCTCTTCTGCGCTGACCAGCGCTGACGGATCGTCCACACCGCCAAATTTTTTAGCATATTCCACAGCATCAGCAGCGGTGAAGGTACGGTATTGCGACATTGCCTGTTCCTCGACATTCGATAGTAATAAGCCGTTTGGACGTCTATACATCCGTCAAGCATGTTGGCACAATAGCCGCTATTAACGCAACAGGGATTTCACACCATGCAAACACTTCGTACCACCAGTCTTGAGGTCCGCGACAATCAGCTGTGGATCCTTGACCAACAAGCACTGCCTCAACAACAAAATTGGCTGCCTGCGCACACTGTGGCCCAGTTGGTTGATCACATCCATGCACTGCGCGTGCGCGGTGCCCCTTTGATCGGCCTCTCTGCCAGTTTGCTGCTGGCCCTGCTGGGCGAACAAGGCGAAGCACGCAGCGCATTAGCGGAAGCGCTGGAAGTATTACGTGCGGCACGCCCTACGGCGGTCAACCTGATGAACAATCTGGATCGCATGAAGATTGCGCTGGCAGAAAGCGATCACGTCACCGCATTAAGTGCTGAGGCACTGCGTCTGGTGGCGGAAGATAAGCTTCTCTGTGACAACATTGCCCGCGCAGGGAGTGCACTGGTTAAGCCAGGTAGCCAACTGCTGACGCACTGCAACACGGGGGGGCTCGCCACTGCAGGTGTCGGCACCGCGCTGGGGGTGATCGCCCATGCACATCAGCAAGGTTTAGTCAGCAATGTCTGGGTGGATGAAACCCGCCCGCTGCTACAGGGTGGCCGTTTAACCGCATGGGAACTGGGCGAACTGAATATCCCTTATCAGCTGATTACTGATTCCATGGCCGCCAGCTTAATGGCGCGAGGTGTCGTGGATGCCATCTGGGTCGGCGCAGACCGCATTGCCGCCAACGGCGACGTGGCGAACAAAATCGGCACCTATAGCCTGGCAGTGCTGGCACACTATCACGGCATTCCATTCTATGTGGCCGCACCGCACACCACGCTGGATCGTCTCTGCCCGAACGGCGATGCCATTCCGATTGAGCAGCGCGCTGCCAGCGAAGTCACCGGCGTGTCGGGTAGTTTTGGTAGCGTGCAGTGGGCACCGGAAAACGCCGCCGTGTACAACCCGGCGTTTGATGTTACGCCCGCAGATCTGATCAGCGGATGGGTGTTAGATACCGGCGTGGTGACGCCCGAGCAGGTAAAGGAAGGTATTTTCCAGCCTTAAGATGCACCCCAAAAGAAAAGGTCGCCATAAATGAATGGCGACCCTACGATGGCTCATCGAATTATGTCGTGTGCGCATTTATGCACAGAGTTCATCATGCCAGGCGGGGATAGGCATCCGCGATGTTGTCGCCGGTGAAGTTGGCGATCCAGCCTTCTTGGTTATCGAAAATACGAATCGCCGTGAAGTGCGGTTCAGAACCCATATCAAACCAGTGCGCCGTGCCCTCTGGCACGGAAATCAGGTCATTCTTCTCACACAGAATCTGGTACACCTCATTGCCAATATGCAGGCAGAACAGGCCAGATCCTTCAACGAAGAAACGCACTTCATCCTCGCTGTGGGTATGTTCATTCAGGAACTTCTCGCGCAGCACCTGCTTGTTGGGATTGTCAGCACGCATGCTCAGCACATCCCAGCTCTGATAGCCCTTCTCGGCCACCAAACGGTCAATCGCGTGTTGATAAGCTTTGATGACGGTTTCAGCATCAGGATCTTTACCCAGATCGCGATCGGCCTCCCAACGTTCAAAACGCACATTCTTGGCATTCAGGCGCTCACGAATCGCTTCCGCATCGGTACTGTGCCACACCGGTTGGCTGGCTTCGGTATCGCTAAAAATGGTCAATGCACTCATGTTAAATTGACTCCGGTTTAATCTGGGAAAAATCATTCACCTGATGATGGCGACTGGCGTTATCCGCCTCGCCACGAATTAACTGCAATGTATGCCAGCCTGCTTCCGCCGCCGCATCAAGTTCCTGATGGATATCCGACAGGAACAACAACGAAGAGGGAGCCAGGCCAATCTGCTCGGCGATATTGCGATAGGACTGCACTTCACGTTTCGCCCCGACGCCCGTATCAAAATAGCCGCTAAACAGCGAGGTTAAATCACCTTCATCGCTGTAGCCAAATAACAGTTTCTGCGCGGCCACCGATCCAGAGGAATAAACATACAGGGCGATCCCCTGCTGCTGCCAGCGTTCAAAGGCGGGCAGCACATCCGGATAAAGGTGCCCGGTGAACTGACCTTCAACATAACCGGCACGCCAAATCATGCCTTGCAGTGCTTTCAAGCCGGGCGATTTGCGATCTTCATCGATATAACCGATCAGAGTGGCAATCACGTCATCCAGCGTCGCCTGTGGTGCAGTAGATTCTTCACGCACAGCATTCAACGCCGCGATGACCGGCTCATCCGCCTGATTTTCACGCACAAAAGCGGCTAGATGCTGACGCGCATAAGGGAACAACACCTTGTGCACAAACTGAATATCACTGGTGGTGCCTTCAATATCGGTAACAATTGCGCGAATCATTTGGCCTCCAACAGCCGACGTTGCAGTTCACATTCAAACAGAAATTCCAGCCCTTCCAGATGGCGACGCGCTTCGTTGACGTCTTTACCCCAGCAGGTTAAGCCATGGCCGCGCAGCAGGAAGCCGTACTGCAACGGCGCATCTGCCGCAAAGGCTTCAATACGCTGCGCCAGTGCATCAATATCTTGGTCATTATCAAACACCGGGATCGCCACAGTGTTCAGATGGGTATCCTGTCCGGCGAGCGTTTTCTGCATCTCGTAACCGCTCAGTAACAACGCGTTACTCTTCTCCACACGTGACAGCACGGTAGAGTTCACCGTATGAGTGTGCAGGACCGCACCAGCTTGCGGGAACAAACGATAAATTAAGGTATGCAACCCGGTTTCCGCTGACGGCTTACGTCCAGAAGGAACAAGGTTGGTGGCAATCTCAACCTGAATAAAGTCATCACGCGTCAAATTGCCTTTATCTTTGCCGGAGGCACTCAGCAAGCAATATTCCGCGTCCTGGCGCACCGACATGTTACCGCCGGTGGCAGGTGCCCAGCCTTTGGCGCCGATCCAGTGGCAGGCAGCCACTAAATGTTCCAGTGGGAGAAAATCCGTCATAGTGAAGGTGAGGCTCCGAAGTTGTATTTAGACGTCTAAGCGTCTCGATTGCCAAATATTAGCATCCTGTGTAGAGTGGCATCAACACAGGGTTTCTCCGCATCGACATTCGCGCTTAAGGCCACTAAACAATGACGCAGCCCAACCTGATTCCCGAGAGCAAATTACCGGCGCTCGGCACCACTATTTTTACACAAATGAGCGCCTTAGCCGCGCAGCACAATGCCATTAACCTGTCGCAAGGTTTCCCGGATTTTGATGGTCCGCGCTATCTGCAAGAGCGTCTGGCCTATCACGTCAGCCAGGGTGCAAACCAATATGCACCGATGATCGGTGCGTTACCACTGCGTGAAGCGATTGTTGATAAAACGGTTGAGCTTTACGGCCATAAACCGGACGTGAACAGCGATATTACCGTGACCGCGGGTGCCACCGAAGCACTGTATGCTGCCATTACCGCGCTGGTGCGGTCGGGCGATGAAGTGATCTGCTTTGACCCCAGCTATGACAGCTACGCGCCCGCCGTGCAACTGGCCGGAGGCGTGTTAAAACGCATTGCATTACAACCCCCAGGATTCCGCGTGGATTGGGCTGAATTCCGCAGCCTGGTGAGTGCTAAAACGCGCTTAGTGATTCTCAATACGCCGCACAATCCTTCTGCCACCGTATGGCGCAAAAGCGACTATGCCGAGCTGTGGCAGGCGATTTCTGAGCAAGAGATCTATGTGCTAAGCGACGAAGTCTACGAGCACATCTGCTTTGATGAAGAGGGCCACGCCAGCGTGTTGGCGCATGCTGAGTTACGTCAGCGTGCCATTGCCGTCTCTTCGTTTGGCAAAACCTTCCATATGACCGGATGGAAAGTGGGCTACTGTGTGGCCCCAGCCGCAATCAGCGCTGAAATCCGCAAAGTACACCAGTATCTGACCTTCTCAGTGAACACGCCGGCGCAGTTGGCGATTGCCGATATGCTGCGCCAGGAGCCAGAACATTATCGTGACCTGCCCGCCTTCTATCGTGAACGGCGCGATTGTCTGGTCGAAGCATTATCTGGCAGCCGCTTTAAGGTTTTGCCGTGCGAAGGCACCTACTTTGTGCTGCTGGATTACAGTGCCATTTCCGATCTGGATGACGTCAGTTTCTGCCAGTGGCTGACCAAAGAAGTCGGCGTAGCGGCGATTCCGCTGTCGGTATTCTGCGCCGACCCGTTCCCGCACAAGTTGATTCGCCTGTGCTTTGCTAAACAGGAAGCCACGCTGATCGCCGCTGCGGAGCGCTTATGTCAACTTTGAAGATGACCGTTCTGCAGGAAACCCTGAGCTGGATGGACGGCGAAGCCAACCTGCACCACTTTGACGGGGTGTTGAAAGGCATTGAAGGTCGCGACCTGATTCTGTTGCCAGAAATGTTCACCACCGGCTTTGCCATGGAAGCCGCAGAGAGTTCGCTGCCGCAGCAACAGGTCATTGAGTGGCTACACGGCCATGCGAAAACCAGCAATGCGCTGGTCGGTGGCAGCGCAGCCATCCAGACCGAAAAAGGTGCCGTGAACCGTTTTCTGCTGGTTGAGCCAAATGGCACGGTGCATCAATATGACAAACGCCATCTGTTCCGCATGGCGAATGAGCATCAGCACTATGTCGCGGGTGATACGCGCGAAGTCTTCACCTGGCGCGGCTGGCGCATTCTGCCGCAAATTTGCTATGACCTGCGTTTCCCGGTGTTCTCCCGCAATCACAACGATTACGATCTGGCGCTCTATGTTGCCAACTGGCCTGCGCCACGTGCGCTGCACTGGCAGTCACTGCTGATGGCCCGCGCGATTGAAAATCAGGCGTATGTCGCCGGCTGCAACCGCGTCGGCGGCGACGGCAACAGCCATCAATACAGCGGTGATAGTCGGATTATTTCGCCGCTGGGTGAGATTCTGGCGACGGGCGAACCTTTTGCCCGTGCCCGACTGGATGCGGAGTTGTCACTGGATGATCTGCAAGCCTACCGCGAACGCTTCCCGGCGTGGCGCGATGCCGATGGCTATACGTTGAAGTCATAAAAAAACCCCGGTTATCCGTAATGCTTGTCAGTTAAGCATTAGGTGATAACGCAGTCTGGTGCCGCTCAGGGGCTGGCTGTCCTCGCGCCGCTGACGCGGTACCTTCACTTCACTCGTCAGCCTGACGGACCGGCGCAGACGGGACTTTCCCTGTCCCGGCTGCACCTTTCGCCAGCATCCATGCTGGCTCTCCTGGCTTCCTCATTCCGTTCAGCGCTGCGAAATGCCATCCCCAGAGCGGCACCAGCCTGCTTGCTAACATCCGTGTACGCTGTTTGAAAGGGCACGATGACTCAGGCGATAGCGCTTTTACTGCCAAGGGCACGTTGTTTGAGGCCACAGCGCCTCGGCTGCTGCAACGGGCTATTCGCAGCGCTGAGGCGGAGACGTTGTGC
>OBJT01000085.1_pt1 | contig 21977 bp, 22 predicted proteins | sample 1519861 | NCBI WGS metagenome assembly OBJT01 (sample SAMN02401118, study PRJEB22541) | soil metagenome, isolate JX
AACGGGGCTGAATATTCAAAATGAATTAGGTGAATAGCTTTTCTGTGGTTTATCTTGTAGCGCGGGAACGTTATCTGTCTTTTCCGCCTTATAAACCATCGCCTGACCAATCTTGATCCAATCGACCTTAATCAGTCTGGCTTTCAGGCTAACCCGCTGTTCGCCTGCATGATCACCTTTGTTGAGCGTGAAAATGTCAGACGTCAGGTTGCTGAGAGTAAACCCAAGTAGCACTTTCTGGTCTTCGTCTACGGCTTTCTGGCAGCGGCTTATAAGGTCCGTTGCTTCTTTACCGGCGACAGTGGCATCAAAGCGCACATAGGTTGGGCTGTCAGTGGGACCGCTCAGCGCATTAATTACCACACTGAGGAAACTGCCAGAAAGGGTTTCAATTCTGCGAATGTTGCTCAGATAACCCAAACCCTTGATGTTGAGATTGAAGTATTCAGCTTTGGTAGAAGATGTGTTGGCGTTGTTTACAGCGTTGTTGGTAGTGGTAGCAGTCATGATGTTTACTCCAGGAGTGGGAAATAGTGACGGAGAAACATTCATCCCTGACGGATAAATGCTTTCCGTCAGGAAGCGCGGATAGCTATGCCGCGCTGGCTGGTTAGTACAAAGAACCTCATCACACAGGTGATATCCGCATTAAGAGGTTGAGCGGATCGACCACTGCAAAAGCAGCACTTCTCTCAGGTCATGAAGTTTTAGATGGCAACCGCATAAGCGTTTCTCTCAGGCTGCTGAAACATTGGCTGGTTGTTGAGACAACAACAATAATGCCGTTCCAGTGTCCTGCCGCTAAAAGCGGATGTCAGCGATAAAGTAATTTTGCGGAGATGAAAATAAAAAAGCGCCAGCAATTGCCAGCGCTCAGGGCCTGCACGCAGACCGGTGGTGTATTCGTTACTCCGGGAGTTGAAGCTCCGGCGCGGTTTTCACGGAGGGCGTGCGCCTTACAGACCAAATCGGATGTGCGGTGATTTGCCTGCCGGACTGATGATTTTCTGTCCCCGTAAAAGACATCCAACCATCCCGCAGTCACGGGGTGCTACATCGAAGCCTGTTAACCTTATCAGCATCGCTGAGGACATAAAAGGCTTTGCTGAAGCGCCAGAAATTTATTCAGAAGCTTCAGTATTTTCCGCCAGCTTTTTCAGGTTCGGTGAGAAGGTGGAGAGCAATTTTCCCGTCATCACCTCCAGATCTACATCGCCCAATAGCTTAACGGCTTCGCTGGCAATCACGGTCTTCTGTTCCAGATCGGCGCGCGTTACGGCGAACGAACGATAATGCTGCGCAACGCCATACACTTTGCGCACCAGATGGCCACCATTGCTGAGCATTTCATCGCGCTCTTTGCCACTGATCAGGCCGTAATGAGAGGCCTGAAAAACCTTCATTGCCAGCTGATCGTAACCAACCAGCAGCCATACGCAGCGATAACCCAGCGGCGTGCGGCTGAACACACCAATATTAAGCGGTGACACCGACGACACATCCGTCAGTGAGATCCGCGCGGGGATAGCTTTGAGCGTTGCCTCCAGCTCATCGACTAACTTCTGGATCTCTGTGGTTGCCAAATCCAGCGCATTCTCCAGCTTCAACAGCGCCATATCTGCATAAGGATTGTCGCCCTCAGCGTCACGGCTCATCAAACCGGCGCGCTGAATCACACGTGGCATGCTGAGAATTTGAGGTCTGCCGCGCTCGCGCAAATCGTCAGGCTGGCGTCGGCGACCTTCCCATAATCGAATCGCATAATGCGAGTGCAGTTCAATGGTCAAAGAGGAGCGTAACGCGCCTGCTTTGGCCGTATCGGTTTCGTTCTTTTCTTCAGCCATTTCCCACTCCATATAGTTGATGATGCTTCGCCAGTTTTCAGGAGCGTTAAGGCAACATCTATCGTAAAACCATTCACACAGATGCCAGTTATCTGGCTCGCTAGCTGTTCAGGCGTTGCCGTATCGATTGCACGATCCCGGCTATGTCAGAGGCAGAGCTGGTTGCTCTTGTCGATGGTTCAGGTTGTGCCGGTTTAGTCGGTACAGTGACAGACGGCGAAGCAGCAACGTGAGTGAACTGGCCGGTTCTCGCTTTTTTGATCACCGCCAGCAGCCAGCCGGTTGGGTTCTGGATTGAACCGGCATCGAGGTTCTGGCCAAGTTGGTGAAGCAGCTGCTGCGACTGCTCGGCGGGCAACGCTGCCAGCCGGTGTTCAAGCATGGCGAGATCTTCCTGGCTGAAATGCTGGCGGTAGCGTTCGGGGATGATTTCCAAAGTTGTTGCAGCCGGTGTATACGTGTTCTTTTTCACACCTTGTGTAAAACAACGTACGTTACCGTTCGGATTCCGAACTCCGGGCCGAAGCCTTGGTATCAGCGAGGGTTCGGAAACCGAACTCAGTGAATTTGAATGCGCCGGTATGCTGGGTTCGGCTTCCGAACTCGGCGTTTTTATACCCGGTTCGGAAACCGAATCCGGTTGAGTGAGCTTCCTGACAACAGCCATTTCCTGCGGCGTTTGTGGTTTGCCCAAGCGACTTTCGATCTGGCTAATATGGCTTTTGCAGTGGCGCATCTGCGGGTCATTTTTGATTTCATCCAGCACCTGCAACGCGGTTTGCTTGATGGTTTTATTGCCGCTGCGGCACGCTTCAGCGACGGTATCGAGCCACGCCGGATCCATGATTTCGGCGTCACAGCAGGTTAGCGGTTCATCGTGCTGCGCATAGATGTTTCCGCGCACGCGTCCCTGATCGTCACGAACGCGCTTACACAGGCTGAGCCAGCCGGTTAGTCGCAACATCAACAGCACGCGGCTGACCGTTTCGCGCGATGCCTTGCCTTTATGCGGGGAAGCGAGCTGCAGTTGCAGCTCGTCATAGCTGGGGAACACTGCGCCGTGGTTTTGCTGCGCGTATAACCGGATCATCATCCAGGCCATTTTATCGAGCGGTGAGAGCCGCGTATCAAGCAGCAGCTGGCGCGGGTATGCATCCTGCACATTGCCGAGATACAGCAAACCGCTGCGCAGCTGCGAGACTCCATCGTCACTGGACTTTTCCGCCAGGCGCGCATGCATTTTTTCCATCGTGAAAGCGATTAAGCTGTCAGAGGGGAGATTCATGTCATTTCCTTTTGCCGCCGATCGCTACGTGCCATCGGGTGAATGCTGTTATTGCTGCACCCCGCGCGGGATACAGAGTGACAACACTCGCTATTTCCAGATCGCCTTGCTGTATCTCTCATGCGTCATCAGCTCCCAGTCTTTGCCGCTGTTTTTACTCAGCAGCCGCCAGAACAGGCCAATATCGATTTTGAGATAATCCGAGCCGTTCGCTTTAATGCGCGTGAAGTTGTTCTTGCCGCACCGGAACAGCGTCAGTTGCCTCACCGCTTTGCGGCGGCATGGCTCTGGAACGTTGACCGGTGCCACAAGTCCATCTATCAGCGTCTGGTTGCGTTGACTCATGCCATCTTCCGCATTGCTGCGGGCTCTGGCTTTTTGTTGCTGTGCCAGCCATGCACGGCGTGCCAGATAGCGGTTAATGACAAATCCATCTGTTCAGCGCACAGCATCATGACGTCAAGGCCATCGGCGCTATCGGGATCGTCAATGCTGGCTTTCTGCCACTTGCGCCAGATCTCTGCGTTGTCTTCATCATTAAGTACAACGCCGCGCCCCTTGCGCACCTCAATACCGGCCATGCGGCGGCGCGCGGCGACTTCCACCGTGGAAAGGCCGAAGTAGTGCTGCATCAACTCGATAGAGCCGTTGAGCGCCAGCGCGCGATCGATGCGCTGCAGGCGTCTTTGCTCGCGCCGTGCCTGCTGTAACATCAGCGACAGGTTTTCGTGGTGGATGCGGAAGGTCAGCACCGATACCGGGCTGTTCATCAAGTAGTGCAGATCTTCAATGGTGAGGCCATGAAGCATCTGCATTTCCTCTGGCATCAAACCCAGCGCTTCGCAGCGGCGGATGTAGCCTGACTTGAGTTCCATCACTAACTGGGTAAGCAGGCCGTTGGTGGCCTGAGACAAGCTGTTACTCATCATCGTGATCTCCGGTTTTCAGTAATCTCAATCGATTAAACATGCCGCTCAGCTCTGGCGCTGCAGCTCGCGCAGCCGCCGCAACGTACGGATTAACTTCATGAAAGTTTGGGTAAGGGCATCATCAAAGCGCGGTTCGGCATCGCTGCTGCCGATCAGCAGTTCGCGCATCAGATCCGGTAAGTCCTCATCGCATGCGCCGCCTGTCAGTGAGGAAAGCAGACATGAAATCGGCGAGGCGCTGAGTTCTTCGTCAATGTGATAGCCCGCCGAGTCAGCACTGTTATCCGGTATGACGGCTTCGCCATCGCTATCCGAATCGGCCAGCTCAAAGGCAAGGCGAAAGGCGATATTGCGCAGGTGATCGGCGTCATCCTGCAGAGTGGGGATGGACCAGAAATCCGGTGTGGTCGATTGAGTGTTGCCACTGGCAACAGCAGAAACCGCCCCGAAAGTGTTGCCAGTGGCAACAGTAGAACTCGGCTCGGAGGTGTTGCCAGTGGCAACAGTGGAACTCGTTTCGGAAGTGTTGCCAGTGGCAACACTTGATGTGGTTGGTGGTGGTGTTGGCTTACGAACCGGCGCAGGCGCGCGCGGTGCTGCTTCCGGTTCAGGCTGCTGGTTTTGCTGCTGCAGCTGCGGAGCGACGGGTTCAGGTTCACCGAACAGCTGGCGTCGATTTTGCTCACTGGGATCAAGCTCAATCAGCCAGCGATCGTAGTTGAGCGATGGATGTGGCAACGCGCTGACCAGTTCGCCTATAAACTCGTCGCGGAACATCTCCAGCGACCAACTCTCCGGCGAATTGAAATGCGGGCATACCTTTGCCATCACGTTTTCAAAGGAGGCATCTGGTTTAGCTTCAGCCGCATAGTGATTCCACAGTTTCTCTGCATCGCTGCGAAGAACCAACAAGGCATTAATCTGCGGGCGGCCAAGACCGGATTCCAGCAGCACCGGTAAATGTGGATAGAGATGACGTACGCAGCTGTCCATGCGGCTCAGGCTGGAGTAACTAACCGGATAACCTTGCTCTGTTAACGCCGATGCCAGTTCACGTAGGGAAACCGCTTTGCCCGATTCATCTTCGATGATTTGGCGGGCGTTGCGGATGCCGATCGCTTTCTCGATAAAGCTCAGTTCGCCGCGCAGCTCGTTTTCTGCCAGATGACCAATCACGCATTTGATGCGACCAGGCCAGGGTTTGAACAGGCAATGCACGCGGTAGAAATGTTCGCTGTGCGTCTCTGCCCATAGCTCACTCAGCGCCTGGTAACGCGTGTTGCCGCCATCACTGAAGATGTAAGAGCCGGGATTGTCGGGGTCGAGCGTGACTTTCGGCACGGTATCGAGGCCGCGCGCGCGAATAGATGCTTTTATGTCATCAAAACGTGGATTGCGACTGGTGCGCGGGTTATCGGGATTGGGGCGCAACTGATCCAGCGTCAGCACCATCGGCATTTCGCTGCCAGGCGCGTCTGGCGTTGTCACGGTTAGTGTTGCTTCAGCCTGACGACCGCGTTTTAAAAGCGCATCTGTCAGGTCGGTTGTGCGCTGTTTTGTCATCGCTGTCATGCCTGAGCCCTCCCATAACCGAAGTGATAAGAGTTGTTTTCAGCATTAGAAAAACGCGTGTAGCGGCCATCATAGGCGGTTTTTACGGTGCCGATAGGGCCCTGGCGTTGCTTGCCGATGATGATTTCGGCGATGCCTTTTTCGGTGGAGTTCTCGTTATAAACTTCATCGCGATAGATGAAGAGAATCAGGTCGGCGTCCTGTTCCAGCGCGCCAGAGTCACGCAGGTCGCCGTTGTTTGGCCGTTTATTGGGGCGCGATTCAACCTGGCGATTGAGTTGGGATAGTGCGACCAATGGACATTTCAGCTCTTTGGCCAGCGCTTTCAGACAGCGCGAGATCTCTGAAATCTCCTGCGTGCGGTTCTCCTGTTCTGGCGCGCGCATTAGCTGCAAGTAATCAACCAGGATCAGACACGGTTGCCCATATTTGCGGATGTAACGCCGCGCGCGGGCACGCAACAGCGCCGGAGTCTGGTCGCTGTTTTCATCGATGATCAGCCGATCTTTCCAGGCGGTGACGCGCTCCATCGCCATGCTGATTCTGGCCCAGCATTCATCATCGAGCTGGCCGCTGCGCAACAAATTCAGTTCCACCTGACCAAGCATCGCAACCAGCCGCATCATTAGCTGCTCGGCGGGCATTTCCAGGCTGAAGCAGAAGACTAAATTGCTCTCCAGCGCATCCAGCGCCGATTCGCACATCGCTAATGCCAGCGCCGTTTTGCCCATCGAGGGACGCGCGGCCAGCAGAATTAAGTCGCCCGCCTGCAAACCACAGGTCATTTGATCCATTTCTCTGAACCCCGTTGGCGTGCCGGTGATGCCATTGCCGCCGGTCGTCTCTTCCAATCGCGTAAGCAACTGCGACATGCCATCGAGTACTGTGATTTCCTGGTGCTGGCGCGCGTGACCTTTTTCGGCAAGGTTGAACAGCTGGCTTTCGGCGACTTCTGTGATGTTGCTGGCGGCGGCGTTAGGTAGCTGCACATCGCGAGTGAGTTGGTTGCCGAGCATGTAAAGCTGACGCAGTTGGCTCTTTTCGGCAATTATCCGCGCGTAGGCGAGGATGTTGGCGGCGCTCGGCGTGTTTTTGCTTAACTCGGCGAGGTAAGCAAACCCGCCGCACTGGTCGATTATGTTGTGGCGTTCCAGCAGTTCGCTAAGTGTGATCAGGTCGAACGGGCTGTTGCCTCTGGCAAGCTCGTCGATGCCTTTGAAAATCGAGCGGTGTGGGTTGGAGAAGAAGTCTTCGCGTTGAATCAGCGTGACGACATCATCCCAGCGATCGTTATCGAGCATCAGTGCGCCCAGCACTGCCTGCTCAGCATCAATGGAATGTGGCATATCGATTGGGTGATTACTGGACTTAGACATGGTTCACCTCCTTCACAGAACGTGAAAGAAGCTCATCAAACTTGCCTCGCCATTCCGGGAACAATTCACACGCCAGGCTGTGCATGGTTTGCAGCGCCGAATCACTTTTGCGCCGCGTCTGCGTTTCAAGCCGGTGCGCCGGTTCGCCAGCAAAGTGGCCTGCTTTATAAATGTCGAGATCATAGATTTGGGTGTTTAGCATCGACACGCAGATCTCGTCGGCGTAGGGACTATATTTCCCCTCGCTGACAATCGTCTGCAGTTGGCCCAACGTAGTTTTGGCCAACGACGTGTAATCCATGCAATTCACCAGAATGCGTACTGCCGGAAGCGCTATGCCGTAGGAGGAGAGTGAGCGCAGCTGCTCGAACATCGCTATAGCACCGCGCAGAAATTCGCGGATGTCGGGCAGCACCGGCTTCACTATGCCGATGGTGGTGTCAGTGGCCGCGAGAGCTATTAGCTCCAGCATCACCGAACGAGCACCCTGTGAATCAATGATGATGACGTCGTACTCATTGAATAGCGGATGCTGCAGCACGTTGCGCATGCGCAACCGGCCATCCGGTGCATGTAGCATAGCTGTCAGCAAATGGGCTTGCGGGTCGTTGGAGATGATGACGTCGAGATTGGGGATAAAGCTGTTGGAGATTATGTTGCTGGATTCGCTGAGATCCACTGACTGCATTAACAGCTCGTAGATTCCGCAGGGCGCTTCATAGGTAAGTTGGTAGATGCTGCTGGCAGTTGGCTGGCCAAAGTCGCCATCGATTAAAAGCGTCTTAAGTCCTGCGTCAGCGAGGAAGCCACAGAGGTTTGCGGCTTGCGTAGATTTGCCTTCTCCACCCTTGGTGGAAATTACGGGAAGTATTTTCATCATGCACATCCGAAGTTAGTTCGGGTGTACACCTGCTTATTCCGTCAATGCCCGTTTACTGCATGAAATCCGGTGAAAAATCAAACCTAAAGTCTCAGCAAGGGGATTGAAAATCCCCGTGTCCGTGGTTCGATTCCGCGTCCGGGCACCAACATTCTGAAAACCCAGCTTATGGCTGGGTTTTTGCTTTTCTGCGTTTGTCGTTTTCGAAACTTAATTCCTTAACAAATCCCTCCTCGACTTTCTTATGTTCCACTTTAAGGACTTAACTCACCTTTAAGCCTCATAAAGTGCAATATAAGGGACTCTATAAAACTTCCATTTACCATGACAATGATCCGATAGAGTCCTATAATTTGGACATTAAACGCATAACCGGCGATAAAGTGTCTAAATTGGGACTTTAAAGATATGACTACTCCTTCCGCATCCGCATTGGCTGAAGAAATGGGCCAGCGACTCAAGCAAGCCCGTCTTAATCGTGACTTAACGCAGACGGAGGTTGCCGAACGTGCAGGTATTGCACGTAAGTCTGTGCTCAATGCTGAAAAAGGAAAAGCGCAGTTCGATGTCTTTATCGCCATCATGGTAGCGTTGGATCTCACCGAAAAGCTGGAGCTGTTTCTGCCGCGTCAGGAAATATCCCCGATTCAACTTGCAAAGTTGCAGGGTAAACAAAGGCGAAGAGCTTCAGCACAACGGAAAGATAAACCGCTCAGGGAGGAGAAATCAGAATGGTAATGGAAGTTATCAATGTGACCTATGCACAACAAGAGGTAGGTGCGGTCAGTTTTGATTCACAAAAAGGGTCGGGAGCGTTTGAATATGCACCCAACTTTATCAAACAAGGAATAGAACTTTCTCCACTCAAAATGCCGCTGGCAACACAAATCTACAGTTTCCCTGAACTTGCGTTTACGACCTTTAAAGGGCTACCCGGTTTGATTGCCGACTCGTTGCCAGATGATTTTGGTAACGCAGTGCTTAATGCCTGGGTTGCGAGCCAGGGTAAACTTCCTGGCGACATTACGCCATTGCAACGACTGCAATACACAGGCAAGCGCGGTATGGGTGCGTTGGAATACACCCCGGCGACACAACTTCGCAGTCTCAATGCCTCAAACCCAATTGAAATAGCATCTCTTGTCACCATCGCACAGGAAATTCTTGATGCCCGGGGTGCTTTCTCAGCAACACTTCACCGAGAAGGAGACGAGGATCGTGAAGCCATGCTGTCGCTGTTATCAGTAGGTATGAGTGCGGGTGGAGCAAGACCTAAAGCTGTTCTCGCATTTAATGAAGATTTCACCCAAGTGCGCTCTGGACAAGCCACGGTCCCAGATAATTACGCACACTATCTGATGAAATTTGATGGCGTGAGTGAACATAATCGCAACCAAGAAACCTTTGGGGATCCATTGGGCTTTGGTGCCATGGAGTATGTTTATTATCAAATGGCATCAGCCTGTGGTATCGAGATGATGCCTTCAAAATTATTGTCGGAAGGTCATCGCCGCCATTTCATTACTCAGCGCTTTGACCGTATTGGTAATCAGAAGATCCATGTACAGACCCTGAATGGACTGGCGCATGTTGATTATAAAAAGCCAGGCTCATTTTCTTATGCAGAACTCTTCAGCGTAGCGCGACAGCTTAAGCTTCCCGCGCGTGATGCAGAACAGCTTATGAAGCGAATGGTCTTTAATATTGTGGCGCGCAACCATGACGATCATGCCAAGAACTTTGCTTTCATGTTGAAGGATAATAAATGGCAATTGGCTCCGGCTTACGATCTGGCCTATAGCTATAAACCCGGAAGTAAGTGGGTTAACAGCCATTGGATGACATTGAATGGTAAGCGCGAGGATTTCACCCGCAATGACTTCTACGCTTTAGAGAAAATAAGCCCATTGTTCAGCAAGCGTAATCTGGATCGGGTAATTGATGAAACAGTCGACGCTGTGGCGCAGTGGCCTCTTCTCGCTCGTGATCAAGAAGTGCCTGACTCCTTGATGGCGGAGGTAAGTGGCAATCTGTGTTTAAAACTTTAAGCTGCAGGATGCCTCACGGCATCCCCAAATGACCTACAACCCATAATCCTCATCGCTCACCTGCTCCAGCCAAGTCACAGGACTGCCATCCACCGATTCGGCGATGGCGATGTGCGACATCGCGTTGTCCGGCGTGGCGCCATGCCAATGCTTCACGCCTTCAGGGATCCAAACAATATCACCTTGATTCATGACCTGAATCGCCTCACCTTCGCACTGAATCCAGCCTTGCCCCTGCACCACAATCAGTGTCTGTCCTAAAGGATGGGTATGCCATGCAGTGCGTGCACCTGGCTCGAAGGTCACAGTGGCACCGCCAACACGTGCAGGAGCGTCAGCCTGAAAAGGGGCATCAATCCGTACCGTGCCAGTGAAATAATCCGATGGGCCTTTACGTGATGGCACTGAGCCATTCTTGATGAATTTCAACATTGTGATGTCCTCTGTTTCATGAATGACATTAGCTTATCAAAGCGCACTGCCCGCGATTAAGCCAACAATCATGCAAGCGCCTATGAGCTATTTTCATAGGTTTTCGATACCAGCTCGACGTTTCAGTGGTCATGCGGAAGAGGATATTTTCCTGCTCCGAGAGTAGACCCACTGCACACTTTTGCCAGAAAAGGGGGGCATTGAAATAGAATTGCGCGGCAAATCACGCCCATCGACCTGACGATTTGTTAATAAAGTGTTACTTTCAAGCTCAATGCTGAGGAGGCACTTTTCCTTTCCCTCCTGTCTGAGTTCACTCGCTAATTACAATACAGCCATCATGTTCTCGTGATGCTGATATGTGATCCCTTGGAGGGAAGAATCCATGAATCTTCGTCGCCTGAAATATTTCGTCAAAATTGTCGATGTGGGCAGTTTGACGCAGGCTGCTGATGTTTTACACATCGCGCAACCCGCACTCAGTCAGCAGCTGGCAACCCTGGAGGGTGAAGTTAATCAGCAACTGTTAATTCGTACTAAGCGTGGCGTGAAACCCACCGATGCAGGTAAGACGCTCTACTCTCACGCCCAGTCTATTTTGCGCCAGTGCGAACAAGCGCAAAGTGCCATTGACCTTCTTGGTGCCTCACTGAGTGGGAATGTCTGCATTGGGCTAGCACCAGGCAGCGCCGCGCAAAACCTTGCGTTACCTCTGATGATGGAAGTACTGCAGCAGCATCCAGGCATTGTGCTGTATTTTAACGAGAATTTTGGATCCTCACTCGGCGAATTAATGCTTCATGGCCGTATGGATATGGCCGTAATTTACGATCATCGCAGTATCGATAGTCTTCGCTTCATTCCGTTAATGAAAGAAAATTTGTATTTCGTGTGTCCGTTCAGCCTGGCAAAACCTCAGAAAGAGATCACACTGTCACAAGTGGCACAGTACGAACTGTTTCTCCCTAGCCCCCACAATACAATGCGTAAAGTGGTGGATGACGCCTTCGTGCAAAACAATCTGCAATACCGCGTAAGATGCGAAATTGAATCGCAAACTACGCTCAACGCCGCATTGAGCGCAGGTCTGGGCACGACTGTTATGCCGGAATCAGCCGCACGTGCTCTGTTAAAAAATGGTGACGCATGGATGGCAAAAATTACTGAGCCGGATGTTCAGGCCTCTCTGTCTTTCTGCATGTCGGATCAACAACCACTGTCTCAGGCTGCAGAGGCCGTTAAATCGATCCTGCTCTCATTGATGTCACGTCGAAATGTTGAAAACCATCCACTGGCATTAGTGGGCTAGTCCAGATGTAAACTCAGCCATGACGACTCAGGTCAGCATCTCTGCTGACCTGATTGCTCATGGTAACGGAATTAGCAATCCACCCACACCGCTCCGGCATCCGCGGACTTCACACACTGCTCTACCCAACGTACGCCCATTAAACCGGCATGCACATCCGGGTACCAGAAATCAGCGAGAAACGCGTCATCGCCGCGATCGGTAGCATCCATGGCGAGTGCAAAACGACGATACAGGTTCGACCACGCTTCGAACAGCCCTTCAGGATGACCGCCGCCGATACGATCCTCAGCCAAAGCACGCTGGTGGAGATAGCCCATACCGCGCTCCAGAATTTGTACTGGCTCGCCTTGCACTTCATAGCGCAACTGGTTCGGCTGCTCATCCCACCACTCCAGGCTCGCTTTCTCTCCAATCACACGCACCTTCTGCCCGTGCATCGAGCCGCTGTTCACCGCTGAGGCCCACATCGTGCCGACCGCGCCATTGTCATACTCCATCATCACAAAGGCGTTATCTTCTAGGGGGGCGCGACTCTTAACGAAGCTTTGGCGGCTGCACAACAGGCGTTTCACCTGCAGTTTCGGCACCATGGTTTCCGCGATAAACAGCGGATGGGTCGCCAGATCCCCCAGAACATAGCTTGGGCCGACAAAGCGTGGATCAACGCGCCACTTGGTGCTTTCGTTCTGCAACTCCACCGCTTCGTTATGGAAACCGTGTGCAAACTGCATATTGATAATGCGGATCTCACCCAGCAGACCTTCCGCGATCATTTCCCGCGCCTGATGAATCAGTTGATGCCCGGCATAACCATAAGTCACACCAATGATCTTCTTCTTCTCAGCACAGAGTTTTTCCAGCTCGTCCGCTTCTTCCGTGGTGAAGCAAAGAGGCTTCTCACACACCACATGCAGACCGGCATTGAGCGCCGCACGGCAGATGGTGAAGTGGGTATTGTTCGGTGTGGCGATGGAAACGGCTTCGATGCCGTCTGCACGTGCCGCTTCCGCCGCAAACATCGTTTCGTAATCCGGATAGCAGCGATCCGCATCGACGCCCAGCGATACGCCAAATGCACGGCCACGTTCAGCGTTAAGATCAAATGCCCCCGCCTGCAACACGAAATTGCCATCACGCAGTGCCGCAGAACGATGGATATAACCGATCTGGCTGGTACCACCGCCGCCCACCATGCCCCAACGCAGTGAACGATCCAGAGCTTTAATGCCGTTAATCATGATGTTCTCCTCAGAATCCGACCGATTGCAGGTAGTGAAGGCTGGCGGTAACGTCGCGCAGGCTGGTGTCGGCGTTGCGCGGGTCGCGCTCCTGCTCAATGGTGATCCAGCCCTGATAATTGCGCTCAGCGAGGAACGCCCGCACCGCCGGATAGTCAATCGCGCCTTTGCCAATCGGGCACATCACCCCTTCGGCGCAGGCAGCAAAGAAGTCCACACCGCGGGCGATGACATCGCGCCAGACTGCGTCATTCACATCTTTGAAGTGCAGATAATCAATGCGATCCCAGTAACGATTCAGATAGGGGATGGGATCCATGCCGGAGTAGTAGAGATGCCCGGTGTCGAGGCACAAACCGGCCACCTCGTGCGGAATGTCCTGCACCAGTTGCTCCAGTTCATCGGCGAACTCAATGCAGCCGCCCGCATGCGGATGAATCACCGCACGCACGCCATATTCATCGCGAGCGATCTGGCTCAGGGTGGTGATGTGTTGCATCATGCGCCGCCACTCTTCGCTGGAGAGTCGTGGCGCTTTGTCAGACTGCCCGGCAAATTTGGCACGCTCAGGATTCCCAAAATCAATGATCACCAGATAAGGCGCAGGCAGATTATCCGCGTGGGTTTTCTCAGCGGTAGGGACTTGCGACAGGTTGCGACAGATGTTGTGCGTCAGTTCAACCATTGCTGGGAAGTTCGCCTCGCTGACCAGATCGTCAAAGATCGTGCCCGCGACTAGCGAGAGCTGATGCGCTTCCAACTGATGACGCAGTTCGCTGGCATCCGTTGGGAGATAGCTCCAGGGACCCAGCTCAATGCTTTTGTACCCTGCCTGCGCAGCTTCTGTGAGGACTTTCTGCCAAGGCGGCAGGAAGGGATTTTTAGGATCGTCCACACCCCAACTGCAGGGGGCATTAGCAATATGAATCGTCATGATCGTTCCTTGCGGTATTGGATAGCGCAAGTATCAAATAAAAATTTCACCCTCATCAATCATGAAACTTTCATTTTTTGATAGCGATCATAATATTTATCATCATAAATTTGATAGCCAATCTATCAAATCCAGATACCACGCGACTTATAGACGATGTTAAATCGTCGAGGCGCGACTCATCGCGCACTCTTAAAAAGAGGGTTTGGCACCAAGTTGCGGGCTGCGGGCCGCGCCGCCATTCCTGATGATAATTTAGAGATTCTCACGCGTAATGATCTCAAACGGCAACGTGACTTGAGAAAAATGTTCATCCGAATCAGCATGATGCTGCTGAACCGTGCGAGCCAGTTGTCGCGCCATATCCTCGATCTCATGGCGAATCATCACCGTAATGCTGCCATCAATCAGCGCGAGCTCGCCATCTTTTACCGGGCCGTGGCAAATCAGTGCCACCTTACGCTGCGGCTGTTGGCGTAGTGCATGAATCACCCCCTCAATGCCACCACAGGGCGCGTAGATTAATGCTAAATCGGCATGCTCCTCCAGCAACTGACGCGTGGCATGATATCCGCCATCAATCGATTCATGAGTTTTTAGCGGTTCAAGCACCCTGCGGCGACTATCCTGTTCACGCAGGTAAGACCGGAAGCTAATCTCACAGCTCTCCTGACAGGTAAAACGATGGTCCCCCACCAGCACGCCCACCGATCCCGGCTGATGTAGCAGGTGAGAAGCTAACCACCCGGCGGTACGCCCGGCTTTCTGATTATCCAGGCCAAAATACCCCGCGTGACCACAAGGGGAAAAGTTGGAAAACAGCGCGTACACCCGCACGCCCTGGCGAGAGAGACTTTCAATCGCATGTCGAATCAGCGGATGATCCAGCGCAACTAAGCCAATCACCTCTACCTGCTCTGCCAGCTTGTGTAGCGAAGCCACCACTGCTGCAACATCATCAATATCATGCCAGTAAAACAGCGGCTCACTGCCCGCAGGATGCAGGGGTTGCGTCTCTTGCCGCAGCGCATCAGTGAGGGAATGATAGAATGAGTAAGATTGTGATAGCAGGATAAACCCCATCCGCAGCTTAACCTGTGCAGTCTGTGATTCGCCATGAACGGGCATGACCGGTGCGAAGCGATAACCCAGACGATTCGCGGCCTCGAGTACTTTCTGCTCAGTGACGGCGCGTACCGGCATACGGCGATTGAGTACACGATCCACGGTGGCGACGCCCACGCCCGCCGCATCGGCGATGGCATTCATGGTTATTTTTCTCATCGATATCATCCAATAAATTGATAGTAAATTATCAGAATAATGCCCGAATCGGCTTAAGAGTGCGAACCTATCACAGCGTAAGTCGTCATCAAATCTCACTATTTGATAGAGAATCTCTCAGTATTTTGATCATCCTCGCAAAAATGGAATGATAAATTTCACCGTAATACCATTTGAAATAAATGTTTGATATTTATTTGCACGGCACCTGTGGTTGAGGTTGATGGATTTGCATCAGTAAAAGATTAGAGGCTGCGGTTACGCCTTCCTATAGTGAAAGCGATCTGCCTTATCGGCTCCCGGTTAATAACGTAACAAATAAGCACGGAGATGATATGTTCCCTACAACCCTACCCGCACCTCGTCGCCACCCTGAAAACCAGATTCCCGCGCTGCGCTGGGGCATTGTTGGACCCGGCTGGATAGCCGATCACTTTGCCAATGCGCTGCGTCATCACACTCAGCAAAAGCTGGTGGCGGTGTCCTCACGCAGCCTTGAAAAAGCACAAGCCTTTGCCCGTAAATGGGATATTCCCCATGCCGTTGAAGGGATCGATGCCCTGCTCAGCCGCAATGATATTGATGTGGTTTACATCGCCACCCCACACAATCACCACTTTCCCGATGGCCTGCGCACCTTAAAGGCAGGTAAACATGTGTTGATTGAGAAGCCGCTGGCCTTGAATGCACAGCAAGCTTTGCAACTGCAGCAGGAAGCGCGCCAGCAACAACGTCTGTGTGTGGAAGCCATGTGGTGCGACTTCGCGCCCAAATACGACGTCATCCGCCAACTGTTAGCCGATGGCGCATTGGGCGAAGTTCACACGCTTATCGCCGACCACGGTGAGTACTTCACGCAAGATCATCGCATTTTTAATCTCGATTTGGCCGGCGGTCCAATGCTGGATCTCGGCAGCTATCTGATTGGCTTGAGCGTGTTCGTAGCCGGTGCGCCCGTGAGCATCGTGGCCAAAGGCCAGCCCGCATCGGGCGGCGTCAATGGCCAGACGTCGATGCTACTTACGCACAGTAACGGCATGCACGCCGTGCTTAACACCACGCTATTCAGCAATACGCCGGGTACAGCCGTAATCGCCGGTCGTGATGCCACGCTCTATCTTGACGGTCAATTCTATGCCCCCGGCAATTTCCGTCTGACCTCCAGCGACGGCCGAAACACGCTGCGCTGGGAAGAACCAACAAATCGCTATATTCAGCTCAGTCATGAAATCGAACATACCGCCTGGTGTATTCATCAGGGCCTGCTCGACTCGCCTGTTCGTCCGCTTGCCGCCTCACTGGCAACGTTGCACGCCATGGATGACGTCCGGAAGCAGATCGGTGTGGTGTTTAATGAAGAGCTCACCGCTTAACGCTCAGGAGAACAAAATGAAAATCGCTTTTGATGTGGATGTCATCAGAAACCTTGGTATCACGCGTATGGTGCACCAGGTCGCTGAGTGGGGTTATAAGTACATTGAGCAATCGCCCCATCCGCAGATCAATCCCTTCTATAAACATCCGAAAGCCAGTCGTGAAATCATGCGCGAGTATAAAAATGCGCTGAATGCCACCGGCGTGGAAATCTCATCGTTCATCACCGTCTACCGCTGGTCAGGCCCGGACGAGTTGCGCCGTCAGGCGGCGGTGAAGAACTGGAAGCGCATGATTGAGATCGCCGTCGAAATGGGCGTGCAGGTGATCAATACCGAGCTGTCCGGCAATCCTAACGAGCCGGAGATCTGTGAAGAGATGTTCTATCGCTCCATGGACGAGCTGCTGCCCATTATCGAACGTGAAGGCATTCGCGTCGAAATCCAGGCGCACCCTTGGGACTTCTGCGAACAGAGCAATGAAACGGCGGATATCGTGAAGTCATTCCGCAGCGACAACGTTAAATACATCTACAGCGCACCGCATACCTTTTACTACGACAAGGGCGTGGGCGATGTGAAAAACATGCTGCATTATGCGGGTGATGACCTCTCTCACATGCTGATTGCCGATACCATGAACCACACCAAACACTGCCGTTATATCGTCAACCCGCCGGGTGTCGATGCGACCATCCATCAGCATGTGGCTGTCGGTGAAGGTGAAGTCAACTTCGACGCGCTGTTCGAAGCCCTGCGCGAGATGGATTTTGCCAACCGCACCTACAAAGTGGGCGGCGAGTCGATTATTTCTGCGGCGCTGTTTGGCTACCCTGAGAAGATGAAATATCAGGCAGTAGAAACGCGAGAGTTGATTGAGCGTGAGCTGCTGAGTAAATAAGCCTTATCGCGCGGCCAGTGTGCCGCGCGATACCATCATCATCAAATATTCACCCACTCCACGTCCACAAACTCACCCCGGGTGAGCGACAGCTGTGCCGCTTCCGCAATCGCCTGCGCACGCAAACCATCGATCAACCCCGGTAGGCCTTCCACCTTCTCGCCATTGATATGTCGCACAAACGCATCCAAATGGGTGTAGTAAGTCTCTTTCACCCGACTAAACCAGTCAGCATACAGCCCAGGCTGGGTAATCCCTTTGCGCTGATACAGCGTCGCGCCACGTGCTGATTGACTCTCAGAAGACAGCATCCCTTCACTGCCCATCACGCTGATACGTTCATCATAGCCATAGGCCGTACGGCGGGTGTTATCCAACTGCGCTAAAGCCCCCTGCTTCATGCGCATGATCAGCACAGAGGTATCGACATCAAAGTCACGGATCTCTGGCATCGCTAGCGCCGCCCCCATTGCGCCGACCGTCTTGACCTCATCTTCTGTCAGCCAACGCAACAGATCAAAGAAGTGAATCGTCTGATCACGCATCTGCCCACCCGAGGCTTGTAAATAGCTCAGAGGCGGCAGCTCAGAAGCGCGGCACACCATCTGAATCAGTTCACTGCGACCTATCACCCCCTGCTTTAACTGGGCTTTAAGTTGCTGATGGCTTTGATCAAAACGGCGATTAAAGCCCACGGTGACGGGGACCTGTATCGGGGAAATTTTTTTCACCACTTCCCGCGCACGCTGCAGCGATAGATCGATGGGTTTCTCGCAATACACCGCCTTGCCCGCGAGCACGGCCTGCTCCAGCAACTCGGCATGGGTTGGCGTGGCGCTGGCGATCAATACCGCATCGATCGCTTTACTGTTCAGTGCCTGCTGCACGCTGGCGGCTTGTGCACCATAGCGCTGTGCCACCGCTTTCGCACGGGATGAATCAATATCACACACCAACGCCAATTCGATACCAGGATGTGCCGCCAAATTCGCAGCATGTACCTGACCAATAAATCCACTGCCAATCAATGCAAAACGTTGCAGAGTCTGCATGTTAACGCTCCTTTTGCTCACACTTCGGAATAGCCGATCTTGTCAAAATAGCGCTTTCTGGCAGGCTATCTGTACGCGGTTTTTGATGGAATTGCCTCATATGAAAGCATTGACGCTGGCGGAGCTGGCGAAGCAGGTTGGAGTCGGCGTGGCCACCGTCGATCGGGTACTCAATGACCGCGGTGGCGTGTCACCCGCGATGACAAAGAAAATCTTGCAGGCGGCACGGGATGCAGGTTTGAAACGTATCTTGCCGGAAGAGCATCGCCACACCTGGCAGGTAGAAGTGCTCCTGAGCGGCAACGGTTCGTTCTTCTTTCAGCAGTTGGCGCAGGACTTTGCCCGGCTGGCCGATGAACTAGGCTATCGCCGTCTGCGTCTGCATCGCACGTTGATCCCGGAAAATGCGCCTGAGAAGCTGGCAGCACATATTGAAGCCAGCAGCAAAAAGATGGATGCACTGATCGTTTTCGCCCATGAAAATCCCTTAATCTACGACGCTTTAGCCGCCTGTAAAGCGCGCGGTGTACCGGTCATCACCATGGTCACAGATTTGCCCGATGCCGCACGCCTGTGCCATGTCGGTATCGATCAATACAAGGCCGGTCGCACCGCAGGATTAATGCTTGGCAGTATGACTGCCGAAGCGGGTGACGTGGTGCTGGTCAGTGGTCGCGCCGATTACTCGGCGCATCGCCAGCGCATTGAGGGGTTTCAATCCGTGCTGGCTGAACGCTTCCCACAGCTGCGTTTGTGCGAGATTCTCGCCGGTCAGGATGAACGAGAGCGTATCAGTCGTCTGCTGGAGAAAACCCTCGCCAGCTCGCAACACATCGTTGGGCTCTACAACACCGGTTTGGGAAATACGCAGATCCACGAAGCTCTGGCGCGGCATCGTCTCGGCGGCAAAACGGTGTATGTCACGCATGAGCTGTATAGCACCACACGGCAACTGTTAGAGAAGCGCGTTCTGACACTGACTCTCGATCAAAACACCCTTCGCCACGCGCAATTGGCACTCACGCTTCTGCTCAAGCACCTTGAAGAGGGTGAGCAACCTGACACCTATCAGCCCGGAAAAGTGGACTTTATGCTTTTTACGCAAGAGAACTTCGCTTAATCACAGTTTATTTCTCACCGCCAGCGCGGTTAAATCGCCTTCATCTCTCGCTGCTACACTCAGTAGCAGCAAAAAACGCAATCACAACAAGGCGAAATTACTATGTCGGAAAATCAGTATCAGCCCGCGAAAGTCTGGACCTGGGACCCGGAAGCCAAAGGTAACGGCGCGAAAACCAACCGCCCGTTCGCCGGGCCGACGCATGAGAAAACCCTGCCGGTGGGCAAACACCCGCTTCAGTTATATTCACTCGGCACACCAAACGGCCAAAAAGTCACCATTCTGCTGGAAGAGTTGCTGGCCGTCGGCGCGAAAGAGGCCGAATACGATGCCTGGTTGATCCGCATCGGGGATGGCGATCAGTTCTCCAGCGGTTTCGTTGACGTGAACCCGAATTCGAAAATCCCCGCCTTGAGCGACCACTCGGTGACGCCTCCGCTGCGCGTATTCGAGTCCGGTAACATCCTGCTCTATCTGGCAGAGAAATTTGGCCACTTTATCCCAACGGATATTGCGGGCCGCACGGAAACCCTGAACTGGCTGTTTTGGCTGCAAGGCTCTGCACCTTATCTTGGCGGAGGCTACGGTCACTTCTATTTCTACGCGCCAGAAAAAATCGAGTACGCCGTCAACCGCTTTACGCTGGAAGCCAAGCGTCAGTTGGATGTGCTGGATCGCCAACTCGCCAACAACCGCTTCCTCGCAGGTGAGGAGTACACCATCGCCGATATCGCGACCTGGCCGTGGTATGGCAACCTGGTGCTGAACAACATCTATGGCGGCGGCGAGTTCCTTGATGTGCAGTCGTACAAAAACGTGGTGCGCTGGGCCAAAGAAATTGCCGAGCGCCCAGCGGTAATTCGCGGCCGTAAAGTGAATAAAGCGTTTGGTGCCGAACCCCAAGATCAGCTGCTGGAACGCCACGATGCCTCTGACTTTGATAACAACACCGAAGACAAACGCCAGGCGCGAGGAGAGCAGTAATGGCCGCGTATGTGGTAATGATTAAGGACGAAACGCTGGATAAAGATGAGCTGGCGACCTATGCCCAGAAAGCGGGTGAGGCACGTGGTGATCATCAGATCAATCCATTGGCCTTTTATGGCGACCTGCAGGTTCTGGAAGGCCGCGATGCAGAAGGCGTGGTGGTGCTAGAGTTTGCCGATGTGGAAGCCGCCAAGGCTTGGTACTTTAGCCCTGCGTATCAGGAAGCCAAGGCACACCGCCTGAAAGGCGCGAATTACCGCGTGCTGTTAGTGAACGGTGTAGCCTAATCCCCAGGCGGCCCAGCGGGCCGCCTTTACCCTGTGCAGACACAACGTCCAAGAGGTGATGATATTGTTGGCATGGACACGCGTTGTTGTTCATTTTTCCTTCATCCTGCTGGGATTTATCCGGGTTTTTATGATATCCCCCAACGATTTGACGATTCGCTCACAACGACTATAACAGCTATAGTATCCTTAACATTGATGCTTTTATAAAAAATTAGCGGATTGATAATAACTATGGCTTCACCTTGTACTATTAGTGTTTTGCTCACAGCACACAATTGTGAAAAATATATTTCAGGTACTTTGGAAAGCTTAAAGCGTGCTTGCAGTGAGGTGCAAGGCGATGTTGAAATCATCCTGTTAAACGATGCTTCATCGGATAGCACCAGCCACTATCTACATGCGTTTTGTGACGATAATCCACAAGCTAAAGTCTTTGATGTGGCATTTAAAAACATCGGTCAGGTGCGCAATTTCGGTGTCAGTCTGTGCAGCGGCAAGTACATCACTATGCTGGACGGTGATGATCAATTATTAGATCACTCTTTCGAAGAAATCGTCAAGCACTTAAATAAAGAGCAACCAGATTTATTATTAGCGCCTTTAAATGAAGTATATGAAAACAAGTCCCGACCTGAAAAATGGCATGGGTTAAAGGTAAATTCACTGACTCAACATCAGGTCATTGAAAAATTCCTCATTCATCGCGAACTTCAGGCGCATTTTATCGGCCAATTCATTAAGCGAGACATACTGGCACAGCATGCTTTCCCTGAGTTTAGCTGCTATGAAGATGCATTCCTTTTTCCTTCTATATTGATAGCCAGTGACAACATTCACTTTGCTGAACAGGGCCCTTATCTCTATTTCAAGCGTGAATCCAGTCTTTCAAGTACGTTGGATGCTGAGAAGATTTCACTATTAATAAAGGCCACAGAGAGAATGGATGAGGTTTTGGGTGAACGTTATCGCAATTTACTTTCATGCCACTGGATTAATATCAAGCACAAATACCAACCTTTTATCAATGATGAGCACGAACAGCATATCGTCAACAATTTCGTTCAGAAGATATCATTCTTCTCTTTTTTAAGTGATACGAAAGTCAGAGCCAGTTTCAAGA
>OBJT01000088.1_pt1 | contig 21655 bp, 18 predicted proteins | sample 1519861 | NCBI WGS metagenome assembly OBJT01 (sample SAMN02401118, study PRJEB22541) | soil metagenome, isolate JX
TTTATATTTAAATCAATGGGATAGCGGGGTTTGATAAAAACAAGGTGAATTGTAACCATTATGTAACCATGTCAACCAAATAACAACAGCCACCATAAAGGTGGCTGCTTTGGGTCGCACAGTAGATTAGTTTGCTGCTTTGCGTTTCATCTGATCAAAAAAGTCATCATTGGTTTTGGTTTCTTTCATGCGATCTAGTAAGAACTCCATTGCTGCTAACTCATCCATTGGGTGAAGCAGTTTACGGAGAATCCATACTTTACGAAGGTTATCTTCGTCCATGAGGCGTTCTTCACGACGTGTTCCTGATTTTTTGATATTCATCGCAGGGAAAACGCGTTTTTCAGCAATACGGCGATCAAGTGTGATCTCTTGGTTACCTGTACCTTTGAATTCCTCATAGATCACATCATCCATTTTACTGCCAGTTTCGATCAAAGCAGTAGAAATAATGGTGAGTGAACCGCCTTCTTCGATATTACGGGCTGCACCAAAGAAACGTTTTGGTCGTTCTAATGCGTGTGCATCTACACCACCCGTCAAGACTTTACCTGAAGATGGAATCACGGTGTTGTATGCACGAGCTAGACGTGTAATCGAGTCAAGCAGAATCACGACATCTTTTTTATGCTCGACCAAACGTTTTGCTTTTTCGATGACCATTTCTGCAACTTGTACGTGACGAGCAGGTGCTTCATCAAATGTAGATGCAACCACTTCACCACGGACAGTACGTTCCATTTCTGTTACTTCTTCAGGACGTTCGTCGATTAAAAGTACGATAAGAAAAACTTCTGGATTATTACGGACGATCGATTGAGCGATGTTCTGTAATAACATGGTTTTACCCGCTTTAGGCGGTGCAACAATGATTGAACGTTGACCTTTACCAATCGGCGCAACCAAATCGACAACACGTGCTGTTAAATCTTCAGTTGTACCATTCCCCAACTCCATAACAAGTTGTTCTGTTGGGAATAGAGGCGTTAAGTTTTCGAATAAAATTTTATTACGCGAGTTTTCAGGTGTGTCGTAATTAATTTGGTTGACTTTTAATAAGGCAAAGTAACGCTCACCTTCTTTTGGTGGGCGAATCGTACCAGTGATCGTGTCACCTGTACGTAAGTTAAAACGACGAATTTGGGATGGACTGACATAAATGTCATCTGGTCCAGCTAAATATGAACCAGCAGCGGAGCGTAAAAAACCAAAACCATCAGAAAGGATTTCGAGAACGCCATCACCAAAAATTTCTTCGCCATTCATCGCATGGCGTTTTAAAATAGCAAAAATAATATCTTGTTTGCGGTTACGTGCCATGCCTTCAAGGCCCATAAACTCCGCAATTTTAATGAGTTCGCCAATGGGTTTTTTCTTGAGTTCAGTTAAGTTCATAAGTGATCAGACAGAATGGAATAAGTGGAGGACTACGTTAAGGGAAGAATAAAAAATCGACCGCGTACATACATGCTGAAGTAATTGTATTTAAACAACCACGATTCAGTAGTCTGGTTCATTGTTTCAGAGAGAAATGTGAAAACAATTGTTATTGCCGAGCGGCGATCTTATGTTTTGTGTCTTGTAAGAAGCGCAATGAAGTAGATTCCATTCAAAGCTTCTTGATCGAGAAATATAGACCTAATTGGCTGTGTTGTCAATGTTTACCGCGGACTACGCTGTTCAATAAAAACGTAGTTCCGCAGATAGACATAAAAACATCTATAAATTAGATGTTTTGATCGATAAATGCTGCAAGTTTAGAACGCGGTGCTGCACCAACTTGTTGAGCAACGACTTCACCGTTTTTAAACATAAGTAATGCTGGGATATTACGGATGTTGTATTTCACAGCTGTTTCTTCGCAAGCAGTAACATCAACTTTGACGATTTTGACTTTGCCTTCGTACTCATTTGATAGATCTTCAAGTACAGGTGCGATTGCTTTACAAGGCGCACACCAGCCAGCCCAAAAATCAACAAGAACGGGAGTTTCAGCATCTAAAACATCTGCTTGGAAGTTTTCATCAGATGTATTAACAATAGTCGCAGACATGGGATTGCTCCAAATTTTTTAAAAAAGTATCAATTCAATTTCAGAGTGAATATTACATTGCTACGTGAGGGTCTGTCGATATTTCATGAATGTATGCCTCATTCGTGTTGTTTTAGCCTACACCGCAAAGCATACCTCGAGTATCAACGGACTCTATTTATGTAAGGGTTGATTACGATTATTCAAGTTTCGAAGTAAAAAGTCTAATGGTTGCTCACGATGCCGATCATCGACTTATACAATGATTTATGCAAGAAAAGTGAAATACCTGGTTTTTATTGATGAAAATGACTTTAAAATTCTAAGCGTGTGAATTACTCTAATGCGTGAATTGAGCATGGGTTTATATAAATAATGTCTGATTTTCTGATTGATGAGGAATTACTTGCTGCGATCGATATGGGATCAAATAGTTTCCATCTCGCAATAGCTCGTGTTGATCACGGTGAAGTGAAAAAAGTTGCTTCAATGTCAGAAAAAGTACAGTTAGCTGCTGGACTCGATGAAAATAAAAATCTAACTGAAGCTGCACAGCAAAGAGGCTTAGCTTGTTTGGCGCGTTTTGTTGGGCGTTTGAGTTCAGTTCAGCCAAATCGTTTGAGGATCGTAGCAACGAATGCACTTAGACAAGCGAAAAATGGACATGAATTTATCCAGAAGGCTGCTGAAATTTTACCTAAACCCATTGAAATCATTGCAGGTCGTGAAGAAGCTCGTCTGATCTATCTTGGGGTTTCCCATACCATGGCCAATGGTGGACGTCGTTTAGTGGTGGATATTGGCGGCGGCTCAACAGAATTTATTATTGGTGAGGAGTTTGAGCCTCTTCATACAGAGTCATTACAAATGGGCTGTGTGGCATATAGTAAGGCCTATTTTTCTGATGGTGAGATTTCGGCTAAAGCTTTTGATAAAGCTGTTGTTGCTGCTCGTAAAGAAATGTCAGGTATTGCCAATACTTATAAATCCGTCGGTTGGGATACTGTGGTCGGTTCGAGTGGTACCATTAAAGCTTGTCGTCAGATTTTAGTGCACCTTGGATGGAGTGATGAGCAAGAAAATCTCACCCGAGAAGGACTTTATAAATTAAAAGATCGTTTACTCAAATTTAAGCATACATCTGAAATTGACTTTGAAGGTCTACGCGAAGATCGTCGAGCAGTTTTGCCAGCTGGTGTGGCGATTTTGTATGCAATTTTTGATGTATTAGATATTGATAAACTTGCCTATTCGGATGGTGCATTACGCGAAGGTGTCATGTATGACTTACTGGGTCGTTTCCAACATGAAGATATTCGTGATCGTAGTGTTCAAGCATTGATGGGACGTTACAACGCTGATCCTAAGCAAGCAGAACGTGTCGTCAAAACTGCGCAACATTTATTTGATCGTGTTGCTGATGCCTTAAATTTAACGACTGAAGACAGTGACTTACTGCGTCGTGCCGCTTATTTACATGAAATTGGTTTAGCAATTAGTCATGGCGGATATCATCGACATGGAGCATATTTATTGCAACATTCGGATATTCCAGGCTTCTCTCAAATTGATCAAAATCATCTTTCACATCTCGTTTCGCATCATCGACGTAAGTTACGTGCTGATGCAAAAAATGATGTTTTTAAGGTGGGAGGAAAGCATTTAGTCTATCTTTGTCTATTACTTCGCCTAGCTGTTTTACTTAACCATAGTCGTAGCGATCAGATGCTTCCTGCCATTGAACTGAGTGTGGTAAATGATCAACAATGGCAATTGAGCGTATCTGGCGATGCTAAACAATGGCCTTTGTTAGTTGCTGACTTGCATGATGAGCAAGTGCAATTTAAAAATTGGGACATTGAGTTAAATATTCAGTCAGACAAATTTGTTGATTAACATAAGGATTGTTGACCTTTGAGTTAATTATACGCGGCTTATAAAGTGTCAATATACCTTATATCCTTGTTAGGGATTTTCTACGACGTATGAAAAATAAAGCGACTCAGTCCAAGGCTTGGACTACGGTTCAAATTGCACGCCATCCTGAGCGTCCGCAATTTCTTGATTATGTAAGTGAAATTTTTACCGAGTTTGATGCACTACATGGTGATCGTTTATTTGGTGATGATGGTGCAATGATTGGTGGCTTAGCTCGTTTTGACGGTCGTCCAGTCATGGTGGTTGGTCAACATCGTGGACGAAGTACTCGTGAAAAGTTACAGCACAACTTCGGTATGTGTAATCCTGAAGGATACCGTAAATCGCAACGTTTACTGGATATGGCTGAACGGTTTAATTTACCAGTATTTACCTTTGTTGATACTATGGGTGCTTATCCTGGCGTAGGTGCTGAGGAGCGTGGTCAAGCAGAAGCGATCGCGACCAGTTTGGCACAACTTTCTAGTTTAAAAGTTCCTGTAATTGCCACTGTATTGGGTGAAGGTGGTTCGGGTGGTGCGCTTGGTATTGGTGTTGCTGATCGTGTGATTATGTTGTCACATAGTATTTATTCAGTGATTTCTCCTGAAGGTTGTGCGTCTATTTTATGGAAGACAGCTGAAAAGGCAGCACAAGCTAGTGAAGCATTAGCATTAACTGCTGATAAATTAAAGGCTTTAGGTATTGTTGAATACGTTGTGGATGAAGGTGAAGGTGCTCATTTAAATCCTGAAAAAGTCATGCATGACCTAAAAGATGTGTTAAAACAAGCTTTAGATGAATTGCAACCAATGGATGCACAAGCACGATGCGACGCACGTTATCAACGTTTAATGAAGTTTGGCAGCAGCAATTTAGGCATCGCGTCTTAACTCAAGCACAGCATTTTACAGAAAAAACTCAATTCTTAATTGGGTGTAGCGGCGGCATGGATTCCATGCTGTTGCTGTATCTAATGTCTGAAATTTTCCCCAAGCAAATCCGTGCGATTTATATTGATCATCAGCTACAGCAGATGAGTGCTGAATGGGGAATACTTGTACAACAGCAGTCTGAAGCTTTGAATATCCCTTGTATTATTCAAAAAGTATCTGTTGATGCAGGCAATTTAGAACAACAAGCACGGCATGCCCGTTATCAAGCGTATCAACAACATTTAGATTGCCATGAAATTCTTGTGCTGGCACATCATCAACAGGATCAAGCTGAAACTTTATTACTTCGGTTATTTTCTGGGGCTGGTGTCAATGGGTTGGCTGCAATGCAGCAAATTGACAATCGAAAAGATTTTACCATTTGGCGACCTTTCTTAGATTTAAGCCGAGAACAGATTGAACAATGGTCAAATCAACTCGGCTTTGAATATGTGATTGATCCGACCAATTCGGATATTCATTATGATCGAGCGTGGTGTAGAGAGGAGTTATGGGGCGTTTTAGAGAAACGCTTTCCCAAGATGCAGTCGGCTGTGGCACGGACAAGTTATTTAATGCAGGATGCTGCTGAAATCTTGGATGATGTGTTAAAGGCAGATTATCAGCAATGTGTTGTCGATCATCAGCTTGATTTAGAGCAGTTAGCTCAGCTTTCCGCTGCACGGCAACGCCAATTACTTTCAGCTTGGATTAAGGGTGATGAGCAATATCGTCCAAGTTATGAGATGGTCAAGCGTCTACAAAATGAAGTTATTTTTTCTAAGCCAGACGCACAGGCTAGTTTGCATATTCATCCATATTATTACCTGCGCTATCAGAAAAGATTATATCGACTTACGCATGATGAGCTTTATGCTGAAAAAGTATCGACGATCCCCAATATATCCCCCCTCTGTTTTTTTGCAGGGCAATCTATACAGGTTGCTGCTGGAAAATTTGAAATTATTTCTCAAACAGTTGGGCTTGCGCCAGAATTACTTGGACGAGAATTAAAGTTGCTCAAGCGACAAGGTGGGGAAAAAATTCATCTCTATGGTCGAGTGGGGCATTGGCCGCTAAAAAAAGCGATACAAGAAGCACAGATTTTGCCTTGGTTACGTCATACAATTCAAATATTAGTCGTAGATAATGTTATGCTTGGGGTTTTTAGCCCAAAGGGTTTTTGGTTGGCGCAATCTGAGTATGTGGTACAGGGCGGTTGGCAACCAAGTTTAATTTCTGACTGTAATGATTTTTCTGATCAGTCTTTTTCACATCACGAGTAGGACATGGCGACTTCATTGAATCAAAATATCTGTTTTATTGGCGGCGGTAACATGGCGCAGGCCTTGATTGGTGGGCTACTTTCACGCGGTTTACCCGTAACACGCATTACAGTTTCAGATCCTGTTGAGCAGATTCGTCAAATATTAGAAGAAAAAGGCGTTCAGACCACCACAGATAATCTCGAAGCGATTAAAAATGCGGATGTGGTTGTTCTGGCAGTTAAACCACAAGTGTTGGCAACTGTATTACAACCATTAAAAGGGCTGTTGTCAGATAAACTTGTGATCTCAATTATTGCTGGTGCAGAGATTCAAACCATTTCAGACTTAATTGGTGGAAGTCAACGAGTTGTTCGGGTGATGCCAAATACACCAGCATTGGTTCAAACGGGTGCGCATGGGATCTATGCTCCAGCGGCAGTAGGGACGCAAGACCGTGAATTAACCAGTCAAATTTTAGCGGCGACTGGTTTGACGATTTGGGTGGATAATGAGGCCCAAATAGATGCAGTGACAGCGGTATCCGGTTCTGGCCCAGCTTACTTTTTCTATTTAATGGAAAGTATGATTCGCGCAGGAAAGAATCTTGGTTTGGATGAAAAAGTAGCAACAGCATTGACTTTGCAGACAGCTTTAGGCGCGGCGCAAATGGCAATAACCAGCTCTAATTCTCCAGCAGAGTTACGTAAAAATGTGACTTCTCCAAATGGTACGACGCAGGCAGCATTAGAGGTGTTTGATCGTGCCCAGATTTCACAGAATATTCAAGCAGCACTTGCAGCGGCTCAAAAGCGTAGCCAAGAGCTAGCGCAAGAGTTGAGTGACAAGACTAAATCGGTTTAAGTAGGATAAGACAATTATGGGTGCAAGTTCTGCGCTAATTTTTGGTGTTTTGATCAATGTTGCAATTTTATTGGTCTTTTTCCGTTTTTTAATGCAATTGGCGGCAGTCAGTCCTTATAATCCTGTGGTGCTTTCCACTGCGAAAGCAACCAAGATTGTAGATATATTTGGTCGTATTTTTCCAACTGTTGGCAAAGGGCGAGTAAATTTAGCAGCATTAATTTTGGTGGTTTTGCTTTATTTCTTGAAAATGTGGGGAGAAAAGCATTTATCTGGTGTTGGTACGGGGAGCAGCATTTACTTTATCGTTTCGACGATCAAAGAAATGTTATTGTCTTTGGTGACCTTACTTAAATATATGATTTTTGCTTTTATTATTTGTAGCTGGATTATGATGCTTTCACAATTCAGATCGCCATATATTGAGGTTATTCAGGAACTGGTTGAGCCAATTCTTGCGCCATTCCGTAAAGTAATGCCGAATATGGGGATGATTGATTTATCACCGATTCTTGCATTTTTGGTATTGTTTGTTGCTGAAACCATGCTCAGAGCAATTATCTAAGCTTGATTTTAGAATATGAGTCAATAAAAAAGAGATGCTGAGCATCTCTTTTTTATTACAAAGGATTAGTGTGCAGCGTCCCAATTTTGACCATGGCCCACCTCTACCACGAAAGGAACTGAAATATCTAAGACAGATTGCATCACCTCCGCAATTTGTTTAGATAGCTCATCTGCAATCGTTTCATCTGCTTCAAATACCAATTCATCATGTACTTGAAGTAAAAGTTTTGCTTGGTCTTTTGGTAAAATTTTATCGACTGCGATCATGGCAAGTTTAATGATGTCGGCGGCACTACCTTGCAGTGGTGCATTAATCGCAGCACGTTCAGCAGCTTGTTTGATCATTTTATTGTTTGCCAAAATATCAGGTGTATACAGACGACGACCTAGAATGGTTTCTACAAAGCCTTGTTCACGAGCAATTTGACGGGTGCGTTCCATATAATCCAAAACGCCTGGATAACGCTGGAAATAACGTGCAATATAGCTACGAGATTCTTCCCGTGTAAACCCTAATTGGCGGGTTAAACCAAATTCAGACATCCCATAAAGCAAACCGAAATTGACGGCTTTTGCTTGACGGCGTTGGTCATTGGTAACATCTTCAATATCAATACCAAGCACTTCCGCAGCAGTACGACGATGCACATCCTGACCTTGTTGGAATGCATGTACAAGCGCATCATCTTGAGAAAAATGCGCCATGAGACGAAGTTCAATTTGTGAATAATCGGCTGCCAACAAGACGCGACCTTCGGGTGCAATAAAAGCTCTGCGGATTTGACGACCAATCGGTGTACGAATTGGGATATTTTGTAGGTTTGGATCGGTTGAAGATAAGCGTCCAGTCGTTGTCAAAGCTTGATGATAGCTTGTGTGTACACGGTGTGTAGAATCATGCGATTGTTCAACCAAGCGATCTGTATAAGTATTTTTAAGTTTAGCTAAACCACGATGCTCTAAAATTACTTCTGCTAAAGGATGCTCGATTTTTTCTAGAATACTTTCACTGGTGCTGTATTGACCAGTAGCTGTTTTTTTACCACCTTTGAGGCCTAAACGATCAAATAGCACCTCACCAACTTGTTTTGGAGAGGCGATGTTAAATGCTTCGCCTGCTAATTTGGTGGCTTGATTCTCTAAAGTTTGCATAGTTTCAGAGAATTCAACGCTGAGTTGATCTAGGAATGCGTGGTCAAGCTTAATCCCATCTTCTTCCATACCTGTTAGTACGCGTGCAACAGGCATTTCGACATTATGTAGAATATTGACAAGTTCAGGATGATGCTTAAGTTTAGCGGATAACACTTCATATAGACGATAGGTTACATGAGCATCTTCAGCAGCATAGTGCGCAGCAACTTCGAGTTCAATTTGGTTAAAGGTTTTTTGTTTCGCACCTTTGCCTGCGATTTGTTCAAAAGTGGTTGTTAAATGGCTGAGATAAACGCGTGCTACATCATCCATACCATGTCGTGTCGCTGCTGCATTCAATACATAAGAAGCGAGCATGGTGTCGAAGTACCAACCTTGGATCGTAATACCATGATTGGCAAAGATGTGAGCATCATATTTTAAATGGTGTCCGATTTTCTTTACTTGTTCATTTTCGAGAATCGGTTTGATCTGTTCCAGAACATGTTCACGATTGAGTTGTTCAGGTGCTCCTTCATAATCATGAGCAACAGGAACATAATAGGCATCATGTGCATCAAATGCGACTGAGAAACCAACAAGTTCAGCAATACGATAATCTAAATTGGTTGTTTCTGTATCAATCGCAAAATGATCTGCTTGTTGCATGCGTTGCAACAATGTCGCCCAATCTGCTTGCGTGAGCACCGTATGATAAGTTGCATCACCTAATTGATCATCTTGACTAGAGAGATTGGCATGATCCTCGGCGATGACTTGCTCAGTTTTCTGTTCTGATTTAACAATACTTTGCGAGGTCTGTTGATATGCAGGCGTATTTGGGTTGTTAGGATGATCCAAAGACTGTAATTGATTACGAAATTCTAATTCAGTATAGAGATCGCGTAATTGATTAATATTCGGATTGCTGAGTTTAAGATCATGCCAATCTAAGGCTAAATCAAGATCACAGACTATACTCGCAAGCTGATGGTCAATTTTAATATTGTCCAAATTATCTTTGATATTCTGGCTAATTTTGCCTTTGAGTTGATCTACATTGGCAATGATATTGTCGAGTGAGCCATATTCGGTGAGTAGCTTTGCTGCTGTTTTAGCACCTACGCCAGGAACTCCCATGATGCCATCAGAGGCGTCGCCCATCAACGTAAGATAATCAATAATTTGATGAGGATGCACCCCAAACTTTTCTAAAACACCTGCTTCATCAAGAACACGCTCTTTGAAACTATCCTCTAGCTTTACATGTGGATTTACAAGTTGCGCCATATCTTTATCTCCTGTTGAGATAAGAACATGGTGACCTTCTGAAAGCGCACGTTTGGTTAATGTGCCAATAATGTCATCGGCTTCAGCACCAGGAAGGCTGTAAAGGGGAATGCCTAGTGCTTTGATCAGTGCATGTAAATAAGGAATTTGTTGTGATAACTCCTCAGGCATGCTTGGGCGATCACCTTTATAAATTGGTGATAATTGATGCCTAAAGGTGGGCTCTGGTGTATCAAAAATAACCGCCATGTGCGTCGGTTGAGTGCGACGCATGAGTTTTTGAATCGCAGAACTTGCACCACGTATTGCATTGGTATGTAAGCCAGTAGATGTGGTTAATGGTGGTAATGCGTGAAAAGCACGAAATAAAAAATAAGACCCGTCAACCAAGACAAAAGGTGGCATTGTGCAAATCCTTATTATGAACTGACGGGTATTTTACGTGAAAAAGTCTGGGTTGTCCCTGTTGTGCTGTGATCAGGCGGCGGCTGGTGTCGTTTAAAAATTGCAGAATTTTGTATGTAAAAATAGCTGCTTACCCAGTGATCCAGTAAGATAGATTTAATAAATTTGTCATTATTGATCTAAGCCTATGTATAAAAAAGATAAACAGGGAATTGTCATTGTCTTGGTTGCTTTGACTGTGTTGTTGGGTTTTGCTGTTGCTTTTCAGTGGCAAGCAACAATTGTTGCCGCGGCAATTGGTCTAACTGTCGTTATTGTGCACATTCTTTCTGAGATTCATCAGCGTTTACGCCAATTGGAACAGGCTGCACCCAGTTATTTCGCACAAACGGCGAGTATTACTGTTCAACGAATCGTTATATATAGTACTTCACTGATTGCACTTTTTGCTTATGCAAATACGTGGATGTGGTTAGCGGGTGGGGCATTATTGGTGCTTACTTTGTGTCTGATTCAAACCATGAGTGCATTTCAAACGCGACTTTTGCATTTAGAGCAATATCATCAGAGTCTGTCTAAAACTGACAATCTTACGAAGGTGTCCCCACAACTCCAAAATCAAGACTCCTTGACTCAAGCCCCATTACCACAATCGTCATTATCCGCTTCCGGTTCACAATCAGAGCAGCCAGCATGGATGCGTGCTGATCAACCACCTGTGCATGATCAAACCACACCATCTTCTATAGATGAGATGAGTTCAAAACAAATCGAACAACCAACATGGTGGCGACCTGCTATTGATTGGATGATGCATGGCAATCCTATTTTGCGTGTTGCCGTGGCTGTACTTATGGTTGGGGTTGTCTTATTGCTTCGATTTGCAAGCGAACATTGGCAGTTAAGTTTGGGTGCTAAGCTTGGCTTTATTGCCGCTGCTGGAGGTATAACGACATTTGTAGGATATATATTACAAAAGAAAAATCAGTTATTTGCAGTTGCTTTACAAGGTTTGGGATTGGCAGTCGTTTTTCTGACATTGATCTTCTCACATCATTTTAGTGTGATTGCAAGTCTAACGAGTGCAAGCATTTTATTTGTGATTTTGCTCTCGCTGACTGTTTATCTCAGTCTAATGCAACAAGCCTTGTATTTGGCATTGTTGGCATTGACCATGGCTTATCTTGCGCCGTTGGTGATTCCGCAACACCATCCAGATGTAATTTTTCTGTTTTCTTATTACTTCCTTATTAACCTAGCCGTTGCTGTTGTTAATTTTATTCAGCCTTGGAAAATTCTGCATCAAATTGCTTTTTTTGCCACGATGTTAATCGGCGGTGCTGTGATTGGCATTTATGCTGATCGTCAACAGTTTAATACGCTGGATATCATCCTCTGGTTGCATATTGCACTATTTATTTGGTTGAGTGTTCGCTATAGCCAGTTGATGTTACGTGCTCAAAAGCAGCATGATGATGTGAAACCAGATATGCCTCGTTTGCAGCCGATTTTAGATATCGGATTGATTTTTAGTGTGCCGGTATTGGGTTTTTCTCTGCATGCTTATCTGATGCATAACTCGACTCAAGCATTGACTTGGGGAGCTGTTGCGCTTGCCTTAATTTATTTAGGTTTAAATATCTGGATTAAGCGCCAATATCCACAGCTTTCGATTTTGGCAAAAAGCTTTTTTATTCTTGCAGTCGTATTTTTGGCACTGATTTTTCCATTGGCCAAAGGTGCACATTGGACTTCAACGGGGTGGGTAATTCAAGGAACTGCTTTAATTGTTTGGGGGGTAACGGAACGTTATCGTCTTAGCCGTTATATTGGGGTTGCCTTAGTGTTGTTAAGCTCAGTGGCATTGATTTTTCAGGTTTGGTCAACTGAGCAATTTCCAATTTTGAGTACTATGATTTATGCATTGGCTCAATTTATTTCAGCATTTTATTTACTACATTATCAGGATGTGGAGAAATATTTCAGTGCACGTGTGCTGAGTGGCATATTTGTCATTTTGGGCATGTATGCAGGGGCGATTGCAGGTGTGGAGTTCATGCAATGGCAACAACATGGTTTGAGTCCATATTTAGCGATTGCAACTGGATTACTCGTAATTTATAGCTTGCTTGTTGATTGTAAAGGCCAAGTCCGTTGGGATCTTATTCAGTTGATCTTATTGGCGGGTCTGTTATTTTTACTTTATGCAGCAAGTTTTGCAGCAAACGTATATGCAGTATGGCATTGGCCAAGTGCTTTAAGTCAGGCTACTTTTGCGCTGGCGGCAGTGCTTCTCAGTCTGATGCTACTTCGTCTCAAATTTTCTAATTCCAAAGTATATACAGATATTTGGTCAACCTTGTTGTGGTTAAGTCTGGCGATTATTGGTTTAGCTCTATTTCCAGCGATGCCGATTGTCGCACTTGCAATTGTTCCACTTCTCTATGGGTTGTGGTCATTTAGCTCAAAACGAATGCAGTTACTTCAACAATTACCTGTTTGGTGCTTAACCTTGTTCTGGTTGTTGTTGATTAGTTTAGATCCTTATTCTGCTGAGCAATATTACTTTTTCCCACTGTTAAATTTTACTGATATTTTCTCATTGTTAATGTTTTTTGGTCTGATTTGGATTATTTATCACCATGACTTCAGTACTGAACGTTCAATTGAATGGAGCTTCAAAGTCTCGACGATTTTGATGGGATTATTGGTTTTGAGTAGTGTGGTGGTGCGAGCAATGCATCATTATTTCAACACACCACTATGGAGTGTTGAAATTTGGTCGAATGGTGATGTGCAATTAAGCTTAACGTTGCTTTGGGTTATTTTGGCATTTATTTTGATGACTTTTTCTAGTCGCCGCCATCTTCGTCAGATTTGGTTTGTTGGGGCGGCATTATTGGCAATCGTAGTTGCTAAGCTGTTATTACTGGACTTATCTCAAAGTGGTACGTTGACGCGTGTTATTTCATTTATTGGTTCAGGGGCAATTATGTTGGTGATTGCCTATTTAGCGCCATTGCCACCTGCGCTTGATCAGACTGAGAAAGAGAGCTGATTAACTCTCTTTCGGTTCTTTTTTGAGTGCTTTCTGATTTGCATATTGATCGATTTCATCATTTTCTAATGGTAGAGGTCGGTCAATTAAGCCCATTTTAGGCACTGGGATTTCGATTGAGTTTTCCAAGAATCCATTGCGGACACGTTCTTGCATTTCATCGCGTACTTTCAATGCATTTTCTTGACGACACCACACAGAAAATAAAAGTTCAATGGTTGATTCTCTAAATGCTGTAACAGCGACTGCGGGTTTTGGATCATCCATGACTAGTGGATATTTTGTAGCAACTTCCAATAGAACTTGTCTGACTTTAATAATATCTTCATGGAAATTAATCGCCAATGTGATGGGAATCCTTCGTATCGGATACTTTGATAAATTCATTACTGGAGTTCGAATCAGTTGTTCATTGGGGAGGCGAATATAGACATTATCCAAAGTCAGGAGTTTGACTGATAAGAGGTCGATTGAGATGACTTCACCTTCAATAGTCTGACCACGAATGAGTGTGATTTGAATGGTATCACCGACTTCAAATGAGCCTTCACCAATCAAGAATAGACCGCTAATCAAGTTGGTGGCAGAAGTCTGTGAAGCAAAACCCAAAGCTACAGTTAAGATACCCGCTGCACCTAAGAAGACACTAAGTTTAAAGCCAGCTTCTCTCAAGCTGGTCATAATGAATAACAAGAAAATAAAGTAAAAAATACCCCGACGCCACAGTAAGCGTTGGTGTGCATTGAAACGGCTGCCAATCGTGCGGATAAAAGCATTGGATACTAATCGAGCGATCACAAACCCGATAAGACACAAAATAATCGCGACTGCGATTTCACTGAGCCGTTCGAAATTAATATTGGTGAAAATACTGGTGAGGTTGCTAGCAACATCTTTTGGAATATTAGTATCTGGCATAGCAACCTCTTAAAAGAATGAATCAAACATATTTAAAAAAGTACTATTGGGTGAGCGTGGAGGATGAATATAAGTGACTTCACCTGCCTGATGTGGTGTTCGATTTTCAATTCGAATACGAACTAACTCTTCACCATCATAATAAACTTTAATTTTCGAGGTCCATAGTCGTCCAGTGCCTTCACTATAGAATAGCGGCAGTGCAGGAACGGGGACATTCATTCGATCAAAACGTAATTGGTGATGACTGGTGTTGTGAAATTCAATCGGTGTAACGGCTCGAAAGGCACGGGGTGGTAATAAGTTGAGATCAGTTCGACCATCAACAGAAGTGGCGTAACAAACTTCACCTTGTTGAGGACTTTTACCAAACCAAGTGTCTTTAGGTTGAATGACAGGAATGTCGAATAACGGTTCGGTTAAGCCATCCACCAAGCCTGCAATCCATAACGGTGTGCTGATATAGAGCGTACCACGTTGACCTGCGGGGATATAAATCGGATCGACGGGTTTAATTACCACAGATCGATCTGCTAAGCGAGGCATTAAATGAAAGCTGTCATTGGTTTTGTGAAACATATAGCGTTCAATTTTTGCAGGGTGTGGCATTGCAAACTCTGTATCCAGCAACGCTTGCCATTGCTGCTCATAGTCATGCTGAGATTGAGGGCGATGATACTCTAGACGCCATTCTTTGATTCCACGGGTAAGGCGGAATAGCAATGAACCGAATTGCCAAGCTTTGGCTTGCTGAATATCGAATTTTTGTTCGCCCCACCACTTCAAACTGTTTGAATGTGGAGTTTCGTATTGATTATTTTGAGACAAGATGCAAAATTCCTTTGTGAGTATGCTAAACAGACTTCACGCTGTAATCTGCTTAGAGTACACTCAATACTTTCTCTTATCATTATTTGTGTGATGCAAATACTTAAACAAATACAAATTCCTTATAGTTTTGCCAAACGTCATGGTGTTTTGTTCCGTTACGAAGGCGATCAAGTTTTTATTGTGCGGCGTAAGGATACTCCGCGAATTGCTTTGCAGGAAGCTCGACGAATTTTGGGGAAGTCGGGACATGATCAATTGTGTACCGATCAAGAGTTTCATGCCTTATTAAGTTCGAGCTATGCAGGGGATACAGGAGAGTCGCAGCAAGTTGCGGCGGGCTTGGAAGATCATCCTGATTTATTGAGTCTCGCTGATCAAGTACCTGAGGCTGAAGATTTAATGGATCAAGAAGATGATGCGCCAATCGTCAGGTTGATCAATGCCTTATTGTCCGAAGCGATTCGAGTCAGTGCATCCGATATTCATATCGAAGCTTTCGAGAAAAAACTTTCAGTACGTTTACGAGTGGATGGTCAGCTTCGAGAAATCGTACAGCCACGCCGTGAATTGGCACCGTTATTGGTCTCGCGTATCAAAGTCATGGCAAAGTTGGATATTGCTGAAAAGCGTATCCCTCAGGATGGTCGTATTTCATTACGTCTTGCTGGGCGTGAAGTCGATGTGCGTGTTTCAACATTGCCATCATCGCATGGTGAACGTGTGGTAATGCGTTTGTTGGATAAGCAAGCTGGGCGTTTAAATATGACCCATTTAGGCTTAATGCAAAATGATTATGATCGTTTGACTCAGTTGGTGCATCGTCCTCATGGCATTATCTTGGTAACTGGACCAACAGGTTCGGGTAAAACCACTACTCTATATGCAGCCCTCTCTGATCTGAATGACAATACGCGCAATATTCTGACGGCTGAAGACCCAATCGAATATCAATTGGAAGGCATTGGGCAGACCCAAGTAAATACCAAGGTGGATATGACCTTTGCGCGTGCGCTTAAAGCCATGTTGCGTCAAGATCCTGATGTGGTGATGGTGGGGGAGATCCGTGATTTAGAAACTGCGGAAATTGCAGTACAAGCCTCTTTAACGGGTCATTTGGTGTTATCAACGCTACATACCAATACTGCAATTGGTGCGGTGACACGCTTAAAAGATATGGGAATTGAACCCTTCTTGCTGGCAAGCTCATTGATTGGTGTGATTGCACAGCGTCTGGTTCGAACCCTATGTCCGCATTGTGTGACTTGGCGTAAAGCAGATGCTTTTGAGCGGCAAGTCTTTCAACATCTAAAAGTAGATGAGCATATGGAGTTGCCAGAACCTCATGGTTGCGATAAATGCTCACATGTCGGTTTTAGTGGGCGAACCGCGATTTATGAAATTGTTCCTGTCGATGAGTCAATGCGCCGTTTGATTCATGGTAATGCTGCTGAATACGAGTTGGAAAATCATGCACGTCGTCAAGCTGCGTCTATTCGTGATGATGGCTTATTAAAGGTATTGGCAGGTAAGACCACTTTAGAGGAAGTCTTACGAGTTACCAATGAAGCTGCTGAAGAGTAAGCTTTAATTAAGATTATAAAAAAACAGCATGCTAATGCATGCTGTTTTTTTTATTCATGTAGTTAAGCAGTTACGACATTAAAATTCACATCGATATTATTGCGTGTCGCATTTGAATAAGGGCAGACGATATGCGCTGCTGCTACAAGTTGTTCAGCCTCAGCCTGTTCCAAGCCAATTAGATACACATTCAATGTGACTTCGATCCCAAAACCATTCGGAATGGGACCAATCCCAACTTCACCTTCGACATAAGCATCTTGGGTAATTTTCAATTTATCTCGGTTTGCGACAAACTTCATAGCACCTAAGAAACATGCTGAATAACCGGCAGCGAAAAGCTGTTCAGGATTGGTCACTTCACCACCAGCACCGCCCATTTCTTTTGGTACACCTAATTTGACATCCAATACACCATCAGAAGAGGTGGCACGACCATCACGACCACCAGTCGCTTTTGCTTTTGCGCGATAAACAACTTGTTCAAGAGACATAATTCTTATTCCTAATAATACTATTCAATGCCATTTGATCGTACTTGATCTAAATTAAAATACAAGTCAGCAAACGTTGCTATACCCTTAAAATAAAAAAGCATAAGTGCTGAGACTTATGCGAATACTGAAAGAAAGATTACAAGAAAAAAATTACCATAAGTCTGCAATTTTTTTCATCAGGCGAGCACGATAGCGTGCTGTTGGATTGTTGGCATTATTCTGGACTTCGTTTTCATAATATTGTTGCCATGCACGAATCATTTCCAGTGTTGTGCCTTTTTGTTTAATAATTACCACATCTTCACGTTGAATATAATCTAGACGCTGTCTCGCACCTTCTGGACCTGTACCCCAGCCAATAACCCACTGACCAAATGCATTTAAAGATAAATTTTGTGGTGTCATTGAATGAGTGGATGTCGGTGTTGACTCGTGTGTATTTTCATCTACTGATGTTGCGTATAGCTGTGTAGTAGCCCCAAGAAGTAAAAATGCTGCAATCAATCTAAACATGAATTAAAGCTTAAAATAAAAATGGTCGTGAGTGGTGATTAAATCGAAGCACAATTTTGCTTTGGTTTTAAGTCATTTAATCATTTGTATTAAATCACGATTTAATCCCAGCATATAGCTGAAAATTGACCAGTTCAGTCAGATTTAAATTTTTCAATTATGCGGATCACAAGTATTTGGGATAAAAATTAATAGTTCAATAATCGACGATGTTGCATCAATGGCATTGAGAGACGAATAGTCTTTTGTTCTGTTAGATCAATTGCACTGGTAATTAAAGCATGACCTTCAGTGTTCACCATTTGCAGGAGCTGTCCACGGCTATCTGTTATAGCTGCATGTCCCCATGTTTGGCGTTGTTGCCCATGCCATCCTTGTTGTGCTGCACCAAGAACATAGCATTGGCTGTCCATAGCACGTGCTTGAAGCAGTAGTTGCCAATGCAACTGACCTGTCGTGTAAGTAAATGCTGCAGGTGCTGTTAGAATATTGGCTCCTTGTTGGCGCAGTGTTAGAGCTAGCTCAGGGAAGCGCAGATCATAGCAGACCATAAGACCAATATTGCCAAAAGGCGTTTTGGCAATAACGGTTTTATCACCTGGTTCAAAAAACTTTGATTCTTGATAACCGCCTACAGCATCACCGACTTGAACATCAAATAAGTGAATTTTGTCATAACGTGCTTCAGTACCTTCAGGACTAATGCATAAACTTACCGTACGAACCCGACCGTCAGAAATGATTGAACCATTAGGGCGGTATGGACAAGGAAGTGTGCCAGCGATAATCCAGATCTGATGACGATGTGCTAAATCTTCTAAACGTTTTTGAATACTTTCAAATTGTTCTGCAGTCTGACGTTGTTTACCTGCGGCAAAACAAACAAAGTTTTCAGGAAAAACGATTAGCTCAGCAGCTTGATCCTTACTTTGTTGAATCAATGATTCGATAATAGAGAAATTTAATTCAATATCATCTTGGGAGTTCATTTGCACAACGGAAAGTAAGGTCATAAGCTAGCCGAAATATATAATTTAATGATTAAGCATTTTGCTTGTGATCATCATTACTCAAGCAGTCTTGTTCTTTTTGCAACTGTTTAACCAGTGGTTCAAACATATTCTGGTTGTTTTCATTTAAGCGCATCAGCGTTTTGTGCGCATCAAGTACAGTATTTAACATAGCACTATGTGTGACATGTTCTTCTGTAAGCTCCAAAGTGCATACGTTTGGATCACCACAATAATTTAAAATCACAAATACTTGCCCTAAGCCCATACTATTGGCCAAGGTTGTAATATCTGGATTCGTTGAAAGCATGACAGCTTGTATGTTGTGAGCTTGCTTAAGCTTTAAACCTAATTTTGCCAGTATGCCTAAAACAGTACTGTCAATAAATGTGGTTTGGGTTAAGTCAACGATTGCACCAACAACATTTTGCTGCTGTTCAATTCGGTTGAGTAGTTTGTCTAGACTTATACAAGAGTGAGCACGCACTTCGCCAATAAGCTTGAAAATATGCGTTCCGTTCAAACTTGCATATTCAACATGACCTGTTGACATATAAATGCCATTTTCAGAGAAAGGATATAAAATTATCCCATAGTGATATTCTAGACACAAGTGCTTGGATGGTGTGACTTGGTTAAAATATTGATTTTAAAGTTAATTCAATCGACAGAGACTTAGGATTGCTATATCGTCAGCAACATGTTCAGGAGCTTGGAAAGCATTGTTCTGAAGATGTTCAACTAATTGGTTGAACTGATCATTGAGCCTGCCATCAAAAGGTTCTAATGCGCCATCTGAGCATAAAATAAACCGTGCTTGAGGGTTGAGGATGCAATGATGTTCTTCCACGTCTAGTTCTTCTGTAAGACCTAAAGGAAAACTACTTGTGGTTAAAATTTGTGGTGGTTGGTTTGGTTCAAAAATAATTGGAGGGGGGTAGTGCCCCGCACTAGACCAACGTACTTCATTGGTTTCTAAATTTAGAATAGCAGCAACCATTGTAATATGTTTTTCAATATTTTCTTGCATCAACATGGCATTCAGTTTTTTTATCAATTGACTTGGTGTTTTTGAACGACCATGAAAGGCAGCCATCCATGAAGTCAATAAACTACTCGTCACACCATGCCCAGAAACATCCGCAAGATAAAATAAGACTTCTTTATCATTCAAACGCCAATAATCATACCAATCACCTGACAAATAGGCAGAGGGTTGGAAAAAAGATTCAAATTGATAATTTGGCAGTGTGATTGGGTTTGGCAATAAGCGTTTTTGTAGTTCAGCTGCTGAAGGCAAATCTCGACTATCTTGATTGCGTTTGTATTGGGCATCAATTTTAAATAAAGCGTGTTTAGGATTTTTAGGCAAATTGTCCCACATCCAACCAGCTAAAGCTCCCATTTCCCAAGCTTGAGCCAAGGCAGCGCCTTCATGCTCGAAAGCGAGCACAATCGTTGGGAGTTTCCACTGATATTTTAAAAAATCTTGTACATCAGCAATCGCAATAATCGTTTGATCGTATAAATCTAAATCATGAACTTGAATGATTTGTAGAGTCGGTAACTCTGTTAAAGCTTGATCTAAGAAAGGTATTGAGCGCGTAGGTTGGATGAAATACATAGACGAATAGTCAATCCTTTGGGTGATCATTTTTTAATTCATCATAGATGAAAGATGACCTAAAACATAGTGTTACTATAGTCGAAATGACATAGTAACACTGAAGTTTGTAAGACAATATTATTAATCAATTATTCAGTATCACTATCGAGTGAAGTATCGTCATCAAAATCATCTTCTCCATTTACAAAGGAAATATCATTCGCATCACCTCGTTTCTCAGCGATTTGGAATGCTTTACGCTGTAAATAAAAATCACGAATCATGGAATATTTATCGCCTCTAAGCGTTTCTTCAATATCTAGAATTTGTGACCGCGTATCAATGGCTTGTAATACATTAGTTGACCAATAAATGCCGTCTTGATCATCAAGTAGATGTTTTTGGGGACGACCAAAACTATCAGCTGCTAGGCCAGCGCCATCACGAAAAGTACTTGGACCAAAAAAAGGCAACATGACATAAGGACCAGAAGGGACTCCATAATAGCCTAATGTCACACCAAAACTTTCTTCTTCAGTTTGTAAACCTAAGCGGCGTGCTGGATCGGCAAAGCCTAAAGTTGTTAATGTGTTGATGGTAAAGCGGCCTAATGTTTTTGCAGCACGACTAGGTTTGCCTTGAATAATTTGGTTTACAGCATTCCAAGGTTCGCCTAAATTTTTTCTAAATTGGCGATAAGGGCTGCGAACAGGTTCTGGAACTTTAGCTGCGTATTGTATAGCGACAGGTTTGAGTAAATTACGATCTAGAGCATCGTTAAAAGTAAAAATTTTTCGATTTAATCCCTGCAAAGGATCTTTTACCTCATCTGGTTGGGCTGCATTTGCATTTACTTTTAGATCATCTTTGGTTAAGTGTTTTAAATCTTTGATTGCTTGAATTGTGGTTATTCTTTGAGCTGTTGGGCTTGCAGTTGCTTCTGTAGCTGAGCTCGTTGCGTTTGCTACTTCATTTTGAGCAAATACGGATGAACATGCTCCAGCAGTTAACAACCCAAGCAAGATAAAATTGGAGTAATGCATATAAATCCTTAATCGCTTTGAGCGAAATACTGTCATAAAGTGATTGCGTCACTCAACGCAATAGCTATGTAAAAGGAATACGATTTAATTATTCACTCTTTATTAAAGCAAATTCACTAACAAAATATAAGAAGAAATGTAAATTTGATCTAAAAACGTTCACTTGATAATAAAAAATAGATGAGGGTG
>OBJT01000089.1_pt1 | contig 21644 bp, 18 predicted proteins | sample 1519861 | NCBI WGS metagenome assembly OBJT01 (sample SAMN02401118, study PRJEB22541) | soil metagenome, isolate JX
ACCCAGTCCTTAAAAGCGACTTAATCAAACCGTCCAACTTATTGGGGTCAGATCACCATAGATCGAGGTTTTTTAGTTAGGTGTCATCTTCTTCAGTATCTAATCCGAATTTTTTCAAACGATAACGCAAAGAACGGAAGGTCATCCCGAGTTTCTTCGCGGCGAGCGTTCGATTCCAATGGGTTAGATTTAATGCATTAAGTAGCACTTCTTTTTCAATATTTTCTAAATAACGCTCTAAACCTTCAGGTGGAAGTTTTTTCGAACTTGTGTTTGGGCTGGTGTATTGTGGCTGCTCAACTTCTTCTTGGCTATAAGATGGCGCTGATGGCATTGAAATTGGACTGCGTAATGGCGCTGTTTGTAAGTGCGCTAAATCAATCGTTTCATCATCGCTGAGCGTGATCGCACGTTCAATAATATTGCGTAGTTCGCGCACATTACCAGGAAAATATTGTTGTAATAAAAATTGCTCTGCACGAGACGATAACGTCTTGGCAGGCAGTTCCCATTCTTGGCAAATTCTTTGGATAAAATGATTCGCTAATAACAGGATGTCCTGTCCACGTTCACGTAATGGTGGGAGTACAATATCCATAACGTGGATACGGAAAAATAAATCCTGTCGGAATCGTCCTTGCTGAACCAGTAACTCAAGATCTTGGTGACTGGCACTAATCACACGGAAATCGACATCAATTTCTTGGTCTGAGCCTACAGGGCGGATTTTCTTTTCTTGCACTGCACGCAATAATTTTACTTGCATGTTGAGTGGCAGTTCAGCGATTTCATCGAGAAATAAACTACCGCCATGTGCTGATAAAATTAAACCTTGTTTATCTTGGGTCGCCCCAGTGAAACTGCCTTTTTTGTGCCCGAAAAGCTCGCTTTCCATCAGTTCTGTTGGAATTGCACCGCAGTTTATGGCAATAAAAGGCCCTTCACTACGATTACTTAAGCGGTGAACCAAGTTGGCAACAACTTCTTTTCCAGTTCCCGACTCCCCAGTGATAAAGACAGGCGCTTGTGATCGCGCGATTTTCTTTAATGCAATGCGCAGTTGTTGAATTGGCGCAGAACGTCCAATCAGGAGTTTATTTTCTAAGGCTGTTTCAGCCGCTTCTTGCTCAGGTCGTGGTCGATTCAATGCTTTTTGAATCAATTGATCCAAATGCACTTGGTTGACTGGTTTGCTAACGAAGTCAAATGCCCCAGCTTTTAATGCTGCAATCGCAATGTCCATATTGCCATAGGCCGTCAGCACAGCGATCGGAGTATTTGGGTAATTTTGGGTGACATGTTGGACGAGATCTAAACCGTTGCCGTCTGGAAGATTTAAATCAGTTAAACATGCATCATATTGAAATTCAGTAAAGAATTTTTTTGCTTGCTCTACACGATAAGCCAAATGTGTCTTAATTCCCATACGTGCAAGTGTCATTTGCATGAGAAGACACAAATCCTCTTCGTCGTCTACGAGCAAGACGAGTGGTTGTTTAGTTGCCATTTCCCCGAAAAACCTAATCTAATCAATTAATTATTGAGCATTCAATCCTGAAGCATGCTCCTTGTTGTCGCTCTACATAAGTGAGCTTTGCATGATTCGCCTCACAGAAACTATGAGACAAATACAATCCTAAACCAGTTCCTTTGATTTCGGTACTAAAAAATGGTTTAAACAGTTGAGAAAGGTCTCTTTTTGCTACCCCTAAACCAAAATCGATAACATCAATTCGAACTTTAGTCTCTTCAGCGTGTACTTTAATTTCGATATAAGGTATATCCGATGCGTTGTGTCTTAATGCATTTCTCACCAAATTGATCAGCACTTGGCGCAACTGTTTGTCATCAAATAAGATTTGAATATTCTCTGAAAGCTCTAATTGGATCATGTGTTTGACATCGATTAGATCCTCTTCAAATAAACTTTCAAAGAACTCCACAAGATGAATATTTTGTGGTTCAGTCGGTTTATTGCGTGCCATTGCCAAAGTATCTTCTACAATCCGATCGATACGTTTTGCTTGTTTACGAATCATACGAGTGAGCATTTGTTGTTGATGCGCATCGCTTTCATTAAACAGCTCATTGGCTTGCACAATCGCGGCTAAAGGATTGCGAATTTCATGTGCAATACTGGCAGAAAGTTGTCCGAGCGCTGCGAGTTTAAGTTGTTGTACACGCTGAGTTAATTTCTGAGCATCTTTGAGAATTAATAAAACTAATGCTTGTTCAGGTACGACCAAATGTTTGACACGTACATGGACGGTATACAAACTTTGTTGTGACTCAAAAGTGAACTCTTCACCATCTTCTAGGTCACTGAATTTGATCAGTTCAAATAGATCGGGTTGCCATTTGATTAAGGGCGTTTTTTCATGGGAAACAGGTAAATGAATGCCTAATAATGTATTGGCAGCAGGATTGGTTAAAACAATATGATTACTTTCATCTAAAACCAGATATCCATCCTCAATTTGCTCCAAGATATAACGGTTAATGTTTTGGAGTTGATGAATTTCAATGGATTGATGAAAAGTAAGGGCTTCTAAAATTTTAAAACGCTGTACTGCAATACGCCCTATGGCATATACCACCAAGAATAAAAATACCAACAGCAGGCTATTACTGAGATGGTTTAAATTGTTGTAGTCAAATAAATTTCCCAGAAAACGCTGATACACAATCATGATAACAGCGAGCAGCGTTACCACTAGAGAAAGCTGAGCATTCAATAAAATTGCCGAGGCAAAAATAATAATGACATAAAGCAAACTGAGCTGTAAGTTTGGCCCACCTGTTGCAAAGGTAATGGTACTTAAACAGATGACATCGACGAGAAAGATCGCAATCAGCTGTTTATTCACGTGGGCCGGAAATAATTTAAGAAATAAAAGCTGACTGACATTTAATGCAATATAGACAATCAGCGTATATGAATACAATGTTGGGTAAAGATAATTGGTGGTCAGTTGCTCAGCAGTTAACAAGAAAATGAGCAATAGGCAAACGGAAATAATGAGGCGATATCCGCTATACCACATCCCAAGCTGGTAAATGGTTTGTGACACCGAAGATGCAACTTTTCCCAACATAGGCAATTCACAACGGTTTTAAGGTTTGATCAGTCCATAACGAATCGCAAGATGGGTCAGTTTGACATCACTGTCAATTGCCAATTTCTCAAAAATACGATAACGGTAGGTATTTACAGTTTTTACACTAACAAAAAGTTTATCAGCAATCTCTTGAGCACTTATACAGTTTACAACCATCATTGCCACTTGCATTTCTCGTTCTGATAGTGCATCAAAAGGAGATTGTTGTGTATCAGATAAATATGAGCTGGCAAGCTGCTCAGCTATATCAGCACTGAAATATTTACCACCGAGCATGACTTTATTAATGGCTCGAACCATTTCAGCAATCGGTGCGCCTTTGGTGATATAGCCTTTTGCACCTGCTTTTAAAAGTAATGATGGGTAGGGTTCTTCAGCCAAACCGCTCACCGCAATGACTTTGGTATCAGGTGCGGTTTGTAACAAACGTCTTGTGGTTTCAACACCACCAATACCCGGCATGTTGACATCGAGCAGAACAACTTGAGGATGTTTCTGACGGACTAAAGCAATTGCTTCTTCGCCAGACTCAGCTTGCCCTACAACCTCAACATCGGGGTGGTCTTCTAACATACGACAAATACCAGTGCGTACGAGTTCATGATCATCAACAACGAGAACAGTGATCAAGAAGACCTCCTTTTTATCAAAAAATTGGTTTTTTGTTACATAAAGCAAAATTAGCTTGCAATGAAATGACAAAATTAGCAATGCTATTCTTCATTTTTAGAGAATAGTTGTACACAATTGTGTCTATAAAAGCTTTACCCAATATGCTCAAATGTAAGGCATAATGATAGTAAGCGCAAATGTGCAGCACCTTGAGTTGAGTATTGTGTCGTGAAAAATGCTAAAAAATCTGTCATGCATGTATTAGGCATGTCAATCTTGTTGGCGTGGAGTTCAACAAGTTTTGCTGAGTTAGTGGTCAATAATAATTCAGCAATTTCGGGTAATAATGGTTCAGCCTCAATGAGCTGGTCGGCGAATGACGCCAGTCAATTGATGAATGATGATGAGCCATTAGATTTGAGCCCAGTAGGTTCGACTTCGGTGACCACAACGTTACGTAGTGGTGGTTCAGCGACGATTACCTCTTCGACCTCACCTCAACAAAGCGTGCAGATCCGTGACACGGTGGGCTATAGTAGTCAACCTTCAGTCAATGCACGTGCGGCATTGGTGATGGATGCTCAAACAGGTGAAGTATTATTTAGTAAAAATACCAACACAGCGCTACCTATTGCTTCGATTACTAAAGTGATGACTGCTGTTGTCACTGCAGATGCTCGTTTAAATATGTCTGAAGAAGTGACTTTGCAACAGATCGATTTTGCAGGGGCGGGTGGCAAGAACTCTAGTTCTACACTACGTGCTGGCGATAGTATGAATCGCGCTGAACTTTTGTTATTTGCTTTGATGAAATCTGAAAATCCAGCAGCAGCTGCATTGGCTCGTACATACCCAGGTGGGCGTACGGCTTTCTATGCAGCAATGAACAGTAAAGCTAAACAACTAGGTATGACTGCGACACATTTTATTGAGTCTACGGGTTTGCATCCAGGCAATGTTTCTTCGGCACGTGACTTGGGCATTTTAGTCAGTGCAGCTTCACAGTATGGTTTGATTCGTCAATTCTCAACCACACCGACCTATGATTTCAATTTAGGTTATCGTGTATTGAAATCAAATAACACCAATGCTTTGGTTCGCAACGGTGGATGGAATATTAACCTTTCTAAAACAGGTTTTATCAACGAAGCTGGACGTTGTGTCGTGATGCATACTACAGTCAATTCGCGCCCTGCAGTTGTGGTGCTATTGGGTGCACCAAGTACTCAAGCACGTAATAGCGATGCAACTAACTTATTGACCTGGTTAAATACTCTACCAAAACGCGTTTAAGCTTTTTCAACGCATAAAAAAACCAGTTGCAGGCAACTGGTTTTTTATCAACTCTATTTTACATATTTGAAAGGATAGAGTCTTTAACTTGATCCATTGTTGCATCGATTGACAACATAACGGCATCAGCACACTGCTTGATTGCTGTGTCAGGATCTTTTAGACCATTACCTGTCACTGTGCATACGATCACAGAACCTTCAGCAATTTTACCTGCTTTGATATCGCGAATCGCACCACCAATAGAAGCTGCTGATGCTGGCTCAACAAATACACCTTCATACATAGAAAGCAAGCGCTGAGCTTCTAAGATCTCGCTGTCTTGAAGTTCATCAAACCAGCCTTTAGAGTCACGTACGACAGCCTTAGCATGGTTCCAGCTTTGTGGGTTACCAATACGGATTGCTGTTGCAACTGTTTCAGGGCTTTCAACTGGCGCACCACGAAGGAATGGTGCAGCACCTGATGCTTGATAACCGACCATCGTTGGTAAGCCTTCTGGTTTTGGACCAGTAAATTGATCTGTTGCAGCATCATAGATCACTTGTTCAAACTGATCAGCCGGTTGGTTTGCGACAGCTTCTGTATAACCCATCCAGTGTGCAGTGATATTACCTGCGTTACCTACTGGCAAGCAGTGGTAATCAGGTGCGCGACCTAAAGCTTCAACGATTTCATAAGCAATGGTTTTTTGACCTTGTAAGCGGTATGGATTGATTGAATTCACAATCGTTACAGGTGCTTGATCTGCTACTTCTTTTACAAGACGCATACCATCATCGAAATTACCACGAATTTGCATAGTAATCGCGCCGTACATCATGGCCTGTGCCATTTTTCCCATTGCAATCTTGCCTTCAGGGATTAAAACAAAAGCCTTGATTCCTGCACGTGCTGCATAGGCTGCAGCTGCGGCTGAAGTATTTCCGGTAGAAGCACAGATAATTGCTTTTGAACCTTCTTCGACTGCTTTGGTCACCGCCATCGTCATACCACGATCTTTAAATGAACCCGTTGGGTTAAGCCCTTCGTACTTCACATAAATTTCTACGTTTTTGCCAATCAGACGTGGAATATTCTCTAATTTAATTAGAGGCGTGTTTCCTTCACCTAGAGAAATAGCACGTGTAGTTGCAGACACAGGTAAACGGTCACGATAACGATCAACAAGACCAGTATAACGATTGGCATTCGACATGATGGTGTTCCAATATGAGGTAGAGCGGGGTGAGGGAAGGCATTTTCCCTCAACCTGATTAACTATCGAGCGATTCTAAACGAATTCTCACAATTTCGCCATGAATTGCAGGTAAAGCTTGAATTTGTGCAAGTGCTTCATCCATTTTTGATTCAACAATTGGATCGGTTAAAATCACAATTGGGATGAGATCTTTAAGACGAGACTGTTGCATGATGGCATCAATACTAATCCCTGCACGACTTAAGATCGCCGTAACATCAGCCAAGACACCTGTTTGATCTTCGGCATTCAAACGAATGTAATATCCAGTCGTCATTTCTTCACGACTGAGAATCGGCATATCGGTGAGTGCTTCAAATGCAAGTTGTGGAATTGTTCCAGCGCCATCTTCTGTGTAAGAAATATCACGTACAATATCAATGACATCTGCAACTACAGCAGAAGCTGTAGGCCCTGCGCCCGCACCCGCGCCATAATACAAGGTTGGACCGACAGCATTGGCTTGAACCAGAACAGCATTTTTAACGCCATTGACGTTAGCAATCAGTTCTTCTGCAGGAATTAGAGTAGGGTGTACGCGTAACTCAATACCTTTTTCAGCGCGACGTGCAATTCCCAAGTGTTTGATACGGAAACCAAGCTCTTCGGCATACTTGACATCTTGTGCCGTAATTTTGCTGATACCTTCGGTATAGACCTTATCAAATTGAAGTGGGATACCAAATGCACAAGAAGCCAAGATCGTCAATTTATGTGCTGCATCGATACCTTCGACATCAAAGGTTGGATCTGCTTCTGCATAACCAAGTTGTTGGGCTTCAGCAAGGACATCCGCAAAGGCACGACCTTTCTCACGCATTTCTGTGAGAATAAAGTTACCTGTACCATTAATAATTCCTGCCAGCCATTCGATATGGTTTGCTGCTAGGCCTTCACGAATCACTTTAATAATTGGGATACCACCAGCTACAGCAGCTTCATAAGCGATTTGTACAGCGTTATCTTCAGCAGCTTTAAAAAGTTCATTACCATGTTCTGCAAGTAATGCTTTATTCGCTGTTACCACCTGTTTACCATGTTTGATGGCTTCCATGATGATTTCATAAGCAGGGTGAATTCCACCCATCACTTCAACAACGACATCCACATCAGGTTGGCGTACGATTGCCATCAGGTCATCGCTTTGCTGAATTCCTTCTAGTTGTAGATCTGGACGTGGACGGCGAGTGCCTACGTGTGTAATTTGAATTTCTCGACCGGTACGGCGTTTAATTTCAGCAGCATTTTCTTGTAGTAGTTTAAGGGCACCACCACCAACAGTACCAAGACCGAGTATCGCCAGACGAACTGGTTTCACGTCACACTCCATTTTATTCAATCATTTTAATGAAGCTTGATCATAGCTAAAAAAATGCGCAGACACTAGGGTCTGTTGTCACTTTATAAATGAATTGTGTTGAAAGCTAAAACCCACTCAGACAAGGCATGAAACGCTGGTAATGGCTACTCCCTTACCAAGTTTCATAACACAGTATGAGGGAGTTTTAGCTACAACCTGAGCAAGAGCAAAGCATTGCTTTGATCGCAGCGCAAGGCGAAGCTCGAGGACAGGGAGATTTTTGACGCTACTGCGTTATGTCTTGTGCATTTAGAATGACTAAATTTCACAATCCATGCCTTGTATCGCCTAAAAATCTCCTCTGTCGCAACCATAGACAAAGTAATAACAGACCCTGATTAAGATCATCTTTAATCTGTCGCCCAAGTCGTTCAATTTTTGAATGCTAGAAGCATTGGTTATTTGTTTAAACGCTGAACGATTTCATCAGCCGTCATATAACCACCTAAGTACTCACCTTCAACGTTATAAATCGCTGGTGTGCCATTTACGCCCATACTAAGTCCCAACTGATATTGATCTCGGACAGGGTTTTTACACTCGGCTGAGGCAACGGGTTGATCTTGGATTGCTTGCTCAAACGCTGCTTTGCGATCAGTGCTACACCAAATGGCTTGCATGGTCGGCATGAATTGTTCACCACGTGGCCATGCGATATAGCGGACTTCGATGCCTTTGGCTGTGATTTCCGGAATTTGTTCATGTAAGCGATGGCAGTAAGGGCAGCTTGAATCGGTGAAAACGTAGACGATATGTTTGGCTTTTCCGCTTTTGGCTGGATAGACAATCAAATCTTCGGTTTTTAAGGTTGCGAGATGCTTTTTATTTTCTACAGCTTGCAATGCATCGCCGACATTGTGCAATTGTTTATCACCTAAGCGAATAACATCACCTTGGATAATGTATTGACCATCACTCGTTGCATAGACAGAGCCCATGCCATCAAGATTGACCCAAAACAAATTAGGGACTTCGGTTTTTTGTACGGCGATGATTTTAGCGTTAATTTTGGCAGCTTTGAAATGTTTGTCTAAAGTCGAGATTAGTCGTTGTTGTGCATTACGTTCATTTAATGTTGAAGCCTCGCCCGTTGCTGGCGTACTTGCTGTCAGCGTATCTTGTTTTGGGGTCGCGTTATCTTTTGAGCAAGCACCTAATATTAATGTTGATGCCAATGTACAAGCCAGTACTAATCTAGACCGAGTAAACACCATAAAGAACCTTTTTTTCATACTGTATTTATAAACTCGCTCAAGCATATCAAAAAAATGCAATAACATCGTTAAATCTTGCATCGTGTCTGTGAATATGTTGCAGTTTATTTTTAGTGTTAAGCAACAGACATATTAACCTCTCGGATGATATTGATGATGCAAGGCTTGCATTCGATGCTGAGCAACATGGGTATAAATCTGAGTGGTAGAAAGATCACTGTGTCCGAGTAGCATTTGAACGACACGTAAGTCAGCCCCATGATTGAGTAAATGTGTCGCAAATGCATGTCGTAAGGTATGGGGGGAGAGCTCTGCTTGAATATTGGCTTGCAGCGCATAACGTTTAATTGCATACCAAAAATTTTGGCGGCTCATAATTCCGCCATGTTGAGTTAAAAACAAATAATCTGTACTACTCTTATATAACTGCGGACGAGATTCTGCTAAATATTTTTCGATCCAATCACAGGCATATTGCCCTAGTGGAACGAGACGTTCTTTATTGCCTTTGCCTGTAATACGCACAAACCCTTGTTTTAAGTTGATCAACTCTAAACGTAGATTGAGTAATTCTGATACACGTAATCCACAAGCATACAGAACTTCAAACATTGCACGATCACGTAAGCCTAGCGTTGTGCTGATATCTGGTGCATTGATTAAGGCCTCAACATCTTGTTCAGATAGATCTTTGGGTAATGCACGACCAATTTTAGGTGAGTGGTGTGAGGCAACAGGGTTATCTTCTCTTAATTTTTGCTCGCGTAAGAATTTATAAAATTGGCGTAGGGCAGATAGGCAGCGTGCGATAGAGCGGGGGCTTTTTCCTGCTTTGGTTAACTCAATTAAAACATCACCGATATCCTCACTAGACCACTGCGGTAGTGAAGCTGTTCGATGTAACTCACTGCATTGAATCAAATCAGATAAATAAGCATTACGTGTATGAGGGCTTACAGTTTGTGCAACTAAATAATCACGAAAACCCTGCAAAAAACTTAAATTTTCTGGGATAGAAACGGCAGTAGGAATACGTGGTTTTTTATTTAACATAATTGAATAAATTGAGGTTCTCTGTTGGCACTGTAAAAGAAAAAAAACATATTGTCGATCTGTGAATTGGGTAAATGCCATTGAGATTGCTTTTGGTAATTATTCTCATTTGTCTGTATACTTGGTGAAAACGGTTTATGGTGAAATGTGGTGCGTTTATCAGCATTAAAAGTCAAGCAAACAGCGATGATTACCAAAGTTAATCGCTTAGTCGATGATACGGAACAGACAGACCTTGTAGCTGTTCGTTTAGAGAGTCTAGGCTTTGTGCCAGGTACACAAGTACAGGTGATTACCAAAGGTATTTTTGGTGGTGACCCGATCCTGATCCAGATAGGTTTTACGCGATTTGCATTGCGTAAAGCTGAAGCCGATAAAATAGAAATTCAACTTGAAGGAGCACCTGCATGAGTGATGCGTTACGTGTTGCCCTTGTGGGAAATCCGAACTGTGGTAAAACTTCATTATTCAACCATTTAACAGGAACACGTCAAAAAGTTGCCAACTACGCGGGAGTGACAGTTGAGCGTAAGGTTGGGCATTTTCAACTTCCTTCTGGGAAGAATGTTCGAGTGCTAGATTTGCCAGGCACTTATAGCTTAAAAGCAACTAGCCCAGATGAAGAAATTACCCGTGATGTTTGCCAAGGTAAAATTGCAGAAGAAGGTCATCAAGATGCTTTCTTATGTGTTGTAGATGCGACCAACTTAAAATTGCATCTGGGTTTGGTCTTAGAAGTGATCGAGCTTGGACGTCCTGTTTTAGTGGTATTGAATATGATGGATGAAGCGCGACGTCGTGGCATTCAAATCAATACACAAAAACTATCGGAACGTTTGGGTGTTCCTGTGGTGGAAACTGTTGCTGTTCGCCGTGCAGGTGTCGAAAATCTATTGCATGCCCTTGATCAAGGTAACTACAGCATTTCAAAAACTGAATTGAGCGGTTTGACGGGCGATCATCATCAAAAGATCGAAGTGATTTCTAACGATGTGGTTAAGTTTGTTGATCAGGAAGATCAGCGCACCAATTTCCTCGACAAAATTTTCCTACATCCAGTGCTTGGTTTGTTGAGCTTAGCAGTCATGATGTTTGTGGTTTTCCAAGCAGTTTTTGCTTGGGCCGCACCATTCATGGATGGGATTGAAGAATTTTTTGCTTGGGCGGGAGAGATTTTAGGCGATCATATTAGTCAACCTTTACTCAATAGTTTATTGGTTGATGGGGTTATTGCTGGAGCAGGGAGTGTTCTAGTTTTCTTGCCACAAATTCTGATTCTGTTTTTCTTTATTTTAGTGTTGGAAGAATCGGGTTATTTACCACGCGCAGCCTTCTTGTTAGATAAACTGATGTTTAAAGCAGGGCTGAGTGGGCGTGCATTTATTCCTTTGCTTTCAAGTTTTGCTTGTGCAGTGCCAGGCATTATGGCGACACGTAGTATTAGTGATCCACGAGATCGTTTTACCACGATTATGGTTGCGCCATTGATGACTTGTTCAGCGCGTTTACCTGTGTATGCACTATTGATTGCTGCCTTTATCCCAAGTCAAACCGTGTGGGGGATTTTTAACCTGCAAGGTTTGGTGTTATTTGGTTTATATATGGCAGGGATCATTAGTGCTTTATGTGTTGCCTTTGTGACAAAATTTTTGCAAAAAGATAAGTCGCAACATGCATTATTGTTAGAGCTACCAAGTTATCGAATTCCTAACTTCAAAAGTGTGGCGATCGGTCTATTAGATCGCGCTAAAATTTTCTTAAAGCGTGTGGGTGGAATTATTTTCGCTCTTTCGATTTTATTGTGGTTCTTATGTACTTTCCCTCAAGCACCTGAGGACGCAACGCGTGCCGCAATTGATTATAGCTTTGCGGGAATGATTGGGCATTTGTTACAACCAATTTTTGCTCCACTTGGCTTTAATTGGCAAATCGTCGTTGCATTGATTCCTGCAATGGCGGCACGCGAAGTTGTGGTGGCTGCGTTGGGAACGGTATATGCATTGTCTGGTGTGGATGATGATGCGATTGCTGATGGTTTGGCGAATTTAATTAGTGCCGATGGTTCAGGTTGGTCACTTGCAACGGGATTATCATTATTGGTTTGGTTTATCTATGCCCCACATTGCTTAGCTACTCTTGCGACAGTGCGTCGTGAAACGGGTTCTTGGAAACATGTGGGTGTAATGACCGCTTATCTGTTTGGGTTGGCTTATTTGATGTCTTTCTTTACCTATCAAATTGCATCTCGCATTTGGGGTTGATTGGAGTGCCTTATGTTTGAATACCTGATTGTCGCTGTATTGGTACTGTGGAGCACTGTCGTTGTATTTAAGAAAGTGTTTCCTCAAACAGCAAATTCAGCGTTTAATGCTTTATCAAGCTTGTGCCAACGTTTGGGTTGGCAGCGTTTAGCAACATGGTTAAAGCCTAAAATGGCTGTAGGCTGTGGCGGAGGTTGCGGTTGTTCAACTGATGAAGCAGACAGTAAAAAGGCAGCGCCAATACAAACTGTCAAATGGCGTTAAAAAATAAGAATTGCCCATCTTAAGATATGGGCAATTTTTTTTGCAACTTTAATGTGTTGAGCTTTTACGCACTGACACAAAAAAGAGTGAATAAAACTAAAACTGAAAAAGCATTTAAAACAGTAAAGTGCTAACATTTTTGCCATTCTGTGATCCGTAACAAATGGGGCAAAAATGTTAATACAACGTGGTGGATTAAAAGTTGTGGCTGGCTTGGGTATTTCAGGCGTATCAGCAGTAAACTTTCTGCATGAACAAGGCTACCAAGTTGCAGTCACGGACTCCAGAGAAACACCGCCAGGATGTGATCAAATTCCTGAAAATATTAAAAAAAGCTTTGGAAAGCTAGATCTGGATCTATTGCTACAAGCCGAAGAAATTATTTTAAGTCCAGGACTGGCACCCCAACTACCAGAGATCCAACAAGCTCTTGAAAAGGGTATTCCCGTTATCAGTGATATCCAATTATTACGTCGTGCAACAGATGTTCCAATTGTTGCAATTACTGGATCTAATGCCAAAAGTACAGTTACAACTTTATTTGGCTTGATGGCAAAGGATGCAGGAAAAAAAGTGGCTGTAGGTGGTAATTTAGGTCGCCCAGCACTAGATTTACTCAAAGATCAGCCTGAACTCATTGTGTTGGAGTTATCTAGCTTTCAGTTAGAAACGACCTCTCATTTGAATGCGGAAGTGGCCGTGTTGCTGAATATGAGTGAGGATCATCTAGATCGTCATGGCGATATGCTCGGCTACCATAAAGCAAAACATCGTATCTTCCAAGGTGTGAAAAAGGTGGTATATAACCGTGATGACAGTTTAAGTCGTCCTCTCGTTCCTGATGTCACACCGATGCAGAGTTTTGGTTTAAATGCGCCTGACATGAATCAATATGGTGTACTTCGTGAAGCTGATGGGAGCATGTGGCTAGCCCGTGGTCGTGAACGTTTAATCAAAACCTCAGATTTGTATATTCAAGGAATGCACAATGTTGCAAATGCCTTGGCATGTTTAGCGCTAGGTGAGGCGATTGGTTTACCAACGCAATCGATGTTGGAAACATTACAACAATTTAAAGGATTAGAGCATCGCTGTGAATATGTACAGACGGTTGATCAGGTGCGTTACTACAATGATTCTAAAGGCACCAATGTTGGCGCAACACTCGCGGCAATAGAGGGGCTGGGTGCTGCAATCGAAGCAAAACATGGCAAATTGGCACTGATTTTAGGTGGTCAGGGTAAAGGGCAGGATTTTAAGCCTTTGCGTAATGCGATACAGAAATACGTTAAAACTGTTATTTTGATCGGTGAGGATGCTGCCATGATTGAGCAAGCCCTACACAATACAACCCAGATTCAGCATGCGAGTAGCTTGAAGCAGGCGGTCGATATTGCCCATCAGGCAACACAAGCTGAAGATGTGGTTTTGCTTTCACCTGCATGTGCAAGTTTTGATATGTTTAAAAGTTATAATGACCGTGGTCATCAATTCGTGGCATGTGTGCATGCCTTGAATGGTAATAAAAATTAGGAATAGAATTATGGCGGATTTAGCCCAAAACACGGCGCAAAAAATTTCGCAATTATTGAGTCGTTTACCAAAACTTCCAGCAGAAATGACGGCGCGAAATATTCTTATTTTTTGCGTGATTTGTTTATTGTGCTTTGGTTCAGTGATGGTGGCATCTGCTTCGATGCCTTATGCAGAGTATATTCATGAAAATCCATTTTACTTTCTAATCCGTCACGGCATTTCTATTTGTGTGGCTGGTATCGTGGCTTTTCTAACGTATCGAATATCGCTCAATCTATGGTTTAAGAATGCCTTTTTATTGTGGTTGATCACGATTTTATTATTGCTAGCGGTTTTGGTGATTGGTACAGAGGTCAATGGTGCGCATCGCTGGATCAAAGTCGGCGGTTTTACTATACAACCAACGGAGATTGCCAAAATTGTTATGGCAATTTTTACGGCAGATTATGTGGTTCGCCGTGCTAAAGAAGTACGTACACATTGGAAAGGACTGCTACGTCTAAGTGGTGTGATGGCGTTAACGGTAGGATTCATCGTTGCGGAACCTGATTTGGGGGCAACGGTGGTGATTGTCTTGATGATGGTGGGTGTCTTCTTTTTGGCAGGCGCACCAGCGACCCAGTTTTTAATCATGTTGGGTGCGATTCTCGCTGGCATCAGTGCGTTGATTATCTTCGAACCGTTCCGTTTTCAGCGATTGATTTCATTTACTAACCCTTGGGCTGATCCTTTGGGTGTTGGATATCAGTTGTCTAATGCTTTGATGGCTTTTGGGCGTGGGGAATGGTTTGGAACGGGTTTAGGACATAGTGTGCAAAAACTGTCTTATTTACCTGAAGCACATACGGATTTTATGTTGGCGGTATTGGGTGAGGAGTTTGGTTTTGTTGGTGTAACCTCAGTGATGATTTTGTCATTCACCATGCTTGCATGCTGTATCAAAATTGGACACCGTGCATTACAGCATAACTACCTACGTGCGGGTTATTTGGCTTATGGAATTAGCATTATTTTCTTACTGCAAATTTTGGTTAATGCAGGTATGAATATGGGCCTTATGCCAACCAAAGGTTTGACATTGCCGTTCATTAGTTATGGTGGGACATCTTTAATGATGTGTGCAGCGATGATTAGTTTGATTCTAAAAATTGATGCCTCGACTCAAGAGCATAATCCTGTCAAAGAAGAGTCGAACTTCTAGTTGTTCTGAGCTAGGATTGAAACTAGAAAGCCCTTAATTTGAATAAGGGCTTTTTTTATTGTTTATTGATATACACCAGAAAGATAAATGCCTTGTGGGATGAGACTCACATCCCATTGTTGTATCGCTTGCTTAAGCATAACGTTAGGTTGGTCGAGATCGACATGGGGCTGACCGAGTGCCAAAATGGCATGCTGTAATAATTCAGGCGCTTTTGAAAGTTCAAGCGGTTGAGCCATATTCTGCTTTGATAGTTTTTGGCCTTGATCATTCATTGCTAATGGCAGATGCATATACTGCAAAACAGGATAATTCAGCACCGAAGCTAACCAGATTTGTCGTGCTGTGTTATCTAGTAAATCTGCGCCTCGAACAACATGGGTAATCCCTTGTAAAAAATCATCAACGACAACAGCGAGTTGATAGCTAATAATGCCATCACGGCGTTTTAATATGAAATCGCCTAAATCATGTTGAAGGTTGGAGCATTGTTGGCCTTGTAGGCGGTCTTCAAAACAGATGCGTTGATCAGAGACTTTTAGGCGAATAGCTTGTTGGGCAAAATCTAAGTTAAGCTCTCGACATGTACCTGCATAAATATGGTTCGAGCCGAGAATTTTCCGTGTGCACTGACATGCATAAATCGCGTGAGTTGTTTTGAGTTGTTCCAAAACCTGTTCATAGTACGCTAAACGATCTTTTTGAAATATTATCTCGGCGTCAGGTTGGAACTGGAAGGCATCGATACAAGCAAGAATATGCGCTTCGCTATTTGGATAGATGCGAGGAATGTCAGTATCTTCAATCCGAACCAACCATGTCCCCTGATTGGCTTTAGCATCACAGTAACTCGCGACTGCGGTGAGCAAAGATCCAAAATGTAAAGGACCAGTAGGGGATGGGGCAAATCGACCTGAGTAGCGAATCAGCGAAACATCGTTTCGCTGATTCGCAAGAGCCGAGCTGTGCTCGGCTAGAGCATTCTCAACAGTCACAATTATCCGTTGTTTTGCTTTTCTTTGATTTCAGCCAAAGTTTTGCAGTCAATACATTGGGTCGCAGTTGGACGCGCTTCTAAACGGCGTAAACCAATTTCGATACCACAAGTTTCACAGAATCCATAATCACCCGCTTGAATTGCTTCAAGAGATTGTTCGATCTTGCGAATCAGTTTACGTTCACGATCACGTGTACGTAATTCGATGGCAAACTCTTCTTCTTGTGTTGCTCGGTCATTGACATCAGGTAATGCTGTTGATTCATCTTGCATGGTATTCAAGGTACGATCAACTTCAGACATTAACTCAGCTTTCCACGCATCTAAAATTTGGCGGAAATGCTCAAGTTGCCCATCAGACATGTATTCTTCATTTTTCTTTGGCTGATAAGGTGCGATACCAAATAAACTTGCAGTGGTTCCACCTTCCGCAGCCTTGGCTTTGGTTTTACGCACACGTTTTACAGGCGCTTTTTGCTCATCAATCACTTCGGTTTGTTCATCCAAGACTTGATTTTGGTTGTCATTCGCCATAAAGGGCATTCCTCATCTTACACGTACTATCTATACGCAAAAAATATGGTGCTATGCAAGTGTTTTTATAGAAACCTGCGATGGTTTTTTCCATCAGGGGTCGTCATCATATAGAGTTTTTTCGCAAGATGGTAGTCATTCATGTCTAGATTTGGTGAGAAATCATCGATGTGATTTGTAATCAAAAGTTTAACAAACCACAGTTAATCATAACCCAATACCTCAGAGCTGCTCATGCGTTCAGAGGTTTTTAAGCGGTATACTTGTGTTTCCAACTCACCATTGGCTTTAAGGCAAATATAACGATAACCTGGATGTTCTTCATCCAATGCAAATTTTTCACTTTTTGGTTTAAATTGAATGCATGTTGATGGCGTTGATAAAAATTCAATCCCTTGCCACTGATGAATCGCATCTTGATGAACATGTCCACAAACGATGGCTTTGATATTGGAAAAGGGTTTAACGGTTTCCAATAAATCAGAGGCATTTTTTAGCTTATGTTGATCGATCCATGCAGATTGCATAGCAAATGGATGGTGATGACAGGCAAGAAGCACATAACGATCATGTAGTCTTGATAATAATGTGTGAAGTTGCTTTAGCTGTGATTCGGTTATTCTTCCATCAATACGCTGGGGTTGTGCGCTATTTAATAAAATAATGACCCATTTCCCAAGTTCAATCACGGTAAGTTGTGTTTGATCTACTTCGTGAAAAGGAAAATGTGCGACGTCATCATGATTGCCTGGTGTGTGGAAAAAAGGAATTTCCAAACTTTGCATATGCTGGATATAGCGATTGTATGTTACAGGTGTTGGTGTTTGTGCCAAATCACCCGTATGCACGATCAGATCGATTTGAGGATGTTGTTGACGCATCAAGTCAATTACTGCATGAAAGCTTTGTTCGGGTTGCATACCAACGAACTCTAAATGCGGATACTCCAATAAATGTGTATCAGTAATCTGTATCATCACAAAATCTTGTTGTGATGAGGTTGAGACTTGGTAGGTCACCGTGTTTAGCCCCTCAGACTTGTTATCGTTGTTGTATATGTTGAGCAAGCCATTGTAATGCCATGATTACAGGTGCATTTCTCAACCGCCCGTTATTTAATAGTATGTTTAATTGGGAGTAATCAAATAAATGAAGTTGAATGTTCTCACCTTCATCCGCTACCCCAAAAACACCCCCATCCTTAGGTAATTCAACTTCTGCTACATATAAATGAAAAAGTTCAGAGCAAGCTCCTGCAGACGGGTAGAAGCTAAATAAATGTTTTAATGTTGTGATGTCACATCCAGATTCTTCTAATGCTTCTCGGCGAATACAGCACTCCGGAGATTCATCGCCATCAAGTACGCCTGCTATGACTTCAAGTTGCCATGCAGATACCGTATCGTTGATCGCACCAATTCGAAATTGCTCGATCAGAGCGAAGCGTTGTTGTGCGTCATTGTATAGTAAAACGCCAGCAGCTTCAGGTCGATGAATTAATTCTCGTTGAATGACAGGTGAATACTCTAATCGATGAAATAATCGATGTTTGAGGCTCACTTTCTCTACTTGAATGAATCCTCGATATAAAAACGTTCGAGATTCTATCGTAACGTCGGAGGCTGAATAGCTGGCGTGGTCAAGAATATTCATCTTCAATCAGGATGAGATTGTACATATCTCATCCTAACCGAGAATGTTTCGCAGGCAAATCTTTTTTTAGTTGATTTACACTTTGTGGTACAATTTTTGACCATGTTCCTGATAAGCGGTTTTCATCGCATTGAGACCTGCTTCAACTTCTGTGTCGGCATCATTTGATTGTTTGGCATTGCGTTGATTTTGCGCATAATCTCGCACATTTTGCGTGATTTTCATCGAGCAGAACTTAGGGCCACACATTGAACAGAAGTGTGCTGATTTGTGTGCCTCTTTTGGTAGTGTTTCATCATGCATACTGCGTGCGGTATCAGGATCTAGGCTAAGATTGAACTGATCATCCCAACGGAATTCAAAACGTGCTTTAGAGAGGGCATTATCACGGACTTGCGCACCTGGATGACCTTTGGCTAAGTCTGCTGCATGTGCTGCAATTTTATAAGTAATAATTCCATCTTTAACATCTTTTTTATTCGGTAAGCCCAAGTGCTCTTTCGGTGTCACATAGCACAACATCGCTGTGCCATACCAGCCAATCATTGCTGCACCAATTGCAGAGGTGATGTGGTCATAACCTGGGGCAATATCTGTGGTCAGCGGTCCAAGCGTATAGAACGGCGCTTCTTTGCAGACTTCAAGTTGTAGATCCATATTTTCTTTGATCATGTGCATTGGCACATGCCCTGGCCCTTCGATCATCACTTGTACGTCATGTTCCCAAGCGCGGTGGGTGAGCTCTCCTAAGGTTTTCAGTTCACTAAATTGTGCTTCGTCATTGGCATCCTGAATACAGCCTGGACGTAAACCGTCACCTAAGCTGAATGACACATCATATGCTTTCATGATTTCACAAATTTCATCAAAATGCGTGTATAAGAAGTTTTCTTCATGGTGAGCCAAACACCATTGCGCCATAATTGAGCCGCCACGAGAGACGATTCCTGTTAAGCGATTCGCCGTCATTGGAACATAACGAAGTAATACACCTGCATGGATAGTGAAATAATCGACGCCTTGCTCGGCTTGTTCAATCAAAGTGTCTTTAAAGATTTCCCACGTCAAATCTTCGGCAACGCCATCGACCTTTTCAAGGGCTTGATAAATCGGAACAGTTCCAATTGGAACAGGCGAGTTACGGATAATCCATTCACGCGTTTCATGGATATTCTTACCTGTTGATAAGTCCATGATGGTGTCAGCGCCCCAACGGGTTGCCCATGTCATTTTTGCAACTTCTTCATCAATCGATGAACCGAGTGCTGAATTGCCAATATTGGCATTAATCTTCACCAAAAAATTGCGACCAATAATCATGGGCTCACATTCTGGATGATTAATGTTGGCCGGAATAATGGCGCGTCCTGCTGCAACTTCTTGGCGTACAAATTCAGGGGTAATTTCTCTTAAATTTTGTGCCCCAAAGTTTTGGCCTGGATGTTGACGCATATCTACATCTTCGCGTTGGCGTTGGTTTTCACGAATTGCAATATATTCCATTTCAGGCGTAATAATGCCTTGTTTGGCATAATGCATTTGCGTGACATTTTTACCTGCTTGTGCACGACGTGGATTTTGGATGTGAGCGAAACGAATTTCAGCAGTACGAATATCTTTTAAACGTGCTTGACCAAACTCAGAGCTCAGACCCGTTAAAGCATCAGTATCGTTACGTTCTTCAATCCATTTTTGGCGAATCGAAGGTAAACCTTTGTTTAAATCAATTTGTACATTTGGATCAGTATAAACCCCAGATGTGTCATATACCATGATTGGGGGATTGTATTCACCGCCTAAACCAGTGGGTGTTTCTGTTAAGCTGATTTCACGAAATGGAACTTGAATGTCTGGGCGAGAACCTTGGACATAAACTTTTTTGGATGCAGGTAAAATACGAGTTAAATCTTTAGCATCTTGCTCATGTTGAGCAGAGATATCAGCTGGAGAAAGATTCGTTAATTGGTTCATGGCATGATCCTTATGTTATGGCATTAACGAATCAAGCACGACCAAAAACAATGGCGGATTTATCCTTCAAAACGTGGATAAAACTGAGCTAGGTTTTTGCTGGGCTTGATTCCTACGCAGGTGTTAACCTGATCAGGTTCAACGGTACTCATATTTAAATCATGTGATTATTATGATCTCAGCAGTTGATTAACTGCGCTCCGTCAAGCTATGTATTAGATTATCAGATTTAAAAAAAAATGCAGGATTAATTCCACTTATGTCTAAAACAAATTGCATCTGTATAACAATCGCGTGAAGTATTCCAATCTCGAGGTTTAATATTTAGTGCCAAACGTAATTGTTCATGTGCAATTTGTTGTGGATGCTTTTTATGGCCATATTCATCAAATAATTCAATGGGTTGAAGTTTGAATTTTTCTTGACGTTGTTCTGTGGGGGTCTTTATAAAGCTGAGGAACTTTTGGGCTTTTTTGTTTAGCTGAGTATTGTGGTTTTTTGCGAGAAATTTAATTTGCTGAAGTGCATCTTCATCAATCCACGAATCTGTGGTGTAATTTTCGGATACAGGTGTATTATCCAGGCCAAAGAAAATAAAATTACTATAATCTTCAAATAGTTTTTTGGCATCAGGGGTGAAATATCCTTTAGGATATTTTTGGACATATCGTTCCCAAAATAACGCTCTTTCAACTAATTCCTGCCAAGAGATTGTTAATGATGCATCTCCAAAAGTGGGATCACGATTGTCTTTTGCCATGCGTTGAATAAAATCTTGTTGATCTTTGGGTAAAGTAGAAGCAAAAATATCAATTACATATTGTGGTTTACGGTGAAATTCAAATACACCTTCACTTAATGCCTGTAGATGGATATACGCTTGTTGTTGATGGTTAAATAAATATTGATCACGTGGGGCAAGTTCTCTAAATAATGTAATATCCCCTTGAACAGGTTCGTTTCTATCTAACTGTTCCCATACATTTTCATTATCTAATAAGCTGATTGTATATTTCTCAAAATGAGGGTAATAACGTGTGTAATACTCTTTAGTTTGTTGATGCCCTTCTAAAAAACGTTGATACATTTCTGTTGAGCTTTCTAACCACTTTAATTGTTGAGCATTTTCTACAGTGGCAATACATTGTTTGAGTTGAACGTTAATTTGGTTTAACGCCTCAATAGCGCTGTGATGGTCAATTTTCTGCATGATTTGATCTATTTTTTGACACTCTTCTTGAGAAGTTATTTTTTTTGCAGCTTGTTGGGAAGTCAGTTCATCTTCATTTTGGTGTGGTATTGGTTTTTGGCAGCCTAATAATAAAAGACTGCTCAT
>OBJT01000090.1_pt1 | contig 21637 bp, 17 predicted proteins | sample 1519861 | NCBI WGS metagenome assembly OBJT01 (sample SAMN02401118, study PRJEB22541) | soil metagenome, isolate JX
TTTGGGGAGCAAAATATCACTTATAGGAGTTGTTCAAATTTACGGAGCCATCTCTGTGTTACCGTAATTAAAGATTTGAAAATCAAGGGTTCATCTTCAGTTGTTAAAGTAGGAACAAAAGTCAAAAGTATTCGTTTAGTACCTGACGCAAGTGATGGTCATAACATTGACTGTAAAATTGATGGGGTTGGTGCAATGAAACTGAAATCTGAATTTGTGAAAAAAGTTTGATTTATTTGCGATCAGGTTAGATGAGGGAGCGGTTAGAGCTCCCTTTTTACAATTATATCAATTACCAAAAAAGAACAAAAAACGATCTAATGTGCTTTTGCGCTGTTCTATATTGTTTGAACAATAAGATGAATCTAAATATTAGAAAAAGAGGTGTTTATGGCAGGGTGGTTTGAAGTGAGCCAAGCAAGTGATGGTCAATACCGTTTTGTTTTAAAAGCTGGTAATGGTGAAGTGATTTTAACGAGTGAGTTGTATAAAGCAAAAGCTTCAGCAATGAATGGGATTGCCTCGGTACAAAAGAATAGCCCAGATGATGCGCGTTATGAACGTTTAACCGCTAAAAATGATAAGCCTTATTTTAATCTTAAGGCTGCAAATCACCAGATTATTGGTACGAGTCAGATGTATGCGAGCGAACAGTCACGCGATAAAGGAATTGAATCGGTCAAACAGAATGGTTCATCAGAAACCATCAAGGATTCCACTGTTTAACGTTTAAATAAAAAGCCGCTTCATTGAAACGGCTTTTTTTATATTTTGAATTGAAGTCTGATTAGCGAACAAGTTTTGCGAATAACTCTTCTTTATTGAGATTGCTTGCTTCTGCATCACGACGACCTTTGTACTCAAAAGTACCAGCATCTAAGCCTTTTTCACCGATGACGATACGATGCGGGATACCCATCAACTCAAGATCAGAAAATTTAACGCCAGGACGCTCATTACGATCATCAAGTAACACATCGTAGCCTTGTGCTTGTAGTTCAGCATACAGTGCTTCAGCCGCTTCTATGGTACGTGGTGATTTGTGCGCATTCATTGGAACAATAGCTACATCGAATGGCGCGATTGCTTGAGGCCAAATAATCCCTTTGTCGTCGAAGTTTTGTTCAATTGCTGCTGCGACAACACGGGTCACACCAATACCATAACAGCCCATGGTCACTGTAAATGGTTTGCCATCTTCGCCAAGTACCTTACAGCCTAAAGCTTCTGAATATTTTGTACCGAGTTGGAAGATATGACCGACTTCGATACCGCGCTTAATTTGCAGAGTGCCTTTACCATCAGGAGAGGGATCTCCTTCAACCACATTACGAAGGTCGTAAACCTCTGTAAAGGTTGCATCACGATCCCAGTTGACACCAGTCGCGTGTTTATCAACTTCATTTGCGCCAGCAATGAAGTCAGATAATACAGACGCAGCACGGTCTACGATGACAGTTAAGCCCTTTTCGACTAAACCTTGTGGACCACAGAAACCAGCTGTTAAACCGTGTTGTTGTAATTGTTCTTCAGTTGCAAAAGTTAAAGGTGCTGCAATCAAAGGATGTTTCTCTGCTTTGATTTCATTCAGCTCATGATCACCACGTATGAACAATGCCACGATTGGTGTATTGCCAGCTTCATCAGTAATTCCTTGTACAAGGAGTGCTTTTACAGATTGTTTAGCATCAGCATTCAGAAATTGGCAGACATCAGCAATGGTTTTTTGATTTGGCGTGTCGACTAAAGCAAAATTTTGGGTTGCAGCAGCGCGTTCACCCACTAAAACTGCTTCAGCCATTTCAACATTTGCAGCATAGTCTGACTCAGTCGAAAATGCGATATCATCTTCACCACTTGCTGCAAGCACATGAAATTCATGGGATGCTGAGCCGCCGATAGAACCTGTGTCTGCTTGTACAGGACGGAAGTCCAATCCGAGACGGCTAAAGATACGACTGTAAGTGTCATACATCACATCATATGTTTCTTGCAATGATTCTTGATTTGCGTGGAAAGAGTAAGCGTCTTTCATAATGAATTCGCGAGAACGCATTACACCAAATCGTGGACGAATCTCATCACGAAATTTGGTCTGGATCTGATAGAAGTTTAGCGGGAGTTGTTTATAACTCTTTAACTCATTACGCGCTAAATCTGTGATAACTTCCTCATGCGTTGGACCAAGCACAAAATCGTTATTGTGACGATCTTTGAAACGAAGTAATTCAGGACCATATTGTTCAAAACGACCAGATTCTTCCCATAACGCTGCAGGTTGTGTCACAGGCATAAAAACTTCCAATGCGCCAGAATGGTTCATTTCCTCGCGGACAATAGCATCAACTTTCTTTAAAACGCGTGTTCCCATGGGCAACCAAGAGTATAAGCCAGAAGCGAGTTTACGGATCATCCCCGCACGTAACATGAGCTGATGAGAAATAACCTCAGCATCATTTGGGGTTTCTCTTAACGTTGCAAATAAAAAGCGGCTTGCGCGCATGGAAACTGTCCTAAAGTTAAGTGTAATTAAAAATGGTGAGTGTAGGTCAATACTGCTCACCTACATTTGAACTGACGGGCATTATGACATGAATCAAGGGATTTGGCGCAGTAAAAAGTCATATCTGATTTCTAAATGAAGGTGCGATCTAACAAAATCCTTGTTATTTAAAGCACAATATAAGATTGGATTTATTGTGTGATTATTGATTTGACTCGAGTTTTTTGAGTCGATTAATGATGTCTGTATATTCGTGATCTGTTTTTTGATATGCATTTCGAAGACTTTCAACCGTTTTTTTCACACTTTCAATATTCTGCGTATTATTTGCTAGGTTGCTCTTGAGTTGTGCTGGAACTGCTTGACCTTTGCGATGATATTCCATCTCTTGACGTTTAAATCGAATTTTATCGCTTTGTAATTGCTGGAGTTGTTCTTGCTGATAATTTAACTGTTTTTTTAAGTTTTCTAGGATCTGATTCCTTTTAGTCGTTGCAATTTGAGCACTACCATAAGCTCGTTTTAACCGTAAATCCTGTTCTCTTTGGCGAGCTAAAGCTTCTCTTTGTGCTGATTGTTGTGCGTCTACAGCTGCATTGTATGGTCGGTTACGCCTGATCACTTGCATATTTCGATCAAGTGCTTCGTATCCGTGACGAATATGATCTGGTGAAACAGATGTGCTGACATTAGCAACACCATTATTATCATAATAACGGTACCAAACGGCTTTAGCTTGGTCTGTGGCAGCAAGGGTAGATGTGCAAATGAATATCAATAGGGAAAATGAGCAAATGTAAATGCAAGTCATCGTTTTAAGCTGGCTAACGCGGAAAGCGCACTTTAACGAACCAGTCATTACATCTCCCGTAAAAAGTTAACTAAATCACTTATTTTTAAATAATAATCAATTGTATATTAGTGGTTATTTATACAATTAAAAATAGTTGGAATGCAAAAAAAATAGGAATTTAATTAAAAGTGTGAACTACTTACGGTTGTTCCAAGAAACTGATAGGTTGGTTCAAAAAACTTCATTGATAATGCAAGTAAAGATATGTTAAAAATATCAAACTGTATAAAACAAATTAAACCAACCACAATTTGTATTGAGTGAATGGGGGCGGAACAATTAAATGGAAGATAAATTTCAAAATTTAAAGGTGATGGTGATTGACGATTCTAAAACGATTCGTCGTACAGCTGAGACCTTATTACAACGTGAAGGTTGTGAGGTAATTACTGCAGTTGACGGTTTTGAAGCATTATCAAAAATTGCTGAAGCAAATCCAGATATTGTTTTTGTGGATATTATGATGCCGCGTTTAGACGGTTATCAAACCTGTGCATTGATCAAGAATTCATTAAATTATCAAAATATTCCAGTCATCATGCTTTCAAGCAAAGACGGTTTATTTGATCAAGCAAAAGGGCGTGTTGTGGGGTCTGATGAATATTTAACTAAGCCGTTTAGTAAGGATGAGCTGTTGAGTGCGATCCGTAACCATGTCAGCGCATAAAATTTAAAAATTGAGGAAAAAATGGCTCGTATTCTTATTGTAGATGATTCACCTACTGAAACATTTCGCTTTAGAGAAATTCTAACTAAACACGGTTATGAAGTTTTAGAAGCAACTAATGGTGCCGATGGGGTAACGATGGCACAAGCTGAATTGCCTGATTTAGTGCTTATGGATGTTGTCATGCCTGGCATGAATGGCTTCCAAGCAACACGTCAGATCAGTAAAGCGAAAGATACACAACATATTCCTGTTGTGATTGTCAGCACTAAAGACCAAGCGACGGATCGTGTATGGGGTAAGCGTCAAGGGGCAAGTGATTATTTGACCAAGCCAGTAGATGAGCAACAGCTTATTGATGTGATTAAACAGCTATTAAGTTAATTGGTTCGCTCACTATGAGCCTCTCATGACGTAATAACGGGATAGAGTATGGCAGCAAACGGATTTATCGAGTTGCTTCGTTTATCCAAGCGAGGCAACAAACAATATACTGCAACTCAAAATGAAGTCAGCCGTTGGTCTGGTATTGCATTTGAGATGTTAGGGCAATATTTTGTTGCACCATTGGGGGAAATTTCAGAGGTGATTTATCCTCCGAAATACACACCTGTACCGAATACTCAGGCATGGGTGCGCGGTTTGGCAAATATCCGCGGAAGATTGCTTTCAGTGACTGATTTATCACATTTTATCTCAGATCAACGAAGTCAATTTTCTCCGACACAAAAAGTAATTTGTATTAGCCATCAAGATCATTATGTGGGGTTGGTCGTTGATCAGGTCTTGGGAATTCAACACTTCAATAAAAAGAGTTTTTTTTCTCAAAGTAATGAGCTAGACAGTAAATTAAAAGACTATTGTCAGGGATATTTCCACCAACATAATCAACAATGGCATGTGTTCTTACTGAGTCGATTGCTAAAAAATCCTCAGTACATGAACGCATCAATAAAGTTTATAAACTAATTTAATACGCGACGGAAGATAAGCGCGTATTCAGGGGAGAAGCTGGAATGGGCTTTAAACTTAAAAAGAAGAATGGTAGTGACGGTGCAGGATCGAAAAAGGGCGGGGCTTTTCTAGGAAAAATTCGAACGCAACTTGATCAATTTTCTCGTTTATTCGGTGAAACTGAAAAGTCTAAGCCGATTATCTATCGTGCCTTAATTGCTTTGGTCCTTGCAGTTATCCTCTTAATTTATTTGTTCGTGAGTTTGCCACGTTCTAACCAATTAACGCGTAGCTTAGGTGAGTTGCGTTTGCTTTCGCAGATGATTTCACGCCAAGCAACTGAAGCCACTGCTTCAGGTACATCTGAGACGATGAATAACTTGGTTGCTTCTGAAAAGCGATTTGCAGAAAATCTGGAAGTTGTTGAAGATGTATATGGTAAAAGCTCAGATGAATATAAAAAGGTCAATGAGTTGTGGACCAACGTATCTAAAAACATCGACTTAATTGCATCTCAACAAGCGATCATTAATCAGCTTTATGACACTAACATTTCGATTAGTGAAACGATTCCTGAGATTCAAGCTGAATATAACTTGATGGTTGACCAAATGGTTCGTGAGAACATGCCAAGTAGTCAAGTAATCATTACCAAGAACCAAGTGTTTATTGCAGAGCGTATCTTGCGTTCGATCAACTCGGTATTGGTCGGTACGGACAACTCTAATGCATCAGCGAATGACTTCGGTGCAGACATTGACACCTTTGGTATTTACTTAAATGCTCAATTGAATGGTAGTTCAGAACTTGGTGTAGATCGTATTAGTTCACCTGATCTGCGCGAGTCTATTGATAGTATTAAATCTGATTATGATGCAGTTTTGAAATTGGCGGCTGAAACGGTTCTAAAAAATGCCAACCAAATTGTCCATGTACGTCAGGCATCCTCTGAAATTTTTACTCAATCAGATGCTTTGTTAAGCTCATTAAATGCTTTATCAGATAAAGCAGAAGGCGGTTGGGGCAATGTATTAGCTGGTATTGCATTAATTCTAGCTTTAGGTGTCTTAGTTTTCTCTGCACTTCAATTATTGGCATTACGTAGTAATACAGATAAAGAACGTGTGACACGTTTACAAGACGAATATGACCGTAACCAAAACGCGATTTTACGTTTACTTGATGAGATTGCTGACTTAGCTGATGGTGATTTACGTTCATATGCGACTGTATCAGAAGACTTCACTGGTGCAATTGCTGACTCGATCAACTTTGCGATTGATCAATTACGTGATCTTGTTTCTCGTATTACAGATACATCACAAGAAGTTGCGCGTTATACTCAAGATACACAAAGCATTACCAACCAATTGGCAGAAGCTTCTGAACATCAGGCTCAAGAAATTGCAGGTGCCTCAGCCGCAATGAATGAAATGGCATTGTCAATTGACCAAGTATCTGCGAATGCATCCGAATCAGCAGAAGTAGCAAAACGTTCGGTACAAATTGCAACCAATGGTGCGCAAGTGGTAAACCGTTCGATTGAGGGGATGGATCACATCCGTGAACAAATTCAAGAAACATCTAAACGTATTAAGCGTTTAGGTGAATCATCTCAAGAGATTGGTAACATTGTCTCATTGATTAACGATATTGCCGACCAAACCAACATCTTGGCATTGAACGCTGCGATTCAAGCATCGATGGCAGGTGAGGCAGGACGTGGTTTCGCTGTCGTAGCGGATGAGGTTCAACGTCTTGCAGAACGTTCTGCATCAGCAACCAAACAGATTGAAAGCTTAGTAAAAACCATTCAAACAGATACCAATGAAGCTGTTATTTCGATGGAGCAAACAACATCTGAGGTTGTACGTGGTGCTAACTTAGCAAAAGATGCTGGTATTGCACTTGATGAAATTCAAACGGTATCGGGTGATTTGGCAAAACTGATTGCAAGCATTTCGGACGCAGCAAAACTTCAATCTGCTTCAGCAAGTCATATTGCGACGACGATGAATGTTGTACAGGAAATTACGTCGCAAACAACAACAGCAACGTTTGATACAGCACGTTCGGTTTCAGAGTTGGCGAATATGGCTGAATCATTACGTGAATCGGTGACTGACTTTAAGTTACCAGAATAAGCAGCAGGATTGGAAAGACAGATGGGGGTGTCTGTCTTTCCATTTTTAGAGATGTAGGATATCTCTACAAGGTGATGGCGAAATGGAACGACATCTTGTGTGATTGATACTCGTATTTTTTACCCACAATTGGTGGATAAAAACGAAAGAAGCCGCTATGAAAGAAATATTAAAAACGTTAGTTGAAACGATGACGCTTCCTGAAGATAGTTATCTTGAACAAGATGCAGAAATTCTTGAAATTTTTATTGAAGAATTAGATGAAATCTTTGTCGAGTTAGACCCATTATTGGTTCAATGGATTGAACAGCCGAATCTACAGAATGTGTTGACTGATATTCGTCGTCATTTCCATACGCTTAAAGGTTCTGGTCGCATGGTCGGTGCGAAATCTTCAGGAGAACTAGGCTGGACGGTGGAAGATACGTTAAATCGTGTCTTAGCGGGAACGATTCCGCTTACGACAGAAATTCAACGTTATGTACAAGCGATTTTTAATATTTATCGCTTTAAGTTAATTCACGATTTCAAAGCGGTTCGAGCACATCTGATCGACTTACGACCATTGGTGCTATTAGGACAACAATTACAGCAACAGAGTGTTGAACCAGCGCTTTCTGACTTATTAATGCTTGCTGATCATTTGGTAAGTGAGGACATAAGTACGGGATTAGAATTAGTTGAAGAAACGTTATTTGTTGATCACTTAACTCAAACTGAGCAATTGGCATTAGATAATGCAGATAAAGTGCTAGCTGAAGACGAGCTACTTGCTAAAGAAACTTTGGCTATTTTCTTGGAGGAAGCTGAGGAGCACTTGGCGACAATTGATCAATTCTTACAAAATGATCATCCGACGAATGAGCATTACAACCATTTAATCAGAGCCTTACATACGCTTCGTGGTAGTTCGGCAATGGCGCACATTGATCAAATTTTTGATGCTAGTTCAAAAGTAGAAAATTTATTTAAAACGCTATTGCATGATGAATTGGATTCGAACTCAAATGAAACAGCCTTGCTAACGCATTATGCTCAATTTGTGCGTGATTATTTATATAGTTTGAGACAGTTAGAGACAGCGCAAAGAACAGACGAAATTCATGCAACTTTCAATACTGCTTGGGATAGCTATGATTTCCAACTTGAAGATTCTCATGGAGAAAATCTAAGACCGCAAGGCTTAGTTTCACAGCTCTTGGAACTCAATATTCAAGATCTGTTAGATGTGGAATCTGATTTTGATCAGCGTGCAAGGACTGAGTTTCCACAATATATTCAGCAACTCAGCCAGCAAGCTGAAATTTTGCTACAGCATACACATCATCATGCAACGATTGGCATGTATCAATACACAAGCCTCTTAAGATCGAGTTATCAGGACTTAATTTATAAGCCAAGTTTACTTAATCTTGAATATGGATTTGAGTTGTATGACCAAGTTCATCAACAGTTTATTCAGTTATTTGATACATTGGCTGCTGGACAACGAGTTACGCTGACGAAAGAACATGAGCAGATGCTCAATGAGTTAAGTACATTCACTCAACAGAATATCGAGTTATTAGAAGCGGAATTGATTGAAACAAATCTTGATCAAGCTGCTCCATTGAGTGAAGCAGAAGTTGTGCAGGATTCAATTGTTGATACAAGTGATTTAGCCGCTCGGTTTGCATTAGACAAACAACAACTGTCTACGAGTGAATCAAATCGTGATTTTGATCCAGACTTATTGGACATTTTCCTTGAAGAGGCTGATGAACTTTTAGTTGGTATCGATGAGGATCTCAATACTTGGGTTGCTGATCTACAAAATGTGAATGCACTTAAAAACTTGATGCGATATTTACACACCTTAAAAGGTGGCTCAAATATGATTCATGCGCGTCATATAGGTTTGATTGCGCATGAGTTAGAAACAATTTATGAAAAGCTGATTAACCAACAGATTCAAGCGACGCCATCACTTATTTCTGTGATTCGCTCAGTACAGGACGATATTGCGGATCGAATTCAAACGATTCGTGACCAGCAAGTGGATTATCCATCTACGCATGTCTTAGACGTGTTGACTAATTTGATGAAATCAACTGCAACGACAGCTATTCAGATTGATAAATTTGTTGTGTCAGAAGATGAAGATATTGAAAAAGCAGTAGATTTAGATGGCACAACTGAAATAGAAATATCGACTTATTCAGATGTTGCAGAGCCATCGATTGATGTTACTAGTTTCGCTGCTCAATTGGCTTTGGATAAACAACAATTACAATCAGAGCAATCTAATCGAGACTTTGATCCTGACCTCTTAGATATCTTCCTTGAGGAAGCTGATGAGCTGATGGTGGGTATTGATGCTGATCTTAATACATGGACGACAGATCGTCATAATGTAAATGCTTTAAAGAATTTGATGCGATATTTGCACACCTTAAAAGGTGGTTCAAATATGATTCAAGCGCGTCACATTGGTCTGATTGCGCATGAATTAGAAACGATTTATGAGAAATTGATCAATCAACAAATTCAAGCATCGCCTCAGTTAGTTGCAATTATTCGTCTCGTTCAAGATGATATTGCAGATCGCATTCAAACGATCCGTGATCAACAAACAGATTATCCTTCAACACATGTGATTCAGTTGTTACAACATGCTGATCAAGATATCGATGTTGAGCGCTATGCGACTGAAACTGAGATTGAGCAAACCTCAGCTGAACTTGTAAATACAGATTTAGAGGTCGTTGCCGCATCTATTGATAATGTTGAATCAGAGAGTATATCGGCTGAAACGCAACTCGATTTTGTAGAGACAGAATCATTGCTTCAAATAGTTGAAGCAGATTCGGATAAAGATGACGTTACATCGAGTCTGATGCAGGATGTTGTGGAGGATGACACCGAAGAAGATGATGTTCGCTCTTTAGTAGAACAAACATTCCTCGAAGAAGCAGAAGAGTTACTCGGCCAAGCTCAACATCTATTAAAACAGTGGTTTGAACAACGCGGTAATCGCAGTTTGTTATTACAGCTTCAACGTAATGCACACAGTCTTAAAGGCGGTGCACGTATGGCTGAAATGGATGCAATCGCAATTATTGCATACCATCTCGAAAATGCATTTGAGCAGTTTGGTTTACATCATTTTAGTTCAAACGTTTACGATAATTTATTGAATACTGCATTAGCATGGCTCAATGATGCAATCTTTAAACGTCAATATGCCAATTTCGATGGCTTAAAACAAAGTCTTGAAAATATGGAGTTTGTCGATGTAGCTGCGCAACTGCCGCAAAAACTTTCTGCACGCGATATATTTACTCCAGAATACACAATGGAGTTTGTGCAAGGGGATGGCACCGAACCACCATCGATGCTGGGTGAGTGGGAAAGCACTGAACGTATTGAACAGAACAATGAAATGATTCGTGTTTCAGCTGAAGTCATTGAGAAGATGATTGATTTATCAGGTGAGAATGCGATTAACCGTTCACGTATTGAAATGGATTTAGGTCAACTCGGTGGTACGTTGACGGAAATGGAGTTGGCGATCAAGCGTTTAGCAGACCAGCTACGACGAATGGAAGGAGAATTAGAAAGTCAGATTATTGCCCGTCATGGTGGTGAAGATGCACGCTATGCAGACTTTGATCCGCTCGAAATGGATCAATATTCTTCTTTAAATCAGTTATCAAAATCTCTCGCAGAGTCTGCATCAGATTTGGTTGACTTTAAGACAACGCTTTCAGAGAAGATCCGTGATACAGAGGGATTATTATTACAACAATCTCGTATTCAGGCAGAAATCCAAGAAAGTCTAATGCGTACACGATTGGTACCATTCTCGCGTTTATTACCTCGGTTACAACGTATTGTTCGTCAAACAGCCTCGACCCTTAATCGTCCAACTGAGTTGGTCGTGAATAATACAGAAGGTGAGTTAGATCGTAGCATCTTGGAGCGCTTAGTTGCACCATTTGAGCATATGCTCCGTAATGCGATTGACCATGGTATTGAAGACCGTGAACAACGTTTACAAGCAAAGAAACCAGAAACTGGACATATTGTTTTAAACATCGGTCGTCAAGGTACAGATGTTGTTGTCACTTTCAGTGATGATGGTAAAGGGATCGATGTCAACCGTATTAAAGAAAAAGCGATTCAAACTGGATTGATGACCAAAGATCAGAAACTTGATCAAGATGAGATTCTTCAGTTTATCTTCCATCCTGGTTTTAGTACCGCAGCACAAGTCACACAAATTTCTGGACGTGGTGTCGGGCTAGATGTGGTGCAAAGTGATATTAAAGCTTTAGGTGGACATGTCAGTGTGGGTTCTATTTTAGGTAAGGGAACCACATTTACGATTCGTGTACCGACTACTGTAGCAGTAAGTGATGCTTTGATGGTAAAAGCAGGCGATCAACAGTTTGCATTCCCATTGGCACAGATCGATCGTATTGTTCGTATCTCACCAATGGCTTTAGAGCAATACTTTGAAAGCCAAGATGATTACTTCAAAATTGATCAAGAAGATTATCGTTTACGCTATTTATCAGAGTTTGTTGCTGGACAGCCTATTCCTCGTTTAACTGGTATTGTTCATTCTTTACCTGTGTTGTTGATCAAAGGTGCTCAAGGTCAGATGACTGCATTATTGGTTGACCAGTTAATTGGTTCTCGTGGTCAAATTGTCGTTAAACCAGTTGGTCAACAATTCTCAAGCATTGGTGTTATTGCTGGTGCAACGATCTTGGGTGATGGTCAGGTTTGTTTGATTTTAGATGGTCAAAATTTAGCGCGCCAAGCCCAGTCAACTGCACGAAGTAAGCAAGCAGATGAAACCTATACGAAGCAGCGTTACGATGAGCGCCGTCTTATCATGATTGTCGATGACTCGGTGACAGTTCGTAAAGTAACGTCGCGCTTGTTAGAGCGCCAAGGCTATGATGTGGTGACTGCAAAGGATGGCGTCGATGCAATGGAGCAGCTTGAAACAGTGAAGCCTGATTTAATGTTGCTGGATATTGAAATGCCGCGAATGGATGGTTTTGAAGTAACGAATCTAGTACGACGTCATGAAATCCACCGTGATTTACCAATCATTATGATTACATCTCGTACGGGTGAGAAGCATCGTGAACGTGCGTTATCCTTAGGCGTGAGTCAATATATGGGTAAACCATTCCAAGAGGAAACGCTCTTAGAAAATATTGAAAGCTTACTTGCTGTGCGTTGATTAAGGTGAAAAAAGAATGGTAAAGAAAAGCACTAACACCGCATTAGGACAGATTGATCAACAAGAGTTGCAGCATCTTATTACAGTTTCGACTGGATTTATTGATGCTTATATTATTGAGTGTCATCAGAAAGTTCCGATGCTTCTACCGCAAAATATTGTTTTATCCGCAATGGATACGCCTACCAATGTGGAACATATTGAGTGGCATGATTTAAAGTTACCCGTACTGGCTTTGCATGACCCAATGCAAAAACAGGGGGTTGCGTTGGTTGTTGAAGGTGAGGACGTTTCACAGCGTTTTGCACTCATTTGTAATGAAATGCCTGAATCAATTCGTTTACGTATTTCTGAGATCGTGGATGAAGATGGAGACGTTGAGGATCCAAAGGTTTTTAAGTACGTGAAAATGGGGGAGAAAAGATATTTTGTCCCTAACTTACAAAATATAGAAACCCAATTGGGCTTATAAAATAAAAGGAACTCTATTTTGAGTTCCTTTTATTTTTAAATCATGATTTTAGGTAAGCAGTTGCACTAAAATTTGTTCATAAATCTCAGCTAATGGTTCTAGGTCATCGACATTAACATGTTCATTAATTTGATGAATTGTTGCATTTAAAACCCCAAGTTCTAAAACTTGTGCGCCTGTTGGAGCAATAAAGCGACCATCGGACGTGCCGCCACTGGTTGAAAGTACTGTTTCTACACCAGTCACATCCTTAATTGCAGTTTTTGCAGCATTTACTAATTCACCGACGGGTGTTAGGAATGGTAAGCCTGAAAATGTCCAGCTAATATCGTAATTTAACTTATGTTTATCTAGTATTTCTAAGACACGCTGTTGAAGGATTTCTGCGGTAACTTCAGTCGAATAGCGAAAATTAAATGTCACTTTTAGGTGACCAGGAATGACATTGGTCGCACCCGTACCTGCTTGAATATTCGAGATCTGGAATGAGGTGGCTGGAAAATATTCATTACCATTGTCCCATACAGTTTCACATAACTCATTTAATGCTTTAGAAGCAAGATGAATCGGATTTTCTGCAAGATGAGGGTAAGCAACGTGACCTTGTTTTCCATTTACAGTCAATACCGCATTTAGAGAGCCTCGACGACCATTTTTTACGATATCGCCGAGTTGATTAGTGCTTGATGGTTCACCAACTAAGCACCAAGTCATTTTTTCATTACGTGCTTCTAAAGTTTCAACTACTTTGACCGTACCATTAATCGATGGGCCTTCTTCATCTGATGTAATTAAAAAAGCAATTGAGCCTTTGTGATCTGGATGTTTTGCGACGAAACGCTCTGAAGCAACAACCATTGCAGCTAAAGCGGTCTTCATATCCGCCGAGCCACGACCATATAATTTTCCATCACGAATGGTGGGTTGGAACGGATCTGAGTTCCATGCATCTAGGTGTCCAGTTGGAACCACATCAGTATGACCAGCAAAACAGAAAACTGGATTTTCTGTACCACGACGAGCCCATAAGTTATCGACATCCTCAAATCGGAGCTTTTCGATATTAAAACCAATTTTTGATAAACGATCAGCCATGATGTTTTGACAATCATGGTCTACTGGCGTTACAGAAGGTTGGCGGAGGAGTTGTAAACTAAGTTCAAGCGTATCGGAGTGGTTCATGCGAGATGGTGCTAAATCTGGTGAAATCTGAACCGATATAATAGGGGAATATTGCCAAGAAAGGTATGTCAAAATAAACCTTATCTACGTGTAGATAAGGTCTTGTGGGGGATTGTTCGGTAAAATTACATTTTATTTTGTGTCTTTTCAGCCGTTTGAGTAACCTTATCACCAGCTTTTGACACATCTTGGCCAAAACCTTTAAATGTATTACAGCCTGTTAAAACAAAAGCAGTCATGATTGATGCAAATAAAACTTTTTTCATCATATTCTCCGTTTCAATTTAATTTTGATGTATTTAAGAGGCTAAGAAAATTAGAAGAAAATGAACATAATGGTTTGATTATAGATGTGTTATGAAATGTTACTTGGGTAAGTTAAGTTTGATTAAATAATAATGCAGGTTGGCGGAACATATAAAATGCCGGATCAGATTCAGTTGTATGATATAAACCGTCGGTCCACCATATTGCATTGGATGAAGTGGCTATTTGATTCGGGCAAAGCCATTCATGGCGTTGAAGTCGATAGTATGTTTGCTGAGGGATACTCGTTCCCCATGTTCCTAATTGACGAGATGTATTTATCCACATCGGTAAGCATTGATTGTTTTTCTGTTGATGGGGAAGATAAAGTTGGCCTTTCATGACCGCAAATTTTCGTTGGATGTTATAGCCATTTGCTTCTGAAAATTGAAATTGGCGATCAGTAAAATGCTTTAGTTTACGATGTAATGTATCTTCTCGATTGAGTCCATACCAGTGCGCTAGATTTAAATGACCCTCGCCAAGATAATATTTTAAAGCAACCTCCCAATGCTCAACTTCTTGTGTCAGTTGATTAAGCACAAGAAAATCAATTTCGCCTAAAGTGATTGCACCAGCAATTTTTTGGATACTATGCCCTAACAGTTTATAAGGGTGGTATTCGTCATCGAGTAACCAAAACCAAAGTAAGTTCTCAAAACGTAAACCTAAGCGAGTACTTTTAAGTCGAGCTAAAAAGTCGTGTAAAGGTTGAGGTTGTTGCTCGAGTTGATATAAACGTTTTTCGTAGTTTTGATACAGTATTTGCCAAGTCGCGTTATCGTGTAAGTCAAACTTGTTTTTTATCATTAGCTCGCTAGGGACGGCTGATAAAATATTTGGACTAGCGATAGCGAAGGCCAGTTGACGTACAATTGGGTTCTTAAATTTTAACCATGGTTCAAAAAAGCAAGGACGGTCAGCGACGCTAAACATGAAGGAACTCGATCATGGAAATAATGGACTAAGTTTAAGAAACAAGAACAAAAACACTTTATACTAGCACGGTTGTTTTGACATGTTGGTGAATTGGTAAATGAAGATCCTATTCTGGCGCAGTTTAGTTATCCTTTTTGTGACATTAGGGATCATAGGGGCTATTTTGCCAGGCATGCCAACCACTGTTTTTCTCATTATCGCTGCTTGGGCGGCATCTAAAGGTTGGCCACAAATGGATGCGTGGTTACTCAATCATCCCAAATATGGTCCTACCTTGCGTAACTGGCGAGAAAATGGAACTGTGCCACGGAGAGCAAAGTGGCTTGCCAGCATTATGATGTTAATTAGCGGCATTTTGATGTTATTTACCAATGCACCTTTTTTGGTAAAGGTCTTTACCAATACAACCATGTTTATTGTTGCTGTTTGGCTGTGGTTCCGTCCAGAGCCTGAGCGAGGATAAACAAAGCAACGCTTTGTCCGAGTGCAAGACGAGCGGCTATGCCGCAAGTGGCGAGTTAAGAAAAGCAACGCTCTTGTGGAATATATTCCTCATGCGCAAGACGAGCAGCTATGCTGTGAGTGGCGAGTTAAGAAAAGCAACGCTTTGTCCTGAGATGGAATTAAAGCTTTGTAATAAGACGAGCATCTGAAAATCAATAATCATCCTGTCTTATATCAAAACTACAGAAAAGCAGTTCTATTTATGTTGAAATAACACCATCTGATTAAAAATATAGAGACTGAACATGCCCTATGCGCTCGAACAGGCCGATATCTTAATTGACTTAGCACAACAAACTTTGTACTTGCCAAAACATAATAAACTTTATGTTATTTCCTCAGGAAAAAATGGTATTGGTGAGCAAGAAAATACAGGGAAGACACCAAGAGGGTGGCATCGTATTGCTCAGAAAATTGGTGATGATGCGCCTAAAAATTCGGTTTTTATTGCCCGACAAGCGACTGGTGAAATATACGATCAAGATCTTGCGCAACAATTTCCTGAACGAGACTGGATTCTTTCTCGGATTTTGTGGTTGGATGGGTTACAAGCTGGATTCAATCAAGGTGATGGATGTGATACATTCAAGCGATATATCTATATTCATGGAACACCAGAGACAGAACCTATGGGCATCCCAATGTCGCATGGCTGTATTCGAATGAAGAATGATGAGGTTATTGAGCTTTTTGAGCTGATTTCAGAGCAGGCATTGGTTTATATTTCGGAACATGCGCTGGATGAGTCGATGATAAAATCAGAAAGAAGTGTTTAAATAAAATACGAAAACATTGGAATTATCAAAGAATTACTTATTTTTTAATCACTCAGGTGGTTTTTTCGGAAAAGTATATGAAAAGCGTTTGACAGTCTGTAAAGATTCTCTATAATGCACCTCACAAACGATGAAGACGTTAAGGGCGCTTAGCTCAGTTGGTAGAGCGTCTGCCTTACAAGCAGAATGTCGGCGGTTCGATCCCGTCAGCGCCCACCAAGCCTTTACGTTAAAACTCAAGTGCAGCGGTAGTTCAGTTGGTTAGAATATCGGCCTGTCACGCCGAGGGTCGCGGGTTCGAGCCCCGTCCGCTGCGCCACTTAAGTTTTAATAGTCGTTTGCCATAATTGCAAAATTATCGTGCAGCGGTAGTTCAGTTGGTTAGAATATCGGCCTGTCACGCCGAGGGTCGCGGGTTCGAGCCCCGTCCGCTGCGCCACTTTAAGATTGCAAGAATGGGTATACCTTAGGATACAAGACTACTCACTTTGTTTGTCTTGCGTCATAAAAATTGATAGTCAATCAATTTTTATTCCTCAGGGCGCTTAGCTCAGTTGGTAGAGCGTCTGCCTTACAAGCAGAATGTCGGCGGTTCGATCCCGTCAGCGCCCACCATAATTTGTGACATTTACTTCTTTATAGAAGTATCGTAGTGCAGCGGTAGTTCAGTTGGTTAGAATATCGGCCTGTCACGCCGAGGGTCGCGGGTTCGAGCCCCGTCCGCTGCGCCATTCTCTTGATTCTCTGTTCAAGAGGGTGTTAGTTTTAACAAGTATCTTTATACTTGATCTCTGATTCGAGATGCCATTAGAAAAATCAAAGATTTTTCTCTTGCGCTCAGACAAAGCTTCGCTTTGTTTATCCTCGCTCAGGGCGCTTAGCTCAGTTGGTAGAGCGTCTGCCTTACAAGCAGAATGTCGGCGGTTCGATCCCGTCAGCGCCCACCATTATCTCCTTAGATACACCTCCTCAGATCGTTGTAATCAATACTAAATTCTTTTATTATTAGCCTCAATAATGATTCTAATATTGAAGTAATATATGAGAAACCCTTATCAACGTAAGGCTGCGTCGAAATCTCAAACAACGACATCAAACACATCTTCTAAAGACGCTTATCGCCAGTTTATTGAAAATATTATTTTACAACGTCAAGTGATTGCCTTATATCACGATGGTTGGGCATTATGCTCAACGCCTTCTGGACAACATGCCTTAGCTGTTTGGCAAAATAAAAGTTTGGCTAAATTACTCATCAAAGACAATTGGGTGAAATACGATTTGCAAGAAGTTCCTTTGCTGGACTTTGTTGGAAAAATGATCCCTTTTCTAAGAGAAAATAATACAATTCTTTCTTTAGATTTAACCCCTGAAGGAAATAATTTACTGGTAACACCTGACACCTTGTTATTAGATATTAAAAATTTCTTGTATCAAATCTATTTACAGCGTCCTGATATTTTTGCTGAATTAAAGTTACCATTACCTCGTGATATTCGTATACATCAATAGTTTTTTTTAGACTTAGCGATCGCAGCTAGAAATATTGATTGGGTCTTTCCCAATCAATATTCATTAAGTAACCAACCACTTACGTAGGCAAAATATTCCCTTAACCATGCGTTATATCGTGTTTGTAGCGGTGTTGTTGAACCAATCGTTGTGATGTTGCTATAACCTTGTTTTTTCGCAATTGCAGCAGCTCGTAGTGTATGAAAATCACTAGTGACAATCGCGATGGGTTGTTGAAGTGAAATCTTGTGAGCTTGTAATAGGGGTTGGCTATTTTTGAGATTTAATTCAGTACTGGTACTTTTATCTTCCAATATTATTTGTGTTGCTGGAATATGATGTTGTTGCTGTAAATAGCGTGACATCACAATGGCTTCACTTTCTGTTTCACCAAAATCAACACCACCTGTGAGCAATAGTTTAGCATTTGGTTGGGTGAGGGCAATTGGGGCGGCACGATCTAAGCGTTTTGCAAGCGTAGCAGATGGTTGACCATTTTCGATACCACTGCCTAGTACAATGATGGCAGCGACTGAAGTCAGTACTTCTAATTGGCTATTATTCTTATTTAAATAGTTAAAGAAATAGCCTAAGCTAATCAACCATACCCAAAAGCATAGCCAGCCAAACCGCCAAATTGAATGCAGACGAAAATGGTAGAAGAAAAAGCGTTCTAGGTGATAGTAAAAAAATGAATAGAGACAGAAAAAAAGCCCAAGTAATAAAGGTAATACGGTTCCGATATGAATTTTCTTAAGCGCAATGAGCACTGCGCCATCGATTAATAATATAAAACCGATAACCGCAAAAAAGATACGAAGCCAAGAACTTATTTGCATACTCTGAATCGATGTCGATTTAAACTTGCTAAGTGTATGGAAAAAAAGTCGAAAGGCAAATCTTTTCATTCATCAAATAAAAAACGAGTGGTGAACCACTCGTTTTTTACTTTTTAAATAAGACTAATATACATCCCGTCGATAACGTTGGGTTTGTCTTAATTCATCAACAGCTTCTTCACCTAAAATATCGTTTAGGGCCTGATCTACACCAGTGGCCATGCCTTCAATGCTACCACAGACATAAATGACAGCCCCTTGCTCAATCCAGTTTTTCAACTCATCTGCATGTTCGCGTAATACGTCTTGAACATATCGACGTTGCTCCTGATCTCTAGAAAAAGCCAGATCGAGACGCTGTAAACTTCCCATGTTTAGCCATGCTTGAATGGTTTCTTCATAGAAGAAATCACATTGATGCTGACGCTCTCCAAAAATCAACCAGTTGGCGGTATAGTTTTGTCGATTGCGTTGCTGTAATAGACTCATCAAACCTGCAATGCCTGTACCGTTGCCAATACAAATAATTGGGCGGTTATCATCAATCAAATGAAATGATTCATTAGTGCGAATACGCAATGCAATGGTTTGTTTTAGTTGAGCAAACTCTGTAAGCCAGCCCGAACCTAATCCGAGTTCGCCATTTGCATCGTACTTTTGACGTACCACAAGTCGTAGTAATTGCTGTGAAGGAATACTGGCGATTGAATATTCACGGGTCGGTAAAGTCGGTAACTGTGCAACTAACGTTTCGAGATCGTCGATTTGATCAATCTCAATACGTAAATTCTTATTCCATAGTGCTTGTTCAATCGTAAGATTGAGTGATTTAATCTCTACCTGCGCTGGAATTTGATATTTAATCAAGAAGTTTTGAATCTCAATCAAACTATTTTCAGGTTGGATTTCTGCGATATCACCTGCATGCCATGTTATGTCATAAGGAGCTCTGAGCTCAATATTGTAAGCTGCATTTCCCAAACTGTTCGGGTTTAATAATTTACGTTCAGTTAAAGTCCATTGATCAAAGACTTTTTCAATATTCATTGCATGTAATTCATGCTGAGTCACAACCGACAAAGCCTGATTCCACCGTTGAATATCCTCGTTATTGGCATTATCAACTTCGACAAGATCAAACAAAGCTTGGGCTTTGCACTGTTTTAACCATGCATCAACAACATAACCAAAACGACAGTAACTGTCAGGGTATTCTTTTGAACCAAGCGCTAATACAGCATATTTTAGATGAGCAAGATCAAGCGATTGCTGCATGAGTTTTTTACTAAAACTGGTGGCAAGATCAGGGGCTTCACCTGTGCCATATGTGCTCACAACGAATAAAACCTGCTGTGCTTGTTGCAGATCCTGTTCAGTGAGTTGTTGGATTGGTTTAACCGTTGTTGGTTGTTGTGCCTCTTGTAAACTGGTAGCAGTACGCCAAGCCAGTTGTTCTGCCACGCCAGTTTGCGATGCATAGCTAATTAACCATGGGGTTGCATTTGGATCTATTTGTTGGTTAATTAACGTTTGGCGTGCTGATTGAGTGAGTTTTTTCTGCTTTCGTCTCTTAAGATAAAGCATCCAACCTGTCACAAAAAATAACGGCATTGTCAGTGAGGCAAGCATCGCAATAAATTGATAGGTTGATCCAAAGAAGCTTCCTCGGTGGACAGGAAGCATACTGCTCATGATTTTTTCATTAAGCTTTTTATCTTCATAAAGATCTAGTTTTTCAAATTGATGACTTTGATAATTATAGATTGCTTGATTGCGTGCACGCTCGTGCTGTGGAGTTGGATCAATAAAGGTTAACGCAATTTTTTGATCAGCGAGCTTAGGAATATTGAGGGTCAAACTCGAATATTCACGACCAATATTGGCATTCACTCCAGTCCAAGCTTGGGTCAAAATTGTATTCACTTGTTGATTTGATAAGTCGGGTTGTTCTTTTTTGTTTTGGTCATGATTTTGTTGATGACGTTGTGGTTGCTCTACACCCATGACTTTGAACATACCTGCACGCCACCAATCATATGACCAATATAGACCTGTACAGGCAAATAGAAGATAGAAAGCAACTACCCACGTACCAACGACTGCATGCAAGTCCCAAATAAAGTTACGACCTTTTAATTTGGGTTTAATGAAAAGCCATTGTTTCAAGCTATGTTTTTTGGGAAAGCGTAAGTAAAGTCCACTGAGTACAAAAAAAATCAGCATCAATGTTGATGCACCAGTGATCTGAGCTCCATATTCACCCGCAGTGAGATTTCGATGCAAGCGTTGAATGAATTGGAAAAATTCTCGCCCTTTTACTTCGGGTAATATTTCTGCGGTATATGGATTGACCATCATGTTATAGCCGCGACGTGCACCTTCTTTTTTAATATTAACAGTAGAGGATGCAGCAGGGTCGGCAGCGATGGTAATACTATTGATTTCGATTTCAGGTTGTTGCTGGTTAAAGTGCTGATAAAGTTGGGCTGGGGTAAGCTTAGGTGTATTGACGACTTCAACGACATAGCTTTCTTGGTTGATCCACTTCAGGATTTGTTGATCGTAGGAGTAAATTGCACCTGTGATTCCCATTAACGAAAGAATTAAGCCCGCAGTAATGCCTAAAAACCAATGGATTTGGAAGAAAACTTTTTTAAACATGGTTGAAAAATGAAAAGATAATGGAATTCATGTAAAAAATTATAACGCAAGAATACGTACATAATGTGGATTTTGTAGGTAATATT
>OBJT01000091.1_pt1 | contig 21459 bp, 23 predicted proteins | sample 1519861 | NCBI WGS metagenome assembly OBJT01 (sample SAMN02401118, study PRJEB22541) | soil metagenome, isolate JX
TCATCTAAATAATCTTGTGGTATTTTTTTCAAACAAATCATATGGCCTCTCCAATAATAAAAATAAGTTTCTACTGTCAAATAATATAAAATAAAGTTGACTAAACACACTAAGTATACTAGCAGAGGAGAGGGAATGAGCAAGTGAGCAGAGTTGTACCCTAATATCACTAAAAAATTTTTTTAGTGAATTAGAGTACAACATGCTTATGCAAGTCCGTTCTAGCGTCAGATCGGTCAGTCGCGTGTTTCGCATCTGTATGCGTTGGTGTCTTTTCAACACACCTGAAACCCTCTTAAAATCCTCCCTAAGAGCATTGTTTCCGGTTACCGGGCTTTCGGCCCAGGATTACCACCCCCGCCGTTTACGGCCGCGGACGCCATTCGGGGAGAGCACGCATACAGTAATGTCCTTAATCCCCTAGCATTAGTTATTGCAGCGGCTAATGCTTAACCTTTCCACTTGGTTTCTAAATTAATAGATCGCTGCTTGGCTCCAACGATGTTAAAAAAGCCTTTGCCATTTGTCCAGGTGCTTGGTATAATGACAGTACATAAATGCTAAGTTATGTTTTGTCCTGCGAACGTCAATTCGTGGGGCTTTTTTGTATTCAATTTTTAACCTCTATCAGGCTCTATAGGATACTCACAGAAAGCTTCTTCAATATTTTAAATACTTATAAAGTTACCTTAACCTAACTTATTTTGTAAGTAAACCCTTTAATGCTCTTCAAAACTACACAAGAGTATACTGGTATACCAAAAATACTACGCAGAAGTATACCAGTATACTTCTGCGTAGTATTTTTAGGTTCAAAAACGTCTATAAATAACTACGCAAGAGTATACCAGTATACTTCCGCATAGTTATTTATAGGTCAAATCACGCTTATGAAATTTAAAATCGCCCATATAACTTGTTTTCATTTCCTTTCATTCCGGAATATAAAATACACATAAGTATACTGGTATACTTACGCACCAGTATACCAGTATACTACGCACTAGTATACTGGTATACTGGTATACCAAAAAAACTATGCAAGAGTATACTAGTATACTCTTGCATATATTACATTTTTGTTACATCCTTACAAAAGTATCTTTCAAAGGAGTATACCGTTGCATAGTTTTTTATGAATGGTATAATCTATACATGAGTATACTATTGAATATTTTTCGGAGGGACATACATGGACGGAAAAGTATATGTTGTAGGAAATTTTAAAGGTGGCGTAGGAAAAACAAAAGCCGTCACAATGTTAGCGTATGAAGCGGCCACACAATTTAAAGATCGCACTTTAGTAATCGATTTGGATCCACAAGGGAATGCCACACGTGTCTTAGCCAAAACGGGTAATATTGATAATATAGATAAATCTATTACTGACGGATTTCGTGTAGGTAATTTAGAGAATGAAGTGATATCCATTATGCCTAAACTTGATTTGATACCAGCCAATACTTCCTTCAGGAACTTAACAAAAGTATTGTTCGAAAAGTTTCCAGAAGATGAAATTTCTCAAATTTCTTATTTAAAAGAGTTAATCAAACCGTTGAAAGGAAAATACGATCGTATCTATATTGATGTTCCACCAACCATTTCGGATTACTCAGACAATGCAATGATGGCAGCAGACTACTGTATCATTGTCTTACAGACGCAAGAATTATCACTAGATGGTGCGCAGACATATATCGCTTATATGCAGTTTCTCTCTGAAAAGTACAACGCACATTTGCAAGTACTGGGAATCATTCCTATGATGTTACGACAGGGAGGACGTGTTGATACAAAAGTCCTCGATCAAGCAAAAGAAATGTATGGGAATAATGTATTGGGAACAATTGTTAATTACCAGGAACGCTTGAAAGTTTATGACGTGGAAGGTATCCATGTAAACAGAAATATCAGCGGAACTATAGAAATGTGGGACGGAAAGGCACACCAATTATTCATAGATGTTTTGACAGAGCTAGATGAACACGAAAGGTACTTGGAAAGCATTTAGATTATTATCGCGTAGGAAAGGAGTCGTTTTATGAGTAAATCATTTGAACCACTTATCAAAAAGAATAAGAATAGCCTACTAGAAAAAAATGTCAGCATTAAAGGAACCAATGAATTCGATCGGACACCCCTTCGGCCTATTATAACGCCCTCAAAAATAGACATACCGTCTGAGCAAAAAATAGAACAACAATCACAAGAAAAAAGTATTCCAGATAATTTTTTTAAGGCTACAAAAACCGCAAAGTTATCACCCGACGTATTACTTCGATTAAATACTTTGAAACCATTTATTGAAGAGTTAGAAGAGACAGACAAGTCTACAGTTAATGATATGATGCAAATGCTGATTGAATGTTATGTGAATACACGACTCACTACTCGTCAAAGAGAAGGATATAATCAAATGTATGCTCACCTTTTTGATCACTCAAAAAAGTAAAGCTTCTGATAAATATGCCCTGCATTTAATGAAAAGCATGGATAACTTGACAACAAGCACCTTATAATGCGCAGTGCTCTTATTTAAGCGTATCCGAGACAAAGGAAGTTTGAAATTCTTTATTCCTTAATACGTATTTAAAAGTAAACATTTTATCACTACTAATGACTAACTTATGATTCTGTAATTCAGTGAAAAAAATATTTTTGACTCAGCCTAATTCGTTAAAGGTAAGTCTAAAGTTATTTTTCCATGAGCATAAGGAGGTCACTCCGCTGCGGTTTTCTCAATCTCTCGAAAACCGCTGCAGATCAGGCAAAGCCTGATGCGTCCTCTACTCCGCTCAAAACGACCCAAAAAGGCCTATTTTAATAGTTTTTAATAGGAATTAGTAGTTTTTAATAAGCCTAAAACACATTTTTAATAACTTTTAATAAGAGGATGAAAGTCATCTTAATCAAGAATTTCTCTCCTCGTCTTTATATAATTGAGTAAAGAATGCCGCCGTCCATTCTTATTCTTGCTTTGCTTAAGAATAGGATAAAAAATTAGAGAATTTTCATATCCAATAGTCTATTGAGACAAAATTTTGTAGGATATTCTTTGGGGAAACTTGAGTTTTCTTGATAAATCGTAAACATATTAGATTAAAAATACCAATTCAGTAAAACAGATTTCTGCTGTAAAGAAAACACACAGATACTATTATTTGCAAACAGATTTCCTTTCCTTTGATTGAGTATATGAGTAGGTTGTTTTCTTGATTATGAACTTCTAGTTCGTCGTTTTCCTACTTATATTAATTTCAACAGGACTTATTTCACGCTAATTATCATAAGAAAGCGACTCTTTCTACTAGACCAGAAAGAGTCGCTTTTCATTAACGGAAGAAAGAAAAGAAGTGTTGTTCACGGGTTTATACGTGGCCGCTATTCTTCCAGTAGAAAATCAAAAACATTTTTGTGTAGAATCCCATTTTGGGACATATCCAGTCGATCCATCGTGATCAACCATTTTGGATAATTGTCTGTAATTTTGTCGAAAGCTTTAAATTCTCGCTCTTTTGTCTGCTCGTCCATCACCGAAAGAGAGACTTGAATATACATTTTTGTATCCGATCTTTCCGCAATGAAATCAATTTCGGCGGTCCCATTTTTCCCAACAAAAACCTGGTATCCTCGTCTGATTAACTCTAAGAACACAATATTTTCAAGATCATGTCCCATATTGGAAGACTTATAGCCGATCAATTGATTGCGTAACCCCATATCGACAATATAATACTTTCCGTTTGTTCTTAAGAGCTCTTTCCCGCGTATATCATAACGACTGCACTGGTAAAGAATATAAGCATCACACATCAACATCAAGTAATTATCCACTGTATCATGGCTGATTTTTGATCCCTCAGAGCGCAACGTATTGGCTATTTTATTAGTGGACAAACTATTGCCGATATTATCAAATACAAATTTTGCGACCTTGTAGAAGCCACCAATTTCTCTTATTTCACCGCGGCTAATAATATCTCTTGAGAAAATAGAATCAAAGAGTCCTTGGTTAATCGTTCGAATCAAATTTTCGTCTTCCACCAGGTTCACTGCGGGGAAGGACCCGCTGCGGATATACTGTTGATAATGTTGTTCTAGGTTATTTACCGTATCGTACTGTTTAAACTCCAAAAACTCACGGAAAGACAAGGGGTAGACCTTTATTTCAATATACCGTCCGGATAAGTAGGTAAGATATTCTCCAGAAAAAAGACTGGAGTTTGATCCTGTCACATAAATATCCGCATTTAACGTCACCTTGAGACTATTAATAACCTTAGCCCATTCCTGAATTTCTTGCGCTTCGTCAATCAGCAGATACACCCGCTTCTGTCCTGGAATCCGTTCCCTCAGATAAGCATGGAGGCGGTGGCCGTCTTTCAAAGGTTCATTTTCCATCTTCTCATAACTGATTTCGATAACTTGATCTTCTTCGACTCCACGCTCCAGTAGCCAGTCTTTATACAGCATTAAAAGGGTTGATTTCCCACAACGCCGGACACCAGTCAGTACTTTCACAAAATCGCTGTCTTTTGCCTGAATCAATTTATCTAAATAACTCTGACGATTAAACATACTGTTCCTCCTAAAATCCTGTGACATAAGCGAAATATGTCTCATTTCCAAATATTTAATCGAGCATACGCTAATAATTTTATTTTTATGCATATATTTCGATTATACTCTAAAAACTTATTTATTTGTTTGTTTTTTCGATTATACTCGAGGAATTTTTTATTTGTCGCTAAATTTAGTAGATTTGAATGGGAGTCGTCCATTCTTCAATCTGAAAGTGTCTTGAAACCCTTTATTTTCCCACCCACTTTAAAGTAAAAAGGGGTCTAAGGTTAGGTTGAGAGCAATATAAGGCCTTTTTCTGCAAAAAGAATACACGTTCGCTAATCGTTCTTGATAAAAGTCTTTCGAGAAGGGTAAAATAGAGAAAAGAACACTTCCAGCTGAGGGGAAAGGCAGGTGATACTATGTTGCGGGGCGAAAAAATTGTATTTACAGGTAAATTGGATACGTTATCTCGGAAACAAGCGCAGGCATTAGTCACTGCCTTAGGAGGCAAGCCGCAAGTAGCTGTCACTAAAGATACCACCATCCTTGTGGTCGGAAAGGCGAACACCAATCTCTTTCAAGAGGATCCGCGAAGTCTGAAGATGCAAAAGGTGGATACTTTACAACAAGAAGGGTACTCTGTTTGTGTTTTGTCCGAGCAGGCGTTTCTGGAAAAAGCCCTGTTACACCTAAATCAAGTAGTGGGGATCATGAAAGGGCATCGTGGATAGGAATACCGCTGTTTAATTTTCGAATGTTTAACTATCTTATAGAAATGAAAAAGAAGGAATAAAGCCTGATTTAGTCAGCTTTACTCCTTCTTTTTTTCGTAGTAGATTTTGGATAGGTAGTCCTATGAGTATCCGACCGCTGCTACTGCTGGTCGGCTTTGTACTTTAATAATTGCGATTGGAGTATGTTTAGTGCTTCTTTCAATCCACTGAGACGGCCTTCTTCTGTATCCAGAAATGCATAATGATCAGAGAATTGCTCTACCGGTGCACCCGAACGTAATTGCTTATGTAGATACGTCTCGGTCGTTTTGATAGTAGCCTTACTAGTTGCAATCTTAGAACAAATCTGATCAATTACTTCCGCATAATGTTCCAACTTTATGATATCCCTCCCTTAAAATTAAGTATACGCTTTCTTAATCAGGAAAGAAATAGTTCAAAAACTAGAAAAAAACGGTGAACAGCCGTACGCTACATACCTATTTCTGAGATGGCTAGATATCCCAGGTGCCTCGACTACTCTATCCACTCCTCGCTCTGATTGAAGTCCTCAATCCAGGTAATTTCCGTATCCAAAGTATCATTTTCTTCAATAGGGGAAGCGGTTGGAATAGGATTCTTTCCGGCTATTTGCATTCGATTATTTGTAAAGACGTGAATCTGGAACCATTTTTCCTCTTGTAAAAGCTGTATATTGCGAATAGATTCCAGTGAAATCCATTGATTGTTAATGAAGATTTTATTTCCCGTAAGAGAGCCTCTGAAATACCCTACTATCGATTCAGTTTGACGCCCGAGGTAATCTTTTTGATTCAATTGAATGGATACGGGTCTGTTTTTCTGCAGGGCTTCCGCTAATACTTCGTCAATTTCACTTGCATTCATTTGAGCGAGGATAGGGATATCCTTCAGAGCCTCTTCTTTTCCAGCAGAAATGGACCTTGTCAGTTCTTCCATTGAGAATGCCGTTAACCACTTAACCATGCCTCTATCCTGGTAGTCGTTGTACTCTTCAAACACCTTGTCCGTATGTCTTATCGGTTCTTTTAGCATATTATTCACCTTCCACCATTCTGTTCGTGTTACGAATAAGGACTTCCTGCAAGTTCTATCCCCTATTATACGAACGTACGTTTGTTCACGTAAAGCGAACACGCTAAATATTTACAAATGAAGGTTAGAATCTCGTATTTCAGTGCATTGTTAGATTAGCATACTTCCTTGATACCGCGTCGCTATCGACTCGGTATATCTTTTTGTAAATTCAGAAAAGAGTAGTTGACAAATAATGTTTACAAGTGTAAATTATAAGTATAGAAACGTTTACACTTGTAAACGAATAACAGGGAAGAAGGGGTAAAAATGAAGACAGGAACGTTAACTCCCCATATAACTGATGCCGAATGGGAAGTCATGCGTGTTGTTTGGGCAAACCATCATGTCACGAGTAAGGAAGTTATTTCGATCCTGGAAGATAAGATGAACTGGAAGGCAACCACCATCAAAACTCTGTTGGGTCGTTTGGTTGAAAAGGGCGCGTTATCGACTGAGCAAGATGGGAAAAAGTTTATCTACACGGCACGTGTTGCTGAGGAAGTTACTGTCCGAAACTACACAGGCGATATTTTCAGCCGTATTTGCAACAAAGATATAGGACATGTGATTGGGGAAATAATCAAGGACAACGTATTGAGCTTTAATGATATCCGCTACTTGGAAGAGATTTTGGAAAAGAAAAGAACTTCCGCTGTGGAAGAGGTTAGCTGCCGATGTCTACCTAGGCAATGTCAGTGCAACCTACACCAACATGGAAAATAGGGAGGAAAAGCAAAAATGGAGAATAAAGTATTCAGTATAGACGGCATGACCTGTGCGTCCTGTGCACAAACTGTAGAGAAAGCTGCTCAGAAATTACCAGGAGTAAAGACTGCGAACGTCAATCTCGCAACCGAAAAAATGAATATCCAGTTTGACAGTTCAGCATTGACGGAAGCGGACATTCAAAAAGCAGTGGCAGACGCAGGGTACACAGCCCTTTCAAATACGGTTAAGAAAACATTCAATATTGAGGGTATGACATGTGCTTCATGCGCCCAGACGATTGAAAAGGCAACTCAGAAACTACGAGGAGTAAATCTTTCCTCCGTAAATCTGACCACGGAGAAACTGGTAGTGGAGTATGATCCGGGTATGGTGAACCTTACCGATATCATAAAGGCGGTTATGGATTCAGGTTATGAGGCACATGAAGAAGTAGCAACTGCTGATACGGTAGACCAGGATAAAGAAAAAAAACAGAAAGAAATCAAGAGTCTCTGGAACAGGTTTCTAATATCCGCGCTATTTACAGCTCCGTTACTCTATATCGCAATGGGGCATTTGGTAAATGCGCCCCTTCCTGATTTCATTAACCCGATGATGAACCCGGAAGCCTTTGCTATCGTTCAACTCGTTCTGACACTCCCTGTGGTTGTGGTCAACAGTAAAATATATCGCAATGGGTTCAAGGCATTGTCTAAAGGGCACCCTAATATGGATTCACTGATTTCTCTAGGAACTAGTGCAGCTTTCCTTTACGGGGTATTTGCAACAGTGATGATTTTCCTTGGAGAAGTAGCCTATGCCAATGAACTGTACTATGAAACGGCAGCCGTTATTTTAGCTTTAATTGTCCTAGGGAAATATCTCGAGACCTTAACAAAAGGCAAAACTTCTGAAGCCATTAAAAAACTTATGGGATTGGCACCTAAAACCGCACTGGTGGTACGAAACGGAAAAGAGTCAGAGATTTCCATTGATGAAGTGGTGGTTGGCGACATTATCGTTGTGAGGCCAGGTGGGAAAATGCCGGTAGATGGCGTGGTTATCGAAGGATTGACGTCGGTAGATGAATCCATGCTCACAGGTGAAAGTATCCCCGTGGAAAAATCTGTGGGAGATGCTATTATTGGTGCGAGTATCAACAAAAATGGGACGATTCGGTACAAGGCGACAAAAGTGGGAAAAGACACTGCGCTGTCCCAAATTATCAAGCTAGTGGAAGATGCCCAAGGATCCAAAGCCCCTATTGCTAAGATGGCTGATATCATTTCCGGGTATTTTGTTCCGATTGTCATTGCGATTGCAATTCTTTCCGCGATAGCGTGGTACTTTGCTGGTCAAACAGGTGTATTCGCCTTGACTATAGCCATTTCGGTACTGGTGATTGCGTGCCCATGCGCGCTTGGTCTGGCTACTCCCACAGCGATTATGATCGGGACAGGAAAAGGTGCAGAGCATGGCGTGCTATTCAAGAGCGGGACAGCGTTGGAGACGACCCATAAGCTGAACACCATTGTGTTCGACAAAACGGGTACGATAACAGAAGGGAAGCCAAAAGTAACGGATATTATCACCGCTGAAGGGATTTCCGAAACGGAATTACTGACTCTTTCTGCTTCCGCCGAAAAAGGCTCGGAGCACCCACTTGGTGAGGCAATCGTGAATAGCGCAGAAGAGAAGGGCCTAGCATTCTTGAAAACAGAAACGTTTAATGCTATTCCAGGACATGGGATTGAAGTGACAATCAATGGCCAACACCTCTTGCTCGGAAACAAGAAGCTGATGGACGAAAGGCATATTGGTCTGGGAAATTTGGCATCTGCCTCCGATGCATTAGCAAGCCAAGGTAAGACGCCTATGTACATTGCAAAGGATGGTAAAATCGCTGGAATCATTGCGGTAGCGGATACTGTAAAAGAGAGCAGCTTACGTGCCATCAAGAAGCTGCATAAGATGGGAATCGAAGTAGCCATGATCACCGGAGACAACAAACGGACCGCTGAGGCCATCGCCAAGCAAGTGGGCATCGATCGGGTGTTGAGCGAAGTCTTACCAGAAGATAAAGCTAATGAAGTGAAGAAGTTGCAGGATGAAGGCAAAAAGGTAGGGATGGTTGGCGACGGAATCAATGACGCTCCAGCTCTTGCCCAGGCAGATGTAGGGATTGCAATCGGTTCGGGTACGGATGTAGCCATAGAATCAGCAGATGTCGTCTTAATGCGGAGTGATCTCATGGACGTACCTACTGCTGTTGAATTGAGTAAATCCACCATCCGAAACATTAAAGAAAACTTGTTTTGGGCATTCGCGTACAACATATTTGGTATCCCCTTTGCGATGGGTGTTGTTTATGCATTTGGAGGTCCTCTGCTCAGCCCGGTTATTGCAGCAGCAGCAATGAGTTTCAGTTCCATTTCTGTTTTGTTGAATGCATTACGTTTAAAGGGATTTCAACCTTCTGTTATGAAATAAAACTGAGGATGGTAGAATGAGGATGGAGTTAACTATAAGTTTATCTTGTTTCAAATGCTTAAACATAATAGCGGAAAAGACAAAAAAATTCCCTGCAGTGGAGAGCGTGTCTATTGATGAAAGCAAGAAAATTGCACTCGTTCAAGGTAATAAAACGAAGCAAGATGAGTTTCTGGGAGCATTATCCGATATTCCCTATCTTTTAAGGGAGATCAATGAAGCGGAGAATTGCGACTGTTGCACACAACCCCATTTTAGTTTTCATTAATAGTTGACTGACGGTTGAAACATTTCTTTCAAAAAAGGATAAAGAGAAATTTAATAATAAAAAAAAGAAATGAGGAAAAATTTATGAAACAAGAAGTATTCGTAGAAGGCATGAAATGTGAAGGTTGCGCCAAGGGAGTAAAAGAAAAATTCGAATCCATAAAGGGAGTAGAATCAGTGTCTGTTGATTTGAAAGGCAAAAAAGCTACTATAAATACACGATCTGTTATTGATAAAGCAACATTTGTCGCAGTTTTAGAGGACACAAAGTATTCAGTAGTGGAGTAAGGTAGTTTAAAAATTTTGTAAGTTAGGTAATTTTTTGTATTCAGATTCTATTCGGGGAGCCTCAGTTTTTATCCTTCATGAAGAAACAGGGAGAACAGCTGAGGCTCATTCTTTAATCGAGGTAAGAGGAGGATAAGTTTATGAACAACAAGCAACAGAACGGTTCGAATAAACCAACGGACCACAGCAAGATGGACCATAGTGCGATGGACCATAGTCAGATGGATCACAGCAAGATGGATCATAGTGCGATGGATCACAGTGAAATGGATCATGGCGCAATGGGAGGGCATGCCCACCACCATCACGGTAGCTTTAAGGAGATTTTCTTGAAGTCACTCCCATTAGGAATTGCAATCTTACTCATTACTCCTTTGATGGATATTCAGTTGCCTTTCCAAATTATCTTTCCTTATGCAGACGTTGTAGCAGCTGTATTGGCAACAATTCTATACATTTATGGCGGAAAACCATTCTACATGGGTGCGAAAGATGAGTTTAATTCAAAAGCTCCAGGCATGATGTCCTTGATTACTTTAGGAATAACGGTTTCTTATGCCTATAGTGTTTACGCAGTGGCCGCTCGATATGTGACCGGAGAACATGTTATGGACTTCTTCTTTGAGTTTGCAACGTTACTTTTAATCATGTTATTAGGACACTGGATTGAAATGAAGGCATTGGGTGAAGCAGGGGACGCGCAAAAAGCTCTAGCAGAATTAGTGCCAAAAGACGCTCATGTTGTTTTAGAAGACGATTCGATTGAGACTCGTCCTGTGTCTGAACTTCAGGTTGGAGATGTTATCCGTGTTCAAGCAGGAGAAAATGTTCCAGCTGATGGTATCATTATTCGCGGAGAATCCCGTGTAAACGAGGCCCTCTTAACAGGTGAATCTAAGCCAATCGAAAAGAATGTTAAAGATCAAGTCATTGGTGGATCAACAAATGGTAGTGGTGTCCTATATGTAGAAGTAACAGAAACAGGGGATAAGTCCTTTATCTCACAAGTACAATCATTAATTAGCCAAGCACAAAGCCAACCTTCTCGAGCAGAGAATGTGGCTCACAAAGTAGCTGGCTGGTTGTTCTACATTGCGGTTGTAGTAGCTTTAATCGCCCTACTAATCTGGACGATCATTGCGGATCTGCCTACAGCCGTTATCTTTACTGTGACTACGTTAGTTATTGCCTGCCCACACGCTTTGGGTCTTGCTATTCCCTTGGTAGTATCACGTAGTACTAGTTTGGGTGCAAGCCGAGGATTACTGGTTAAAAATAGAGAAGCTTTGGAATTAACTACTAAAGCGGATGTTATGGTATTGGATAAAACAGGTACTTTAACAACTGGTGAATTTAAAGTGTTGGACGTCACTGTTTTGAGTGATAAATATTCTGAAGAAGAAATTACAGGCTTGTTGGCGGGTATAGAGGCGGGCTCCAGTCACCCGATTGCCCAATCGATTGTGAACCACGCTGAAGCGAAAGGCATTAAGTCAGTTTCCTTTGACTCCATTGAAATCGTTTCGGGAGCAGGAATAGAAGGGGAGGCGAACGGCCACCACTATCAATTAATCAGCCAAAAGGCATACGGAAAAGCATTGCGTATGGATATTCCGAAAGGCGCTACTTTAAGTATCCTTGTAGAAAATAATGAAGCAATCGGCGCTGTCGCATTGGGAGATGAACTGAAAGAAACCAGCAGAAACTTGATCGAGGTGCTGAAAAAATACGGAATTGAACCACTCATGGCTACTGGTGATAACGAGGAAGCTGCACAAGGAGTTGCAGAAGTTCTAGGTATTCAATACCAAGCCAATCAATCTCCGGAAGATAAGTACAAGCTGGTCGAGTCCATGAAAAACCAAAACAAGACGGTTATCATGGTGGGAGACGGGGTCAATGACGCACCTTCCCTTGCCTTGGCAGACGTAGGTATTGCAATCGGAGCTGGAACGCAAGTAGCTTTGGATTCTGCGGATATTATCCTTACTCAGTCTGATCCAGGGGATATTGAATCCTTTATCGAGTTAGCAAACAAGACGACACGTAAAATGAAACAAAACTTGGTATGGGGAGCAGGCTACAATTTTATCGCGATTCCAATTGCTGCTGGCCTCCTTGCTCCTATCGGCATTACCTTGGGTCCGGCCTTCGGCGCCGTCCTCATGTCCTTATCGACCGTTATTGTTGCGATCAATGCCATGCTTTTGAAATTAGACCCTAAATAAAACGAAGCAGGAACGAAAAAAGCACTGGCTGGTTTGACCCCCTTCCAGAATCGGGTCAGACCAGCCAGTATGCTGTATAAGGAAAATCATAGATCGATAAATTTTCGATAAAAACAGGGCTCCCATGCTTTCGATGGAGAGCCCTGTTTTTCTTATGAACCATAACCTTTTTAATCAACGGCTTGGGGCAGAGATTCGATATTTAGTAGTGAAGTACCCCAGGATTAGGAAGACTTCGATTAATCCAAAGGCCAAGAGGAAACTGTGCATAAAGAACTCCGCCGGCAGCGCTAAGATGATGGGATCAGTTGCGGGATTAAATAGCCAAGCATCATTGTTAAAGAATACCTGATGGAATAGCACAAACAGCACATCAAAGTTGATCAATAGAGCCAAAACAACGCCCAGCGGAAGCAAGATTCCCCACTGGAAGTATCGAAGAAGCCTCCAGTATTGAGCCTCTCTGTTTAGATACTGCATAAACCAGAAGGAGCCTATCCCTGAAGTAATCAGAATCAGGTAGTCCAGCATAAACAACTTCTTCACTTCAGTGAAGTGGAATAACCCGCTAACTGAGCTAGGGAAATCCGGCATATCCAGTTTCGCTATCCATGGGGTATTCAGGTAATCTAGCAGAATACGATAGTTCATTAAGATTTGCTCTTTCGGCATGTCTACATATTCCGATATATTCAAGTAACCAATGTCAAACGAGTAGAGGAAGGTAAAGTTGATGGTTGCTGCGACCGAAAGGGATAAGATGAAAAAGGTAATGAAAATAAACCCTGAAATTTGAATAATTTTCTGCTTCAATGTGGAATGGCCCTCACAATTCATTTTGATTTATTTTTGATTTTACTACGTTCAATTCCTCTTTTAACCGTTTGTTTTCAATTTCCAACTTTTTCTTGTCTTCCGATTCGGGATCCGCGTGACCATGTCCTTTATGATTATGTCCGCCATGCATACCCGGCATAACAAACATCATGAGTATGTGCCCTGCCACCATCAAAACAATAAATAAGATTGATTCCATGTTCAACTCTCCTTTTATTTTTTCGCCAATGCTACAACTAACACGTTAGTAAAGAAATGGACGATAGATTAAAAAATTACGAAGAACCCAATTCCATCAGTGAAGCGAATAAGATTCAGAATAACTTTCTAAGACAAGAATAGAGTAAAACTATGTGGGTTTTATGGAGATTAACAACTCCATAAAACCTACATAATTCCTTGGTACAGTAAAATAAGCAAAAGAAAGGGGCAAATTTTGCCGACATTTAAGGAGGATACATGAATAGAAAGCAGATGTTCAGGATTTTAGGAATTCCCACGCTTTTAAGTTTACTGGTGGTACCTTTGGATGTGAAAGCTGATACGCTGGAAGAGCTCAATCAACAAAAAACGGAATTGGAAAGCAGAATCCAAGAATTGGATGAGAATTCTTCAGGGCAACAAGAGCTATTGGACACATTGGAGGCAAAGAAAGAGCAACTTGGGGTTGGAACAATCACCCTGCAAAAGGAAATCGACAAGCTCACCCTACAATTAGTTGAACAGCAGGGGAAATTGCAAAGTTCTGAGGAAAAAATAAAGGAATTAAGTAAAGCAGCCGAAATGCTGGAAGAACGGATTGAACTAAGAGGGGAAAAACTTAAAGTGCAAGCCAGAGCCGTCCAAACAGATACAAATCCACGTACTCTCCTGGAAGCAGTTATCAACTCGGAGAACCTTGCGGAAATGATAGGGAACATAGGCTTAGTAACTTACATTATGAACATCAACAAGGAAATACTCGTCCAGCAGAAAAATGACAAAATGGATCTGGTGGAGAAAAAGCAGGCAGCTGAGGACGAGCAGGAAAACCTCGAAATACTGAGTGCGGAAATCCAAGTAGCCAAAACCAATTTGGTGACACAGAAAGCAGGGCTGGAGAATCAAATCGAGCAGCTAGCCCAAGAGTATGATCTTACGGTGGAACAAAAAGAAGCGATTGCTCAGGAGCAACAGAATCTTGCCGGAACGGTGAGCACCCTCTCCGATCAACTGAAGGAGGAGCAACGCCGGATCGCTGATGAAGAAGTAGCCCGACAACAGGCTGCACAAGAGGTCGCGGTTGCAATGGCAGGTGAAATTGTTCCAGAAAGCTTCTTCGAAGAAAGTAAGGTAGTGGAGTATGCCTCTGCGGGGGAAACCCTGCCTGAAGCGAAGAGCGTTACCGCGTCTGGTTTCATTCGCCCGAGTAATGGGATCGTAACGGATCCTTTTGGATACAGAATCCATCCTCTTACAGGGGAGTGGAAATTGCATGCGGGCATGGATTTTGCCGGATCGGGACCGATTGTCGCAGCCCAGGGGGGAACCGTTCTAGTGGCCGGATACCATAATTCATGGGGCTACTACGTGAAAATCGACCATGGAAACGGACTCCAAACTTTATACGCTCACATGGAAGCGGGCAGCCTTCGGGTTGCTCCCGGACAAAAAGTATCCCAAGGACAACAATTGGGGATAATGGGAACAACGGGGGATTCAACAGGTGTCCACCTGCATTTCGAGGTTTATGAGAATGGGGTTCAGGTTGACCCAGAATCTTACTTGGGATTGTAAAAGCACTATAAAATAAACGTTTTTTTCTTATAAGGAGGAAAGTATGGAAACAACAGTAGGAACAATTGATCGCGTAGCTTTCTCATTTGGCCCATTCACCGTCTACTGGTATGGGATTATCATTGGGGCTGCTATGCTATTGGCAATCTCCTTGGCGTCCAAGGAGGGCACGAAAAGAGGCTTAGGAGAAGATACCGTTACAGATATGACAATGTGGGCGATTCCCATTGGGCTGATTGGAGCCAGAATCTACTACATTCTCTTCGAATGGCAGTACTATCTGCAAAATCCGGGCGAAATCGTCCAAATCTGGAATGGTGGAATTGCCATTTATGGGGGGTTGATTGCAGGGGGATTCACTGTCTATTGGTACACCAAGAAAAAGAGGATTCCCGTTGCCTTGATGTTGGATGTGCTGGCTCCCTATGTGCTTTTGGCCCAATCCATCGGTCGATGGGGCAACTTCACTAACCAGGAAGCACATGGTGGAGAAGTGACTCGAACCTTTCTGGAGAACTTGTACCTTCCGAAGTTTGTCATTGATCAGATGCAAATTAACGGTGTGTACTACCAGCCCACCTTCCTCTACGAGTCATTATGGAGTCTCCTCGGATTTGGCGTAATCATTGCCTTGCGAAACCGCAAGGGTTTGTTGCGGCAAGGCGAAGTGGCCCTCAGCTATATCATCTGGTATTCAGCGGGCAGATTCTTCATAGAGGGCCTGCGCACGGATAGTTTGTGGATTGGTGATTTCTTGCGGGTGTCACAGGGATTGTCCTTGCTCTTGTTTGTGGGTGCGATTGGTATTTGGATTTACCGGAGAAGGGATTATCCGCCCAAAACCTACTATCTAGAAGGATGGAACCTCAAAGGAGAAAGAGATTGAAGTAAAGACGGATAACAGGAAAGAGTGTGAGTGGCATGTCGAGTTATTGGAATCTGCTGAATCATGACGGATTGGGATCCTTAAGATTGATGGGGTTGCTTTGGATTGTAGTGCTGTTTATGGTGGCGTACCTCCTTATCAAGATTCTTTCCGATCGAACAGATAGTCGAATTGCGAATGAGACCTCTTTGGAACAGATTCAAAAAGAATTTGCCAGAGATAATATTACGGAAGCAGAGTACTTGAAGAGAAAAAAACAGTTAGAGTAAACGAAAGAAAAAGGGGGAGAATCATGATTAAAAAGTATCGCAGAATGGTGAAACCTTTTGATATCATTATTGTCTCTTTTCTGTTTGTTCTATCTTTTTTACCGACAATGATCTTCGCCGTTGAAACTGCGCACATAGAAAAGAGCAAGCTGTATGCAGTTATCTCGTTCAACGGCGAGGAAGTGGACCGCTTCCTCCTGACCGGAAATGAGAAACAGCGGCTTATCACCTACTATCCTGCTCCCGGGAAGTATAATATTATCGAAATTGATGGGGAGCGGATTCGTGACAAATCGGATAACAGCCCCCAGCAAATCGCCGTGAGGACAGGGTGGATCCAATCACTTGGACAAACAAGTCTAAACTTACCCCACCGCATGCTAATTGAGATTGTATCCGATAATCCGACAGAGGCGGAGATTGATGTCCTTGCACGATAAGAGAATAGACCACTGAAAAAAGTACTCCAACCCTATTTAATTAGTTGGAGTACTTTTTTATAAACCCTATTTTATTTTGCCTTGGGAAGATTGATTGTAAATGTTGTGCCTTTCCCATAAATACTATCTACGGAAATAGTCCCTTGATGCGCATTCACAATGCCCTTTACAATGGAAAGGCCTATTCCTTGCCCCCCTAGTTTACTGTTTCGGGAGGGCTCCGCCATATAGAACCGTTCAAATATTTGGCCCACCTCTTCCGGAGGGATACCTTGTCCGTTGTCGATTATCCGAAAGGAAGTGGTGCCTTTACTTTGCGAAACGTAAAGGTCGATTCTTCCTCCCGAAGGGGTAAACTTAATGGCATTTGCCAACAGATTAGTTAAGACCTGATGGATTTTGTCCCGATCCGCAGAAATAAATACGCGATCACCACTAACGAAGCAGTTGAGTTTATTTTCAACCAGCATGGGTTGGAAATTATCCACGATTTGTTGGGCTAATTCCGTAAGATTAAAGGTGGTTTTCTGTAGCTGAGACTCCTGACTTTCGAGTTCGTTGATCCGATCGATTTCTCCAATCAGACGCGTAATTCGGCTTACCTCTTCGTAACAACGATAGAGCCGCTCTTCAGATATTTCCCAAACACCATCTATCATGGCTTCAATATTCCCTTTCAAGGTCGTCAAAGGCGTTCTGATTTCATGAGCAATATCGGAGGACAAACGGTTTCGGATCTTCTGTTGGTGTTGAAGTTGCAAGGAAAGATCATTCACTGATACCAGCAGGTCATCAATCTCCCGGATTCCTGTTTCTTCCAGAGAAAGACTGCTGTAATGCCCTTTGGCAATTTCCTTGGTGAAATCATTGATTGTGACGATAGGAGAACTAAGCTTTTTGGCCACCAGTAGCGCAAAGAAGAGGGGAATGAGGAGCGAGATAAGAGCTACCAGAACCACGGTACTCTTCATACCGGAAATGAAGAGAGCGTCATGTTGTGTATAAGCGTGGGGGCTCACTGATTGGACTTCCAGCGTTCCAATTTCTTCGGCACCATCATAGAGGGGAACGCGGGTTTGTAGGTAGTCGCTCTCTATATCCCATACCGTTTTCTCCATGTGCAGGAGATGGTCTTGCATCTGGGTATTCGCCTCTTCTTCCTCAGAAGGGGACGGCTGCCATAAAAGTTGCCCATCCTCGTCGTATATCTTCACAATCACTGCCTGTTGGAGAGCATTTCGCCCAACACGCTGAATTGCTTGCGAATTTTCTTCCCAGGTACCGTTTTGTTGATAGAGATTCTCTAAATCAGTGCTGTATTCTTCCAACTCTGACTCCTGTCTCTCCCTGACATAGTCAGCAAAGTGGCTCTCTAGTAAGTTCAGTGTTATCCAGCTGAAGGCTCCTACCAGAATAAAAGAAAGCGAAACGAAGGAAAGGAGAAGTTGCCACTTTATTGTTCGCTTCATTTTTGACCACCAAATCGGTATCCCTCTCCATAGATTGTCAGGATATAGTAGGGGGTTCGCGTATCATCATCTTCTATCTTTTGTCGCAGGTTCTTAATATGGACATCAATGACTCGATCTGTTCCGTCAAAATCTAATCCTTTTACGACCTGCAAGAGCTGTTGCCTAGGGAAAATCTGCTGAGGATGTGACGCCAGAAGAGTCAGCAACCTGTACTCAGTTGGCGTTAGTCCCACTTCTACGCCCTTTTTGAATACTTGCTTGTTATCGGGATAGATTTCCAATAAACCACCTTCGAAGGACCATTTCACCTCTTGGGGTTCCGGATGTGAGCGTCGCAGTACAGTCTGTACTCGGGCCACCAGTTCTTTGGGGCTGAAGGGTTTCGTCATATAATGGTCCGCGCCGATTTGCAGTCCGCTCAGGATATCCTGTTCCGTTGTTCTCGCCGTCAGCATAATCACAGGCACGCTGGAGGATTTTCTTATTCTTCGGCAGACCTCAAGACCGGAGATATCCGGCAGCATGAGGTCCAGGACGATGAGATCCGGCCGGATGGTTTCGGCTTTCCGCAAGGCTTCTTCTCCGTCCATGGCTCTGAATACTTGGTAGTTTTTAGCAACCAAGTACGCCTCTACAATCTCCAAAATGTTTTCCTCGTCATCTACAATCAAAATTTTCATATGTTTTCCCTCCATCATTCACACGATTGATTCTGTACTACTAAAAATTGTCCCACCGCACCATCTTTCCTGAGCAATGCACGATGGTAGTTTTCCAATATTGCTGAATTGAGTTTACCTTTTCATTGTGTGGGTTTTATGGAGTAGAAGATGTCCTATTGTTTTTAAAGAAGCAGTAGGAAAAGTTCTGTCGGCCTATTAATGCCTTTAGAACTACTGCAAATATTTGTTTTTTTGTTTCTCCATACGCCCTACACAATCATGCGCTATCTTAGTAGTGAATGGTTGTGTACGATTCGATAGAGGCATAATGCAGATAAGGAGTGTTAGAAAATGAATATCATTATAATGGGAATGCCCGGCGCTGGAATGGGAACCCAAGCGAGGGAAATCGCAGTTACCTATCAGATTCCGTATATCTCTACAGGTGAAATCTTCCGATCTTTCGCTGAGATGGGTAGTCCGATCGGTCTAGAAGTCAAAACGTTCATGGATATGGGAAAACTAGTCCCCGATAGATTGGTCAATAAACTCCTCTGGGATCGCATGGGAGAGGATGACATGAAAGAGGGTTTCATTTTGGATGGATATCCGCGAACGCGTCAGCAAGCGGAAGCGTTAGAAGCATATCTGGAAAGCAAAAGACTGTCGCTGGATGTTGTCCTCTATCTGGCTGTTGGGAAAGAGGTCTTACGGAAAAGGTTAGAAAAGAGGGTCAATTTGCCTTGGTCAGAGGATAAATCAGAAGTCATAGAAAGACGGCTACAAGTGAGTGAGCTCGAAATGGAAGCACTGACGGGTTTCTATCAGGAAGCGGGAATCGTTTCTATGGTCAATGGCGAACAAAAGCCCGACATTGTATTCGAAAAGATACAAGAAGTTCTTCAGTTTCATTCTTAATGAGGATTCGTTCTAATCCAGAAGATAATCTTTCTATTAGGCTCTCCAAGATTACGAGCTATTGGACGAATGCCTTGATGAAAAGGTAGAAATCAAGAAAAAAAAGCATGGAGACTTTTTGTCTGCATGCTTTTCCTTAAGGTTTATTTTTTTTACCACTGTTAAACATATTCGATGATGCCGCGTTTAAGAAGCTCTTTCCTCAAAGCCTCATTTTCTACCCGTAATCTTTTTACATCTGCGCTTAAAACAGAATTATGTTTACGAACTGCACTTAGGATTACCATCGTCAAAACAGGAACCAGTAGTACTAAAATGATAAATAGAGTTGTTTGCATAGTCTATGTCCTTCTTTCTGGATTGTTTTTTTTAGATTTCATAGTCATAGCATACTAGGTGATTATGTAGACTGTATGAAGAAGCAAAACTCCATTAAATCTACACATTGCTCCGGTATATTAGGGTTAACAAATCCTCAAAGTATGGATAAGTAGTAAGAATTGGCGTTTAGTAAGTGAGGGTACTATTAAAAATGTAGAGGCGTAATTGATGCCATGGATTTCAGTAAGCACAATTTATCCAATTTTCTAAAGACGAGGTGCCGATTCAAAATCGCTTTAAGGCTTACCGAAGAAAGAAGGCAGGGATATGAAAAACAAGCATCAATTAGTGTGGGGTGTGATCCTGTTTGGTGCGCTTGCTGTATTGATTGTTTACAGCAGCGGGTTGTTTTTGCTGGCAAAAAATGCGGGAACAGACGTTTATACGCAAGGGTTTTACAACAGCGGCATGATGGGTGGCAGAGTCAACAGCAACCAGAACAGCAGTGGCGAGAAATTGACGCCGGATCAGATTTTGTCGGATGTCGAAAATTATTTGAAGGGCTATGGAAATAATCTTCAAGTGGCAGATATTTTTGTCTTCACCGATGCGGATTACTACGTTTCGGTGGAAGAGAAAGATACCGGCAGAGGGGCCATGGAACTCTTGGTCAATCCTTATACGGGACAGATCTACCCCGAGCCGGGTACCAACATGATGTGGAATGAGAAATACAGCATGATGATGGGAGGATCCTTCCGCTACAATGCGAATGCAACGGATACGGCAACTGTGAACCGAACAGAAGCAGTCAAAATTGCGGATGATTTTGTGAAGAGTCAGTTGGGCGAAGCTTTTTCGGTTCCGGGTGAGGGGCACGCATTTTATGGTTATTACACTTTTCATATCAAGGAAGACGACAAAGTAATCGGGATGCTCAGTGTCAATGACCTTACCGGAGAAGTCTGGTACCATGATTGGCATGGCGATTTGGAACAAGTGATTTCTGAACATTAACAGAAAGAGGAGTGGGAAAAATGATGAATTATTATGGTTATGACATGATGGGCGGTTGGGGAATTTTCATGATGATTATCCTGGTAATCTTAATCGTTATTATCGTATACGCGGTGATGAAGCTAGTCCAAGGAGGCAATAATGCTGGCACAACTTCAAATGGCCGGGATGAGGCACTTGAAATCCTTGATCAGCGTTATGCAAAAGGAGAATTATCAGACGAAGAATACCAACAAAAGAAGAAAATATTGAAAAGTTAGTTGGGTAAGTCTGAAGTTTCATGCTCGAACTGAGTTTTCTCAAAAATATATTCCGGAAATGAACTATTCATATCAAAAAGCCAAGATCATATACAAATCTTGGCTTTTTGATATGATTTTTTTCTACATAAAATCAACACATTCATATATTATTATAAAAACAGAAACATAAAATAAATCAAAGCAAGGGGATAAATTATGCACCACCATGAAAGTAAAGAAGAG
>OBJT01000092.1_pt1 | contig 21233 bp, 20 predicted proteins | sample 1519861 | NCBI WGS metagenome assembly OBJT01 (sample SAMN02401118, study PRJEB22541) | soil metagenome, isolate JX
TAATCAAAAACCCCCAGCACCTTAATAAGCCATTCAATAATAATCCGTTCATCGCCCTGTCATTTTTAAACGCGCTTAACAAAAGCAAGTTAAAAGTGCGCCTGTTATTTAATCACCAATGGAATCAGGTTGATAAGAGTTCAGCTTCAATCATCGGGAAGAGTTGGCTAATTGGACTTTTCCCAATGTAATCTTCCTCTACAATGACCTGCTTGCCCAAAGGATAGTTGGGAGCCCAAATTTTATAACCTGGTAAACCGGTATCTTTCAATTTCCGCTTATTATAAACCGATATAAGCGGGCGATTCAGTGCATTAGCAATGTGAACAATAGAGGTATCAGTGCTGACCACGAGACGTGACAACCTGACTATTTCAATTGCAGTATTTATTGTGCTTTCTGGAACAGTAACTGCGCCAAAATCATTGTAATGCTGTACTTTGCTGGCCTGACCGACAATCACAACTTTAATTTTCGGATTAACAGACCGGATAAAGTTAATGAGTGAAATCACCTGATCTTCTAAGAAATCTTTGTCCTGCGCACCGGAATAAGGATTCACAGATACGATAATATCCTCAGGAGAAAAACTTATCGCGTCTTTGACCTTTCTCTGCTCATGATTGCATTGCCCAAGTTGATACTTAAATTCACCCTCATGAATATTAAATAACCCTAGCACCAAATTATGGCGTTTTGTAATATGTTGTTCGGCGTCAAGATAGTTAAAGCACAGATTATAAATACCCGGAAGATTTTTATTAAACCCAACATGATGGCTACGTCTCATCCGCCATGCCAGTTTTAAGCGCTCATAATCCTGGACATCATCAAAATCAATGATGACATCAAAATTTTGAGCACTTAGACCATCCAAAGACATCCGATTTTTGTACAGGATGACCTGATCCAGATAATCGCATTTATTCAACATCTGAGCACATACAGGCCCGGTTAAAACTGATACCCGGTAACCCTGTTCAGCAAGTAAGAAAGCCGTACCGGTGGTAACGACCATATCTCCGATTTTATCGTCGAGACGAAGTAGCAGTATGTTACGAACATTTTTAGGATCGAAATGATTATGCCTACGCTGAGTCCGAAGAAAAGAATGTAGCGTTGTTTTTTTTATCTTCCTGAATAATGCATTTTTACTTCTGTTGATGGTTTTCAGAAACTGCATGAATATTTCCATTCAAAAAAAGATCAGACCACGGTAGTTTCCCTGAGAAAAAAAGCGGTCCTGAACCCTAAACATAATGCCTCTATGCTACCGCTTTTCCTGACGTAAAAAAATCTTTCTTACGAAACCGGACTTCGAGTGGAAAAACAAAGCTTTTGGCTTCAATGCGGCTTAAAGATAAGCCTCTTTCTTAACTCATCCACTTACGTTACTCAGAGCATGAAAATTATGCTGGACTTGTGCTGGCAGCATGTATAAAACGCCCGCATGACTTATATCAGCAGCCGGAATCTAATACGTGAATCAAAATAGTGATTTCTCAACGCGGGCAACGTTCCGCAGGCTTATCCCCTACATATCCCCCCATAAGAGGGGTTTGTATGCCGCATGCTTAGCGCTTATCGTTAACGCCGCAACCGACGCGGGTCTGCTTTCGTTGCTTAAGCCTTTAATGAATGGTGTGGGCTTTGGGAGTGTGGCGCCTGATTCGCTGCGCTGGCTGCCTTTGGCTGTCATCGCACTCGTTACAATACGTGGGTTATCCGGGTATGCATCAGATTACTGTATGGCGTGGGTATCGGGCCGTGTTGTTATGTCTATGCGACGTCAGATCTTCAACCATTTGATGGGGATGCCTGTCAGTTTCCATAATAGCAATTCGTCCGGCAGTCTTCTGACCAAGATTACCTATGACTCAGAACGCGTTGCCTCTGCTTCCTCTGATACGCTCATCTCTCTCGTTCGAAATACCGCTTCAATAATCAGCCTGATGGTACTTATGGTCTGGAACAGCTGGCAACTATCACTCGTGCTTTTAATCGCGGCTCCGGTCATTGCACTGAGCGTTAAAGCTGTGTCTGGCCGATTCCGCCGCATCAGCCGGGATTTGCAGAATTCGATGGGTAGCGTTGCCGTCAGTACAGAACAGATGCTCAGGAATCACCGTGAAGTACGTATGTTTGGCGGCCAGACTGTTGAACGTAAACGCTTTGCTGACACAAGTGATGAGATGCGTAAGCATGGACTAAAGATGGTTTCTGTTGCTGCACTCTCCGAACCCTTCATACAAGTCATCGCTTCGCTGGCTCTGGCTGCAATTCTTTATGCAGCGAGTTTTCCCTCGGTACTTGAGACGCTTTCTGCTGGATCGGTAACCGTCGTTTTCTCCGCCATGTTTATGATAATGCGACCGCTGAAATCTCTAACAAGTCTTAACGCGGGTTTTCAGCAGGGAATGACAGCATGCCATTCACTTTTCAGCCTTCTTGATATGCCAAAAGAGCGGGATGAGGGCACTCTTACTGGCGAAGGTATAAAGGGAGAACTTGAATTTCGTAACGTCAGTTTTCGGTACGAAAACTCAGAGGACTATGCCTTGCGCAACGTGAGCTTTAAAGTGCCGGCGGGTAAAACAGTTGCCCTTGTAGGTCGCTCGGGTTCCGGCAAATCTACTATGGTTAGCCTCATCCCGCGGTTTTATGACGATTACGAAGGTGAAATTCTGCTTGATGGACAGGAGCTTCGAAGCTATCGGCTAAAATCGTTGCGGGAAAAAATATCTCTTGTATCTCAACACGTTCATCTTTTTGATGCCAGTCTGGCAGATAATATCGCCTATGCGTGCCCGGAACACACTACCCGAGAAGAGATCAGGGACGCGGCTTCTCGTGCATACGCAGATGTGTTCATCGATAAGATGCCCGGTGGGCTGGATACATTAGCAGGTGAAAATGGCGTACAGCTTTCAGGCGGCCAGCGTCAGAGAATAGCCATAGCACGTGCTTTATTGAAGAAAACGCCTCTTCTCATCCTTGATGAAGCCACCTCTGCGCTGGACAACGAATCTGAGCACGCCATTAAAATGTCACTGGATGAGATTAAGCAGCAATGCACAGTGCTGATTATTGCTCACAGGCTCTCAACCATTGAGGCTTGTGATGAAATTATTGTTATGGATGATGGCAGAATCAGTGAGCGCGGACATCATAAGGAGCTTCTGCAACAAACAGGTTTGTACAGCAAGCTGCATCAGATGCAATTCGCGGCCCAACAATAGCTCACAAGTAGTTAGGTGATTTAATATACATTCCCTGGCTCTCATCCCCTCAGCCCTGAGGGGATAGCGCTAAACCTTGGCGCAGCGGGTGAAGGTGTTTCCAACTGAAGCGCACAACAAACTAAAACTTGATGTCATATACCTTGAAGTCCGCTTTGCTTTGGTGGAATTCTCAAAATCGTGAGAATTCCACCACTTATCCATTTTTCAAAGCGCAATCGAACCAGGCTGGCGGACAACATACTGCCTTCATCATGTGCGCCTTTAAGATAATTAAGTCATCTCAATGCCAGATCAGTAGCACACAGGCCGCGGTGAGCGCACCCATTGCCAGGTTGAAGATTTTCCATGCACGCGGACTGCGCAGCAAGCTGCCAATCAACGAACCAAAGCCCATCCAGATCACCCCGGATACCACGTTGACCAATGCCATGCCGATGCTGATAGCGATCACCGAATGCAGGTAAGCATCACCCGCGAGGCTAAAGCTGGCCACCGCGCCCAACGCCATCAGCCAGGCTTTCGGGTTGATCAGTTGCAGCAATCCCCCTTGCCAGAAGGGCATCTGCTTCACGGTTTCATCTTCCGTTTCCAGCTTCTCGTACTCGGCGGTGGCGATTTTCCACGCCAGCCACAGCAAGTAGAGGCTACCAGCAATTTTTAACACCAGATGCAGAGAGGGATAAAGCAAGATGAGGCCGCCGATGCCAAATGCCACCATCAGCAACATGACTTGCATACCAATCATGATACCAATGAGCAACGGTATGGTTCGCAGGAAGCCAAAATTAGCACCTGAGGCGGTAAGTAACATATTATTGGGGCCTGGCGTGATGGCAGCGACCCAAAGAAAGCCCAACATTGATAAAAAAAGACTCAGTTCCATGTATATTCGGGTGCTCCTCACCCAGTAAAGCGGACAACCCATCGAAGCTATCAGCGACTTATGCATCAGACAAGCCTTTACCCAAGCTATTTTGATCGCCCTAACGGCGAGCGCTTTAAACCGCTGCGCGGATTCAGTAATGCGCATCTGCAAACATTGCTGCCGCGCATACTGCGTCGGCGCGTAACCCTGCGTCCGCACTGGCAGCGACTTGACCTGCCGGACGGCGATTTTGTCGATCTCGCGTGGAGTGAAGACCCCGCGCAGGCACGCCATAAGCCGCGTATGGTGATGTTTCATGGCCTGGAAGGCAGCTTCCGCAGCCCGTATGCGCATGGTCTGATGCAGGCGTGTCAGGCGCGTGGCTGGCTGGCGGTTGTCATGCACTTCCGTGGCTGCAGTGGCGAACCCAATCGCCTGGAGCGCATCTATCATTCCGGTGAAACCGAAGACGCGACCTTTTTCTTGCACTGGCTGCAACGCGAATGGGGCACGGTGCCGACTGCAGCAGTGGGCGTTTCACTCGGTGGCAATATGCTGGCCTATTTATTGGGTATGCAGGGGAATGATGTGCCTGTGGATGCCGCCGTCGCGATTTCGGCACCCTTTGCGCTCGAACCCTGCAGTGAAAAGCTCGATGCCGGCTTCTCTCGTTTCTATCAGCACTATTTGCTGACCAAGCTAAAACAGAATGCCACGCGCAAATTGCTGGCCTGGCCTGGCACGCTGCCGGTGGAACTGAGCCAATTGCGGGCATTTCGCCGTATTCGTGAGTTTGATGATGCGATTACCGCACGCGCGCACGGTTTTCTGGATGCCAACGACTATTATCGACGTGCCAGCGCCATGCCCTTGCTCACGGGCGTGCGCAAACCGTTTCTGATCATCCATGCGAAAGACGATCCCTTTATGACCGATGCGGTAATCCCGCAGCCGGAGCAACTGTCGCCTTCGATTGAATATCAGCTTACCCGGCAAGGCGGTCACGTCGGCTTTGTGGGCGGTACGCTAATGAAGCCTAAAATGTGGCTGGAACAACGTGTACCTGACTGGCTCTCAACCTATCTGGATGTGTGATAGTGATTATTCCCTGGCAAGAACTTGAAGTGACAACGCTGGAAAACCTGATTGAAAGTTTTGTTCTGCGAGAAGGCACCGACTATGGCGAGCAAGAGCGCAGCCTGGCGCAAAAAGTGGCTGACGTGCGCCGCCAGCTGGAGCGCGGTGAGGTCGTCTTGGTGTGGTCGGAACTGCATGAATCCGTGAATATCATGCCAAAAGGTGACTTTCGCGGTTAATGCACCGCGCGGCAATTCGTGGTAACAATGCTCATCGCCGGACTTCACAAGGAGCGCTGTTATGTCAGCCAGGCATCCAATTATTGCCGTCACCGGTTCCAGCGGTGCCGGAACCACTACCACCAGCCTCGCCTTCCGTAAAATCTTCCAGCAGCTGGATCTGCATGCTGCGGAAGTGGAAGGCGACAGCTTCCATCGCTACACCCGTCCAGAAATGGACATGGCGATCCGTAAAGCACGCGATCTGGGTCGCCACATTAGCTACTTTGGCCCAGAAGCCAATGACTTTGGCTTGTTAGAGCAAACTTTCAAACACTACGGAAAAACCGGGCTAGGTGAGTCGCGCAAATATCTGCACACTTACGACGAAGCGGTGCCGTGGAATCAGGTGCCTGGCACTTTCACCCCCTGGCAGCCACTGCCGGAAAACACCGATGTGCTGTTCTATGAGGGATTGCACGGTGGCGTCGTGACACAGCAGCATAACGTAGCGGAGCATGTGGATCTGCTGGTCGGCGTGGTGCCGATTGTCAATCTGGAGTGGATTCAAAAGCTGGTGCGCGACACCAGCGAACGCGGTCATTCACGCGAAGCGGTGATGGACTCGGTCGTGCGTTCGATGGAAGATTACATCAACTTCATCACGCCACAGTTTTCCCGCACCCACATTAACTTCCAGCGCGTACCGACGGTGGATACCTCCAACCCGTTTGCCGCACGTGAGATTCCCTCGCTCGATGAAAGTTTTGTGGTGATTCACTTCCGTGGGCTGGAAGGCATTGCCTACCCTTATCTGCTGGCGATGATTCAGGGCTCGTTCATTTCACACATGAACACGCTGGTGGTACCGGGCGGCAAAATGGGATTGGCAATGGAATTGATCATGACGCCGCTGGTGCAGCGTCTGATAGAAGGTAAACGGATTGAATAATCCAGATTTTCTTCAGCAGCGGCCATAAGGCCGCTGCGCTGTATTACAGCTCGACCACTTCATAGCTGTGCGTCATTTCCACCCCTTTGCCCAGCATAATTGCCACTGAACAATACTTCTCAGCGGATAAATCGACGGCACGCGCCACCGCTTTATCGCTCAGCGCTTTGCCGCTGACAATAAAATGTAAGTTGATATGGGTAAAAATGCGTGGCGCTTCTTCACGACGTTCAGAGGTAAGTTTCACCTCGCAATCGGCCACGTCGTTACGGCCTTTTTGCAGGATGGTGACCACGTCAATCGCACTGCAGCCGCCCGCTGCCATCAGCACCATCTCCATGGGGCTCGGCGCTTTATCGCCGGAATTGCCGTCCATTAATACCTGATGACCGGATGAGGATTCTCCGAGAAAGGTCAGCCCTTCCACCCATTTCACTCGTGCTTGCATTATTCTTTCTCCTGAAGTGGCTGTTTTGCCGCCAGAGTACGCTTTCACTTGATAAACAGCAATCCAGACTCTTCCGCCTGTTGCTGAAGCGAGACAACAGAAGACAGCTTGCAAAAGCTGTGCTACAAACAGTGCTGAAAATATTTTCGTCATCACAGACGAAGGCGGGAAGAATCAAAAGCGTAGCTTAAGAATCACCCGGAAATAATTTTCCTTTACTGGAAACGCTCGACGATTACACCGCCTGACAGGGAAAACTGCCCCCTGTGTTTTGGGCACGATTACAACAGAGGATAATAGCGAATGGTTCTCGGCAAACCGCAAACAGACCCTACACTCGAATGGTTCCTGTCCCATTGCCATATTCACAAATATCCATCCAAAAGCACGCTCATCCATCAGGGTGAGAAAGCGGAAACGCTGTACTACATCGTGAAAGGTTCCGTTGCGGTTCTGATCAAAGATGAAGAAGGCAAAGAGATGATCCTCTCCTATCTCAATCAGGGAGATTTCATCGGCGAACTCGGCCTGTTTGAAGAAGGTCAGGAACGTAGTGCCTGGGTACGTGCGAAAACTGCCTGCGAAGTGGCTGAAATTTCCTACAAAAAATTCCGTCAGCTGATTCAGGTAAACCCGGATATTTTAATGCGACTTTCGTCGCAAATGGCGCGTCGTCTGCAAGTCACCTCCGAGAAAGTGGGCAACCTTGCCTTCCTCGATGTGACGGGCCGCATCGCGCAGACACTGCTTAATCTGGCCAAACAGCCAGATGCGATGACTCACCCCGACGGGATGCAGATTAAAATCACCCGTCAGGAGATTGGTCAGATCGTGGGTTGCTCACGCGAAACCGTGGGTCGTATCCTGAAAATGCTGGAAGATCAGAACCTGATCTCCGCACACGGTAAAACCATCGTCGTCTACGGCACCCGCTAATTTCTTATCACCCACGGCGTGATGGCAACATTGCGCCGTTTTTGTTTGCGATGAGCTGATGTGGCGCCGAATCATCTATCATCCTGAGGTCAACTACGCACTGCGGCAAACGCTAGTGCTGTGCCTGCCTGTGGCTCTTGGCTGGCTATTTGGCGATCTGCAAAAAGGTCTGTTGTTCTCCTTAGTCCCAGCCTGTTGCAACATGGCGGGCCTTGATACACCGCATAAACGCTTCTTTAAACGTCTGATTGTGGGTGGCTCACTGTTTGCTACCGGCAGTTTTCTCATCCAGTTCCTGACCGACTACCAGATTCCACTACCGCTGATCCTGTTTGTGTTGCCGCTGCTGATTGGTGTCACTGGGGAGATCAGTCCACTGCACGGGCGTCTACTGCCTGCAACCCTGGTTGCGGCCATCTTCAGCCTGAGCCTGGTGGGACGCATGCCTCTGTGGGCGCCGCCCCTACTGTATATCGGCGGCACGCTGTGGTACGGCTTATTTAACTGGTTCTGGTTTTGGCTGTGGAAAGAGCAGCCAATGCGCGAAACCCTCAGCCTGCTTTACCGCGAGTTGGCGGATTATTGCGATGCCAAATACACGCTGCTCACCCAGCTCACCGATCCGGAAAAGGCGCTTCCGCCGCTACTGGCGCGTCAGCAAAAAGCGGTCGATCTGATCACCACCTGCTATCAGCAAATGCACATGCTCTCTGCCAGCCGCGATAACAGCCACAAGCGCCTGACGCGGGCATTTCAGGTAGCGCTGGATTTGCAGGAGCACATCTCCGTGAGCTTGCACCAGCCGGAAGAAGTGCAAAAGCTGGTCGAGCAGAGTCACGCTGAAGCGGTCATCCGCTGGAACGCCAAAACCATCTCTGCTCGCTTGCGCCTGTTGGCGGATGCCATTCTCTATCATCAGTTGCCCGATCGCTTTCATATGGAGAAGCAGCTAGGCGCGCTGGAAAAGATTGCGCGCCAGCATCCTGATAACCCGGTGGGCAACTTCTGTTATTACCACTTTAGCCGCATCGCCCGCGTGCTGCGCACGCAAAAGCCGTTATACACGCGTGACCTGATGGCCGATCGCCAGCGCCGTCTCCCCTTGTTCCCCGCGCTGCGGAGCTATCTCTCCCTTAAGTCAGCTGCGTTACGTACTGCCGCCCGCATCTCGGTGATGCTGATGTTCGGCAGCGCGCTGGCGTTGTTCTTTAATATTCCTAAGCCCTATTGGATTCTGATGACCATCATGTTCGTCAGCCAGAATGGCTATAGCGCGACACGCGTGCGCATTCAGCACCGTGCGTTGGGGACCTTTGCCGGCTTGCTGATTGCGGCCGCCTCGCTGCGCCTGGCGGTACCCGAATCGGCCACCCTACTGTTTATGCTCGCCATCACCCTCGCCAGCTATCTGGTGACACGCAAATATTATGGCTGGTCGATGATCGGCTTCACCGTTACCGCCGTTTATTCCCTGCAACTGCTGTCTTTGAACGGCGCCCAGTTCTTGCTGCCACGCATGATGGACACACTAATGGGCTGTCTGATCGCCTTTGCCGGGATGATTTGGCTGTGGCCGCAGTGGCAAAGCGGATTGCTACGCAGTAACGCGCACGATGCGCTGGAAGCGTATCAGGAAGCATTGAGGATGCTGTTGGGGCCCGAGCAATCGCCTGAAAAGCTGGCCTACCAGCGTATCAAGGTTAACCAGGCGCACAACGCGCTGTTCAACTCACTCAATCAGGCCTCAAGCGAACCGGGGTTTGATGCGCAATACCTGAAAGATATGCGCATGTGGGTAACACACAGCCAGTTTATTGTGGAGCACCTCAATGCCATGACCATTCTGGCGCGTGAGCACACCATGTTGACCCCCAAACTGGCGGAGCGTTATCTGCAATCCTGTGAAATTGCGCTGCAGCGCTGTCAGCAGCGACTGGCGTACGATGGGCCAGGTAATGACAGCAACATTTTGGAAGCGCCAGAGAATCTGAATGAGGGGCCGGTGACGATTGTGGAACAGCATGTGAAGCGGATTCTGCAACATCTGAACGTCATGCACACCATCTCTTCACTGGCGTGGAGCCAGCGGCCACATCATGGCAGCTGGCTCAAAGTACTGCGCCCAAAAAGCTAATCAGGCAGCCAGCACTTTCTCAATGGCTTTGGCGAAACGCGCCATGCCTTCTTCGATGTCAGTGGGTTCAATCACCAGCGACGGCACAAAGCGAATCACATCGGTACCCGCGGTCAGGATCATCAATCCCTCAGCCGCCGAGGCATTCAGAATATCGCGCGCTTTGCTGGCGTGCTGCGGCTTCAGCGCGGCACCAATCAGCAAGCCTTTACCGCGAATCTCACTGAACAGATCGAATTTGCTGTCGATCGCCTGCAACGCCTCAACGAACTGCTGACGACGGGCATCAACCCCGCTCAGCACTTCTGGGGTCTTGATAATATCCAGTGCGGTTTCAGCAATGGCACAGGCCAGCGGGTTACCGCCATAGGTGGTGCCATGCACGCCTGGCGCCATCACGGAAGCGATCTCATTGGTGGTCAGCATGGCACTCACAGGGAAACCGCCACCCAGCGCTTTCGCCGTGGTAATGATGTCTGGCTTGATACCATAGTGTTCGTAAGCGAACAGCTTACCGCTACGGCCCATACCGCTTTGCACTTCATCCAGCACCAGCAGCGCGTTGTGCTCATCGCACAGCGCACGCAGACCCTGCATAAATTCCTGAGTGGCTGCCGTCACACCGCCTTCACCCTGAATCGGCTCGACCACGATGGCGCAGGTGTGGTCATCAATCACCGCTTTCACCGCATCCAAATCGTTAAACGGCACATGCACAATATCGGCAGGCTTTGGACCAAAACCGTCAGAGTATTTCGGCTGGCCGCCGACGGAAACGGTAAACAAGGTACGTCCGTGGAACGCATTGTGGAAGGCGATGATTTTGCTTTTGAACGGGCTGTGTTTTTTGCAGGCGTAATAGCGTGCCAGCTTGAAAGCAGCTTCGTTGGCTTCTGCACCGGAGTTACCAAAGAACACCCTATCGGCAAAGGTTGCAGCAATCAGCTTACTCGCCAGACGCAGCGCCGGTTCATTGGTGAACACGTTGCTGGTATGCCACAGGGTTTCACCCTGGCTTTTCAGCGTTTCCACCAGCGCAGGATGGCAATGACCCAGAGCCGTCACCGCGATACCACCGGAGAAGTCGATATACTCTTTGCCCTGCTGATCCCAGACTCGGCTGCCTTTACCTTTCACCGGCACAAACTGCGCTGGTGCATAAACAGGCAAAATTACGTTATCGAACGTTTCCCGGGTTACCGCTAGTTTTTCCACTGCCATTGCCGACCTCATTGGGTTATTTGTTGAGCTGAAGTGAAATTATAATCACAAAATATGCATAAAAAATCACACAAAGGCAAACATAAGTTACGTATTCAGGAAATTCGCCAGCAGCTGATGTCCCTGCTCGCTAAGAATGCTCTCCGGATGGAACTGTACCCCTTCTAAGGGCAGCGTACGGTGGCGGAAGCCCATGATCTCATCCGGCTCGCCATTACGCAGGCTCCAGGCGGTGACTTCGAATTCTGCAGGCAGCGTATCGCGCGCCACAATCAATGAATGGTAGCGCGTCACGGTGAGAGGATTATTAAGGTCACGAAACACACCTTGTTCAGTGTGCTGGATAAGGGAAGTTTTACCGTGCATCACCTGGCGCGCACGTATCACCTGTGCGCCGTACGCTTGAGCAATCGCCTGGTGGCCCAGACAAACGCCGAGGATCGGCAAGCGTCCGGCAAAATGGCGGATGGCATCCAGTGAAATACCAGATTGATCCGGCGTGCAAGGTCCCGGCGAAATCACCAGATGCGTCAGCGGCAATGCCTCCATCTCCGCAAGAGTGATAGCGTCATTGCGCACCACGCGCACATCCGCGCCCAGTTCACAGAAGTACTGGTAGAGATTCCAGGTAAAGGAGTCGTAGTTATCAATCAGCAGCAGCATAATGCCCTCAGGCCAGTCAAACCGCCGCTATTCTACGCATTTTAGCGCGCAGGGCTCACCACTTTCGCAAACTGCGCCGTTAGCGGCGTCAAATCCCCCGCTACGCCAGCAAAAAGCGCGTTACGCCAGGTATCGCGATCCAGCTTATCCCATGCCAACAGATAACCTGCATGGATGGCGAGTTGTTCGAAGAAAATGCGCTGCGCCCGACCATTCCCTGCGCGGAAAGGGTGCAAGACGAAGATCTCACAGTAGTAGTGCGCCAGCCGCGCCACAAAATCATCGTGTGGCAGATGCGCCAGATGTTGTTCATCCTCCAGCGCGCTCATCAGCGCGTTGCCCTCTTTTTCGATATATTCACAGTGGCAATAGGGGGTCTCATCACGCCAGATGTCGATACTGCGTACCTCACCGGCCCAGCTATAAACATCCTGGAACAACGTGCGGTGAATATGGCATAACCACGGCATCCCCGTGCCAGACGGACCCAGTTCCAGCGTCGCCAGGCGCGCCGCACTGAAGGCCAGCTCGGCCTTATTCAACTGCGCTTGATCATGAATATCGAGGCGGTTTTTCAGCACCGTATCGTTTTGCCATAAATAAGGATCGCGCACCGCCAGGCTGTTATCCGCCATATTGCCTCCTCAGCGACGCGAGACGCTCGTCGGCCTGCTCCAGGATGATATCGCTGGGTGTATAGCCTGCCAGGCGGCAGCTGGCTTGGTAACTGGCGGCGCGGTGCTGCTGCCACAAGGTGGTTTTCTGTTTTTCGGTGAGTTTGCTGGTCATAGGGCCTCCGGCAAGCAATTTGCCCTAAGTATAAGAGCTAATTTTAGCTTTGCCGGAGAACAGCAGAACGCGCCAGCGAGCAGCGGCGCGTTAAATCCTTAAGGCAGGACTTTCGCAGAAACGATAACAATCGGTTTTGACGGCACATTTTGGTACGGGCCGACATCTTTGGTTGGCACCTGAGCAATCTTGTCGATCACATCCTGGCCTTTCACAACTTTACCAAATACCGCATAGCCAAAGTCACGCTGGCCGTGATCAAGGAAGGCGTTATCAGCCACATTGAGGAAGAACTGGCTGGTCGCGCTATCTTTATCTGCAGTGCGCGCCATTGAAATGGTGCCACGCAGGTTACGCAAACCGTTGTCCGCTTCGTTCTTGATAGGTGCATTGGTCTGCTTCTGCTGCATGTCCGCAGTGAAGCCGCCGCCCTGAATCATAAAGCCAGGGATAACACGGTGAAAAATGGTGTTGTTGTAGAAACCGTTGTTGACGTAATCAACAAAGTTTTTCACCGAGACTGGGGCTTTCTGATTGTTCAGTTCGAGTTCGATATTGCCCGCAGAGGTGGTGAGCAGCACATGAGTATCCCCTTTTGCTGCCAGAGCAGTAGCGGATACAGAAGAAAGCGCTAACAGGGCGACAGCCGCTGTCAAAGTACGTTTAAACATGAAAGATTCCTTACCATGGAGTGCAAGCTCAAAACGAGATTGATTGTAAAGAGCCAGCCATATAAGAGCCAGCGTTTTACCGATATTTACGCTGATGTTGCGATTGTCATACTTTTGCGTTCACGCAATCATTTGCGTGACGAAAATCACACTATTAATGAAATATTTCGCGCTCGTTACACTCGTTGTTTATTAAGATCACAGTTGCATTTACAATTCATGACACTTTTTGCCAATCTCGGCGCTTCACAGGTTCAGAACATGACAAACCGTAATCGCATTGGCCTTACCTGGATCAGCTTTTTCTCCTACGCGCTCACTGGCGCGCTGGTGATTGTTACCGGTATGGTGCTGGATAATATCGCCCAATATTTCCAGCTGCCCATTTCAGAAATGAGCAACACCTTCACCTTCCTTAATGCCGGCATCCTGGTGGCTGTGTTCCTGAACGCCTGGCTGATGGTGATTGTGCCGTTGAAACGCCAGCTGATCTTTGGCTTCGTGCTGATGATCCTCGCGGTGGCGGGTCTGATGACCAGCCATAACCTGAGCGTCTTCTCGCTGTGCATGTTTGTGCTCGGTGTGGTCAGCGGTATCACCATGTCGATCGGTACCTTCCTGATTACCCATCTGTACGATGGCCGTCAGCGTGGTTCGCGCCTGCTGTTCACCGACTCCTTCTTCAGCATGGCCGGTACCATTTTCCCGATCATCGCCGGTGTGTTACTGGCTCGCATGCTGCCGTGGTATTGGGTATACGCCTGCATCGGTGTGATTTATATCGCGATCTTCGTCCTGACGCTGATGGTGGAATTCCCGGAGCTGAAAAGCGAAGCAGCCGTACAAGGCGGCGAGAAAGAGAAATGGGGCATCGGCGTGTTGTTCCTGTCGATCGCGGCGCTGTGCTACATCCTCGGTCAGCTGGGCTTTATCTCCTGGGTGCCAGAGTATGCGACCAAATCGATGGGTATGGATATTTCGGCAGCCGGTCAATTAGTGGGTAACTTCTGGACCGCGTACATGGTCGGTATGTGGGTGTTCAGCTTCCTGCTGCGCTTCTTCGATCTGCAACGCATCCTGATGGTGCTGGCGGCTCTGGCGACCGGCTTAATGTATTGGTTTGTCACCACCAACGACGCCAGCATGCTGCACTGGATCATCATGATTCTCGGCTTCAGCTCCAGCGCTATTTACACCACCATCATCACGCTGGGTTCGCTGCAAACCAAAGTCTCTTCGCCGAAGTTGGTGAACTTTATCCTGACCTGCGGCACCGTCGGCACCATGCTGACCTTCGTGGTCACCGGCCCGATCGTGGCGAAAGGTGGCGCGCATGCAGCGCTCTCTACCGCCAACGGTCTCTATGCCGTGGTGTTTGTGATGTGTGTGCTGCTGGGCTTTGTGACTAAACATCGCCAGCACGGCCATGTGACGCACTAACCAGTGATATGCAGGGGCGTATTAAATGTTCGCCTTTGTTGTCTGGTGCAGTATCAAGAGAGTGCGCAGTGATGCGCACTCTTTTTTTGCAGCGATTATCGCCGGAACGTCACTGCTTCCGTCTCACCTAAATAGATTTCACTGCTCGCGGGCCGCGTTGCCGCCACCACGCTTCCCTGACGGATCGAATAGCGCACGGGCACCTGCCTGCGCACCGCATCAAAGCCGCTCTCAGCTGGCAGAATGATCAGGCTGGCATCGTCACCCACCGCCAGACCGTAATCCTTCAATTGCATGGTTTTCGCGCTGTTGGTGGTGATCAGGCTCAGGCCGTTGTCGATCTGCTCGTAGCCCATCAACTGGCAAACATGTAATCCCATATGCAGCACCTGCAGCATGCTGGCCGTACCTAGCGGATACCAGGGATCGAACACATCATCATGGCCAAAGCAGACGTTAATATCGGCTTCCAGCAGCTCCTTCACCCGCGTGATGCCACGGCGTTTGGGGTAGCTGTCAAAACGCCCCTGCAGATGAATATTTACCAGCGGATTGGCGACAAAATTAATCTTCGACAGCTTCAGCAAGCGGAATAAGCGCGAGGTGTAGGCGTTGTTGTAGGAGTGCATCGCCGTAGTGTGGCTGGCAGTGACGCGTTCGCCATTACCGTCACGATGCGCCAGTGCCGCGACGGTTTCGACAAAGCGCGACTGCTCATCATCGATCTCATCACAGTGCACATCCACCATGCGGTCATAGCGGTTGGCGAGCGCAAAGGCTTTATGCAGTGATTCCACGCCATATTCACGCGTGAATTCGAAATGCGGAATGGCACCCACCACATCTGCGCCGAGTCGCAACGCCTCTTCCAGCAAGGCTTCACCATTCGGATAGGAGAGAATCCCCTCCTGCGGAAACGCCACGATTTGGATATCGATCCATGGCGCCATTTCCGCCTTTACTTCCAGCATGGCTTTCAACGCGGTGAGCGTGGGGTCGGACACATCAACGTGAGTGCGCACATGCTGGATGCCGTTAGCAATTTGCCATTTCAACGTCTGCTGCGCCCGCTGTTTAACATCCTCATGGCTGAGTAGCGCTTTTCGTTCCGCCCAACGCTCAATCCCTTCAAACAGCGTACCCGACTGGTTCCAGGCGGGCTGCCCGGCGGTTTGTGTGGTATCGAGATGGATGTGCGGTTCGATAAAAGGGGCACTTGCCAGTCCGCCTTCGGCATCCAGCGCGTCATCCTGCTGCGTGATTTGCGGTGGCTGGGGGCGTAATGCCGTTATTTTGCCGCCGTTGATTTCCATCTGCCACAGACCCTGCTGGCCCGCCAGACGCAGGTTGTTGATCCACTTCAGTGACCGGTTTGCCATGCCTTCCTCCTGTTTAAAGCAACAAGTTAAGCTAGCACGAAAATCCGTCCGTCAGCCTCATAGGTTTTTGGACTGCCAAAATGACCATCCGAAAACGTCCTCTGCTCAGTTTGTTGGAGCGAAACTAATAGCGACCGACTCTGCACAATATCCAACCAAATAAGCCACTTATCATTTTCTTTCAAAATCAATTGCATACCTCTAAATGGGTATATAGCCGTGCGCTTGATATGCATCAATAAGCGCCTGATACAGCGCGCTATCGTAATCGCAGATACCGCAATTTTTGAGGCAAGCATGAGCAAGCACAATGTCGTGATTATTGGCAACGGCATGGTCGGCCACCGCTTTATAGAAGAACTGATCGACAAAGCCGAACCCGGACAATTCGCCCTTACCGTCTTTTGTGAAGAACCCCGTGTCGCCTATGACCGCGTCCACCTTTCCGCCTACTTCTCCCATCACACCGCCGAAGAGCTGTCGTTGGTGCGGCCAGGATATTACGAAAAACATCAGGTGAATCTGCTGATTGGCGAACGCGCTATCACCATCAATCGCGATGAAAAACTGATCCACTCGAACACCGGCCGCGCGGTGCACTACGACACATTGATTTTTGCTACTGGCTCTTATCCATGGATCCCACCCATCAAAGGCTCGGAAGGCACTGACTGCTTTGTTTACCGCACCATCGAAGATCTCAATGCCATTGAAGCCTGCGCGCGCCGCAGCAAACGGGGTGCCGTGATTGGCGGCGGCCTGCTTGGTCTGGAAGCAGCAGGGGCGTTAAAAAATCTCGGCATAGAAACCCATGTGATTGAGTTTGCGCCTGGATTAATGGCAGAACAGCTGGATGTGCAAGGCGGCGAACAGCTACGCCGCAAAATCGAACAGATGGGTGTGCAGGTACATACCAGCAAAAACACCCAGCAGATTGTGCATCATGCCAAAGGCGGAAAAACGCTGGAATTCGCCGATGGCAGCGCGCTGGACGTGGATTTTATCGTGTTCTCCACCGGCATTCGCCCGCAAGACAAGCTGGCAAAACAGTGCGGACTCGCGATTGGACAACGCGGTGGTATCGCGATTAACGACCACTGCCAAACCAGTGATGCCGCGATTTATGCGATCGGTGAATGCGCCGCATGGCAGAACCGTCTTTTCGGCCTGGTCGCGCCAGGCTACAAAATGGCCCAAGTCGCCAGCGATGCACTGGTGGGGCGTGAAAGCGCCTTCACGGGCGCTGACATGAGCGCCAAACTCAAGCTACTGGGCGTGGATGTCGGCGGCATTGGGGATGCGCAGGGCCGCACGCCGGGAGCGCGCAGTTACATGTGGCTCGACGAGCATAAACACATCTACAAACGCCTCATCGTCAGTGAAGACAACCGCACCTTGCTCGGCGCGGTGTTAGTGGGCGACACCAGCGACTACGGCAATCTGCTACAGTTGGCGCTGAACAACATCACCCTGCCAGAGAATCCGGAAATGCTGATTCTCCCCGCTGGCAGCGGTGAAAAACCGGTATTAGGAGTGGATTCCCTGCCGGACACTGCGCAAATCTGCTCCTGCTTCGACGTCAGCAAAGGCGACATCGTCAAAGCGGTGCAAGGCGGCTGCCACACGGTAGCGATGCTGAAAAGCGAAACCCGCGCCGGAACCGGCTGTGGCGGCTGTATCCCACTGATTACTCAAGTGCTGAATGCTGAATTGAGTCGCCAGGGTATCGAAGTCAACAATCACCTGTGCGAACACTTCCCTTATTCACGTCAGGAGCTGTATCACCTGATTCGTGTTGAAGAGATTAAATCCTTTGATGCGCTGCTGGCGAAATACGGCCAGGGCTATGGTTGCGAAGTGTGCAAACCCACCGTAGGTTCGCTGCTGGCTTCTTGCTGGAACGAATATGTACTCAAACCACAGCTCGCGCCACTGCAGGACAGCAACGATCTGTTCCTCGGCAACATCCAGAAAGATGGCACCTACTCCGTCATCCCGCGTTCGCCCGGCGGCGAAATCACGCCTGAAGGCTTGATGGCCATCGGTGCCGTGGCCCGTCAGTACAACCTCTACACCAAAATCACCGGATCGCAGCGTATTGGTCTGTTCGGCGCACAGCGCGATGACCTGCCCGCCATCTGGGCCCAACTGATAGATGCTGGATTCGAAACCGGCCAAGCCTATGCCAAAGCGTTACGCATGGCGAAAACCTGCGTCGGCAGTACCTGGTGCCGCTACGGCGTTGGCGACAGCCTTGGCTTTGGTATTGAGCTGGAGAACCGCTACAAAGGCATCCGTACCCCGCACAAAATGAAGTTTGGCGTCTCGGGCTGTACCCGTGAATGTGCCGAAGCGCAAGGTAAGGACGTTGGCATCATCGCCACCGAAAAAGGCTGGAATCTGTATGTGTGCGGCAACGGTGGTATGAAACCTCGCCACGCCGATCTGCTGGCAGCCGACCTGGATCGCGACACCTTGTTGACATTTCTCGACCGCTTCATGATGTTCTATATCCGCACGGGCGATCGCTTGCAGCGCACCTCTCTGTGGCTGGAAAGCATGGACGGCGGCATCGACTATCTGCGCAAAGTCATTATCGACGACAAACTCGGCCTTAATGCGCAACTCGAGAGTGAACTGACGCGTCTGCGTGGTGAAGTCGAGTGCGAATGGGCCGCAGCGTTGAAAGATCCTCAGCAGCAAATCCACTTCAGCACTTTTATCAACAGCAACCAGCGTGACCCGCTGGTGCAGCATATTCACCAGCGCGATCAGCATCGCCCGGCACGTCCTGCCGAACGCATTGCGGTCACCCTGATTGAGGAGATCGACGCATGAGCCAGTGGCATACCGTGTGTGAACTCAACCAAATCCTGCCCGCTACCGGCGTCTGTGCACTGGTAAAAGGCCAGCAGATTGCCATCTTCCGCCCGCGTGACGATGAGCAACTGTATGCAATCAGCAACATCGACCCTTTCGCCGAGGCCAGCGTGCTATCACGCGGCCTGATCGCGGAGCACCAGCACAGCCTGTGGGTCGCCAGCCCACTGAAAAAGCAGCGCTTCCGCTTGAGTGATGGCGTCTGCCTGGAAGATGCATCGCGCTCAGTGGCGAGCTACCCAGTACGCGTTACTGAAGGTCGTGTCGAGGTGTGCAGTTGAGAGAATGCCTTCACTTCATGGGGCTTTAGTGTGTTTAATGGCACCTTAAATACACAAATCAGTTTTGCTGTTTCAAAGCTCGCACATTGCGGGCTTTTTTGAGGATGAGCGATGGACTATTTCCCCCTGTTTTGCCGCCTGCAGGGCAAACGTTGTTTGCTGGTTGGCGGAGGTGATGTCGCAGAGCGTAAAGCACGCCTGTTGCTGGAGGCGGGTGCCGATCTGCATGTTGGTGCATTGGATTTCTCCGCTGTTTTTCAACAGTGGGCAGAACAGGGAAAGTTGCGCTTATTACCCGGATCCTTTGAGGAGAGCTGGCTGGAAGGCTGTTGGTTGGTGATTGCCGCTACCGACGATGACGCAGTCAATCAGCGAGTGGGCGATGCCGCCGAATTACGGCGCATCTTCTGCAATCTGGTGGATGCGCCGCAGGAAGCCAGCGCGATCATGCCATCAATTGTCGATCGCTCACCGCTGATGATTGCCGTGTCATCCGGTGGTCGCGCGCCTGTGCTGGCTCGCCTGCTGCGCGAAAAGCTGGAAGCCATGCTGCCGCAACATCTCGGCCAACTGGCTACCTTGGCCGGCTCGCTGCGCAGACGGGTGAAGAAAACCTTTGCCACCATGGCGCAGCGTCGTGCTTTCTGGGAGCGCTTCTTTGCCAGCGATCGTCTGGCACAAACGCTGGCCAATGGTGACCAGCCACGCGCCGATCATATCGTTGATACGCTGTTCGATGCGCCGCTGTCACAGCAGGGTGAAGTGGTGCTGGTCGGTGCGGGTCCAGGCGATGCCGGATTACTGACGCTGAAAGGCTTACAATGCATCCAGCAGGCCGATGTGGTGGTTTACGATCGCCTGGTCTCCGAGCCCATTCTCAATCTGGTTCGCCGTGATGCTGAGCGCATCTTCGTGGGCAAACAGGCAGGCAACCACTGCGTGCCTCAGTCGCAAATCAACCAGCTGTTACTGGAACAAGCCCAAAGCGGCAAACGTGTGGTGCGACTAAAAGGCGGCGACCCCTTTATTTTCGGCCGTGGGGGAGAAGAATTGGAAGTGCTGGCCCAGCACAATATTCCCTTTAGCGTGGTGCCGGGGATCACGGCCGCTTCCGGTTGTGCTGCCTACAGCGGCATTCCGCTGACGCACCGCGATCACGCGCAGAGCGTGCGTTTTGTCACGGGTCATCTGCAACAGCACGGTGAGATTGAATGGGATAAATTGGCAGCGGAACAACAAACGCTGGTGTTTTACATGGGGCTCACGCAGGCACCCGAGATTCAGCACCAGCTATTGCAGCATGGTATGAATGCCGCGACACCGGTGGCTATCGTGCAGAATGGCACCACGCCGCAGCAGCGAGTGGAAACTGCCACCTTAGCAGAACTCAGTCAACTGGCTCAGCAGTTTGCCAGCCCAGCACTAATTATTGTTGGAGACGTGGTCAGCTTACGCAGTCAGTTACGTTGGTTCTAAAAATAAAAAAACGGCGAGTTATCACAACTCGCCGTCTTGAATGGTGTCATTAGCTGCTTATGGCTGTGCGACAAAGCCCACCGCTTCGTAGACTTTCTTCAGGGTTTCTTGCGCTTGAGCACGCGCCTTAGTGGCACCCTCACGCATCACCTGGTTGAGGAAGTCTTCGTCATTACGGAAACGATGATAGCGCTCCTGCAACTCGGTCAGCATACCGGAAACCGCTTCGGCAACTTCGCCCTTCAGGTGGCCATACATCTTGCCTTCGAATTCCTGTTCCAGCTGCGGAATCGACTTGCCCGTCACACCAGAAAGAATATCCAGCAGGTTAGAAACACCGGCTTTCTCTTTGATGTCGTAACGCACTACCGGTGGCTCTGCGGAATCAGTGACTGCACGCTTAATCTTCTTCACTACCGCTTTAGTGTCTTCCAACAGGCCGATCACGTTGTTACGGTTGTCGTCCGACTTTGACATCTTCTTCGTCGGTTCCAACAGCGACATCACGCGTGCGCCTGATTTTGGAATAAACGGCTCAGGAATTTTGAACACATCGCCATA
>OBJT01000093.1_pt1 | contig 21201 bp, 18 predicted proteins | sample 1519861 | NCBI WGS metagenome assembly OBJT01 (sample SAMN02401118, study PRJEB22541) | soil metagenome, isolate JX
AAAACACCCTGTCAGCATAGCGCCCGACAGGGTGGAGGTGACCATTTCATTAAGGCCGCTTGCGCGGCCTCATTATCATTTGCGGGCAATCAAGAATGCCATGTTACTTTCCTACTACGTGGGCCGTTTCGCGCGCTTCATCGTTCGCTGCATTTGGTGTCACGACTGGAGCATAGTCGAGTTGCAGTACGCGGCAGGTTTCCGCCAGAATCTTCTCGGTCAATGCCACGTCACCGTTCATTTTACGGCCCCAGGTTGGGATGACCGCACGGATCTTGGTCTGCCACTCTGGTGAACGCATCTGTTCTGGGAAGGCTTTTGCCATCAGTTCCAGCATAATCGGGGCCGCAGTTGAAGCACCCGGAGACGCACCCAATAACGCAGAAATCGAGCCATCCTGCGAGGTCACCACTTCGGTACCCAAACGCAGAACGCCACCTTCCTTCGCATCGTTCTTGATGATCTGCACGCGCTGGCCGGCAGTGACTAAACGCCAATCTTCCTGCTTCGCTTGCGGTACATAAGCGCGCAGGGCTTCCATGCGATCGTCTTCGCTCTGCAATACCTGATCGACCAGGTATTTCACCAGATCAAAACTCTTCAGGCCGACTTGGACCATCGGCATCAGGTTGCTGCCGTTCATCGCACCGAACATATCCAGCAGCGAGCCTTGCTTCAGGAATTTAGTGGAGAAGGTGGCGAACGGGCCAAACAGCAGAACTTGCTTGCCATCCAGCACACGGGTGTCCACGTGCGGCACTGACATAGGTGGTGCACCCACGCTCGCTTTACCGTACACCTTCGCCATGTGCTGCTGCACGACTTCTGGATTTTCCGTGACCAGGAAAGAGCCCCCCACAGGGAAACCGGCGTAGCCTTTCACTTCTGGAATGCCGGACTTTTGCAGCAGTGGCAGCGCAGCGCCGCCCGCACCGATAAACAGTTGGCGTGTCGTCAGCACGCGATTTTCACCGCTGGCCAGATTATGCAGGCTGACCTGCCAACGGCCATCGCTCAGGCGCTTGATATCACGCACTTCCTGACGCAGACGCAGGCGGAAATTGCTTTTCTTCTCTAAGGAGGCAATCAGTTGGCGCGTCACTTCACCGAAGTTAACGTCTGTCCCCATTTCGGTCCAGGTGGCGGCCACTTTCTGTTTGCTGTCACGACCGTTCATCACCAGCGGGATCCACTGGGTAATCTGGTCACGATCTTCAGAGTAATTCATCCCACGGAACAGGGTGCTTTTCTGCAGCGCCTGGAAACGTTTGCGCAGGAATTCAACATTATCGTCGCCCCAAACGAAGCTCATGTGTGGCGTACTGTGGATAAAGCTTTTTGGATTGCGCAGGTTGCCCTTTTGAACGTGATACGCCCAGAACTGGCGGGAAATCTGGAACGATTCGTTAATCGCTACCGCTTTGGTAATGTCGATGCTGCCATCCGCCTTCTGCGGCGTATAGTTCAGCTCGGCTAACGCGGCGTGACCGGTGCCGGCATTGTTCCAGCCGTTGGAAGACTCCACCGCGACATCGTCAAGGCGTTCCACCATTTCAATCGACCAGTCTGGCTCCAGATCCTGCAGCCAGGTGCCTAAAGTGGCACTCATCACGCCTGCTCCAATCAGCAGTACGTCGACATCTTTTCGTTCCTGAAGGTTTGCGCTATCCATTGAAGCGGCGGCGAGCGCCAAATTTACCGCAGTAGTGCTCATGAGGCGACATCTCCTCTCTCTGTTGACCTGAAGCTCAACAGGTTTGCAGGCGAAACAGCCACGCTTCTTTCGAGCGCGTCGCGCTATTTCTCAAAGGTTAAGACTCAGGTTTAAGTCATAGGGACGATAACGATTAACTGCACGTTATGCATATGCATTCGAATATAACATTCTCGTATCGGAATTAAACGTTTGTTTATTTTTTAAAGGCGGAAATGATTCAGCATAAGAATTAATCAGCTCAACCCCGCAGCCATAAGGGATTTTTATCCCCAAATCAGAAGGTTATAGTAACGCACTTGTTGCAGGGTTGTGAGGGTGTTAAGCAGATTAAAGATGGGGTGGTGAGCCAGATCACAACATAAGAATATGATAATTATAAGTTTGTGAAAAATTGATTTTTGATGCGGTTTTTCTGTTGCACAATGTTTCGCCAATTCGTGTAAAAATAATGTTACATTTTTTGGGTGTGTTAAATGATCAACCGTACTGAGCTTAAGTCAGAAGAAAGATGCATCGCGCGGTAGGAAATTTCACGCTTTTGACCAGCGACGCCAGATAAAGCGGATGACGAAATATTCAACCGTGCCAAGAATCAGGAACCACAAGCAGAAGACAATGGTGTAAAGCTGATTCAGATCCTGCAAATGCAGTTGCGCCTGGAGCTGTTTGGATAATTCAAGGCCAAACTGAGGGGCAGGCAACAGTAGCGCAGAGAGGAATCCCAGCAGCAAGATGCCTCCAGGGATAATCAGCGTTTCGAGTGGGTTTTTCATCACAGTTTTCCTATCAATTAGCGCGGGCATTAGCGCACAAAACGGCGGCGCAGTGCAATCCCCATGCCGATCAGGCTTAAGAAAATTCTTCTATTCCATTCACTTAGCGTGATAAATAGCGCAAGTTAAGAGTTATAGCCTTTGCTATACTTAAATCCATGATTTTACTGTCTTTTTTTTGGCGTTTTTGCGTGCTAGACTGCGCGCACTTTTTCATTACTGAACAATAGATGCGGAAAATCGCCAGTTTGAATGCTTTTTCCGCGGCATTGATTGAAAACCCATGACATTTATCGCAACTCTGATTCTGGCTTTTGGTATGTCGATGGACGCCTTCGCCGCAGCACTCGGCAAAGGCGCATCCTTGCATCGCCCGAATTTCAAAGAAGCGCTGCGCACCGGTCTGATCTTTGGTGTCATTGAAATGCTGACACCGCTGATTGGCTGGGCAATAGGCCTGGCTGCCAGCCGCTATATTATGGCATGGGATCACTGGGTGGCTTTTGGCCTGTTAACCGTGCTGGGCGGCCGCATGATGATGGAAGGTTTCCGTCAAACGGCAGATGAACCGTGCGAAGCGCCACAGCGTCATGGCTTCATGGTTTTAGCGCTGACCGCGGTGGCCACCAGTCTTGATGCGCTGGCCGTGGGCGTGGGCCTGGCATTCCTGCAGGTGAATATCGTGCTTACTGCGCTGACCATCGGCGCGGCCACCACGATTATGGCCACCACCGGAGTGATGGTGGGACGCTTTATCGGTCCGGTGATGGGTAAATGGGCTGAAGTGCTGGGCGGACTGGTACTGATCAGCATCGGCTGCACCATTCTGAATCAACATCTCAACCTCTTCGGCTAACTCAGGTATCCGCAATAACCCTCTTTTTTGTGATCTGGCTCAAATTTATTTGCGTGAAAAACGCGCGTTAGTTATAATTTTCGCGTAATTCTTCAACAAATTTTGAGCCAGGTAGCTAATGAAACGCTTTTTCCGTTACGTGTTCCGTACCTATGTTGAGACCTTTAAACACGTCCCACCCGGTGCGCTTCACTAAGTACGACGAATACCCTCGATAATCGCGGTCAGGGAACGACCTGTGGTTATCAATGATTTTCTTATCTCTCCCGTCTATTTATTCCTCGAATCTAACTCCTATCAATGGCTTAGTGCCACTAACCATCAGTTTTCGATCTGGCTATAGCCTGATGTTATACCCCGCTACCAAACAAGCATTCGTCACCTCTTAACCCGCATGGAATAGTCGATTCAGGCCCTCTAACCCGTCTGAAACGAGAAACATCATGCTGATCCCACAACCCTATTTACTCTTCCTTGGCGATGTCACCGATCCCCTGGCTGCTAAAACCGCGCGCGGTATTCAAGTCTGGCGACCTGAGCAGTGTGTCGGTGAAATTAAATTACCGGGCTGTACTGTCAGCCTTGGTTTAGACGTCCTCGACATTGCCACGGCGCAGCAGCGCGGCGCGAAAACTCTGGTACTCGGTACCGCCAATGCCGGTGGATATCTGCCTGAACATTGGCTCGATACGGTTAAAGGTGCAATTAAAGCGGGCATGAACGTGGCCAGCGGTCTGCACCATCGTCTGGTGGATGAGCCCGAGCTGGTGGCGTTAGCGCAGGAGTTTGGCGTTGAGCTGTTTGACCTGCGCCATATGCGACCAAAACTCAATGTCGGCAGCGGCAAGAAGCGTACTGGTAAGCGTGTACTCACTGTCGGCACTGACTGCTCTGTGGGCAAGATGTACACCTCACTGGCGCTTGAAGCGGCAATGCATGAACGTGGGATGAAAGCGGATTTCCGTGCCACTGGCCAAACCGGAATTCTGGTGGCGGGTGAAGGCATTGCCATTGATGCCGTGATTGCCGACTTCATCGCCGGCGCGGCTGAAGCCTTGTCACCGGCGAATGATGCCGATCACTGGGATATTGTTGAAGGCCAGGGTTCCCTGTTCCACCCTTCGTATGCTGGCGTCAGCATGGGCTTGATTCACGGTGCACAGCCGCACTGGCTGGTGATGTGCCATGAAATGGGCCGCCCACATATGCGCCATTTACCTCACCAACCGATGGTCAGCCTGAAAGATTGCGTGGAAGCCAACCTCCGTGCGGCGCACGTCACCAGCGATCATGTACAGCTGGCGGGTTTCGCCATCAACACCTCTAACTACAGTGAAGAGGAAGCACGCGCCTATTGTGCCGAAATCACGGCGGAGTTTGGCGTGCCTGCCACCGACCCGGTACGTTTCGGGATTGCTGATATCGCTGCACTGCTGCAGGAGCGTGGCTAAGATGCGGCGCATGCAGATTGAAGTGCTGGAACTGCCGCTGGCGCGTCCCTTTGCTATTTCACGGGGCACGCGCACTGCGGTCACCGTCATTCGCGTTACGCTGGAGCAGAACGGTTTTATTGGTCGTGGCGAATGCACGCCGACGCCGCGCTACGATGAAACACCAGACAGCGTAAAGGCAGAATTGGAAGCCCTACGTGAGGACATTGAAGCGGGTTTAAGCCGTCTCGATCTGCAACGCCGTTTGTCTGCCGGTTCAGCGCGTAATGCGCTGGACTGCGCGCTGTGGCGTCTTGATGCCGCACTGGCGAAACACACGTTGTGGCAGCAGTGCGAGCGTGTTGCGCCGCCTTCGGTGGTCACGGCGGAAACCTTAAGCCTCGATACCATCGAAAACATGGCAACTGCCGCCGCTGACGCCGTATCGCGTGGCGCCATCCTGCTGAAAATCAAACTGAATCGTGACGAAATTTTAGAGAAGGTGGCGGCCATTAGAAAGGCTGCGCCACGTGCCACCTTGATCATTGACGCCAATGAAGCTTGGTCGGGCGTCGATCTGCAAAGCCTGCTTACCGCGCTGCAAGCGTACAACATCGCTATGGTTGAACAGCCGCTGCCTGCCGGACAAGACCATGATCTGCAACGGTTTAACCATCCGATCCCGGTGTGCGCCGATGAGAGTTGCCATACGCGTGAAGACATCGCCGAACTGCGTAATCGCTACGAGATGATCAACATCAAGCTGGATAAGTGCGGCGGCCTGACCGAAGCCTTAGCGATGGTGGAAGAGGCGAAAAAGCTGGATATGCGTCTGATGGTGGGCTGCATGCTGGGTTCCTCATTAGCGATGGAAGCCGCGCTGCCGGTGGCGATTGCCGCTGAACATGTCGATCTCGATGGCCCAATTTGGTTGGCGGCTGACAGTTCACCCTTCCTTTCCTACGCTCAGGGCCGCATTTGGCTGTAACCGCAAGAGGCAACGATGACGGACACTTTATTTACCCCCAACGCCGCCCGCGTTGCCGGTTCAACACCGGTGCTTGCGATTCAGGATCTCAGCGTCTCGTTTCGCGGTCGTAGCGGTGAAAATCAGGCACTTAAGGGCATCAGTTTTGCCATTCACCCTGGTGAAATTGTTGCCGTGGTCGGGGAAAGCGGATCGGGGAAATCAGTGACTTCTCTGGCCGTGATGGGCCTGTTAGCCGCTTCGGGACGTATCGATCGTGGCAGCATGCAGTTCCGGGACCGCAAGGGTAGCGTGCATGCACTGGAAACGCTGAATGAGACCCAGCGCCGCACCTTGCGCGGGCGTGAAATGGCAATGATTTTTCAGGAGCCGATGACCTCGCTTAACCCGGTGTTACGCGTGGGCGATCAACTTACCGAAGCATTACGCGATCATCAGTTGTGTGATAAAACCAGCGCGGACGCACGTGCCCGCGAGCTACTGCGTCAGGTGCGTATTGCCGATGTCGATCGGGTGATGAAAAGCTATCCGCATTCACTCTCGGGGGGGATGCGCCAGCGCGTGATGATTGCCCAAGCGCTAGCGTGCGATCCACAGCTGCTGATTGCCGATGAACCTACCACCGCGTTGGACGTTACGGTACAGGCGCGCATTCTACATATTCTGCGCGATCTGCAACGCGAGAAGCAGATGGCGGTGATGTTTATCACCCATGACATGGGCGTGGTGGCGGAAATCGCCGACCGTGTGGTGGTGATGCTGCGCGGTGAAGTGGTGGAACAGGGCTCGGTCGCCGACATCTTCAATGCGCCGCAGCATCCTTACACTAAAGCGCTACTGGCCGCCGTGCCAAAACTGGGCGACATGCGTGAACACCGCTGGCCGCAACGCTTCCCGCTACTGGGCGCGCAGCCTACGCAGAACACGGAACAGCGCACCGCCCGTTATGACGAAACCCCGCTGCTGGATGTGCGTGGTTTAAAAGTCTATTACCCGATTCGCAGCGGTATCTTTTCGGCCTTGACCCATCAGGTGCACGCGGTGGAGCAGATCGACTTCAGCCTGTGGCCGGGCGAAACGCTGGCCATTGTCGGTGAAAGTGGCTGTGGTAAATCCACAACTGGACGTGCGTTGATGCGCCTGATTAACAGCCATGCCGACAGCATTCATTTTCAGGGCAGTGAAATTGCCGATTTGAAAGAGGCGCAGTTCCAGCCGTTACGCCGCGAAATTCAGATGGTGTTTCAAGACCCGTATGCCTCACTCAACCCGCGCCTGACCGTGGGCTTCACCATTGCCGAGCCGCTGCTGCTGCACGGTCTGGTGAAATCGTTGGAAGAAGCCACACCGCAGGTTGATGCCTTACTGAAAAGTGTCGGGCTGTTGCCAGAACATGCGCAGCGTTATCCGCACGAGTTCTCTGGCGGTCAGCGCCAGCGCATTGCCATTGCCCGTGCCATGGCACTCAAGCCTAAAGTGATCATCGCGGATGAAGCGGTTTCCGCGCTGGACGTGTCAGTGCAGGCGCAGGTGGTGAACCTGATGATGGACCTGCAACAGCAAACCGGTGTGGCATGGATCTTCATCTCACACGACATGGCGGTGGTGGAGCGTATCGCCAACCGCGTGGCGGTGATGTACCTAGGCCAGATTGTCGAGCTTGGGCCGCGTCAGTCAGTGTTCAACCAGCCACAACACCCTTATACCCAACGTCTGCTGGCCTCGGTGCCGGTGGCCGATCCACAGAACCGTCAACCTCGTACTTTTGAAGACAGCGAGATCCCTTCGCCACTGCGCAAAGTGGGTGAAACGGTCACCAAACCCCGTTATCGCCAGGTTGCGCCGCAACACTGGGTCGCTGACGACATTGCATCGCGCTAACGCTCAATACCAGGAGATTTCATGAAAACCCTTTTTCGCCGTTCGTCACTGGCTTTTGGCTTGACCCTCGCGCTGGCCGCTGCCGCGCAGGCGCAGGATCTGCGCATTTCGATGTATGCCGATATCACCGGACTGGACCCGCACGATACGTCGGATAACGTCAGCTATTCGGTGCAAAGCGGCATCTTTGAACGCCTGTTCCAGTTCGATGCGCAGATGAAGCTGCAACCCTGGCTGGCGACCGGTTATACCAATAATGACAACGCCACCGAATTTACCCTGACGCTACGTAAAGGCGTGACTTTCCAGGACGGCACGCCGTTTGATGCTGAAGCGGTCAAGGCCAACCTCGATCGCCTCGCCGATCAGACTAAAGGCCTGAAGCGCAACAGCCTGTATAAGATGATTGCCAAAGTCACGGTGCTGGCGCCGGATCAGGTGAAAATCGACCTCAACCAATCCTTTGGTGCCTTCATCAACACCCTGGCGCATCCATCAGCGGTGATGTGGAGCCCAGCGATCCTCAAACAGTACCCAGAAGAAGCACAGCTGCGCCTGCATCCGGTTGGCACCGGTCCGTTCAAGTTTGTTGACTGGCAGCCGGGCAAAGCCGTTTCGCTGGTGAAGTACGATGGCTACTGGCAGAAAGGCTGGCCGAAGGTGGATAAAGTCACCTTCTCGCCAAGTCCGGAAGATGCCACACGCGTTGCCGCATTGAAATCAGGACAAGTGGATGCGATCTGGCCGCTGCCGTCGGATCTGATCGCCACCGTACAGAACGATAGCAAGTTAGCGATCCAACGCGATCCGAGCATTTACCTCTATTACATGGCGATCAACACCCAGCACAAGCCACTGGCGGATGTGCGCGTGCGCCAGGCGATCAACTATGCCATCGACCGTAATCTGTGGCTGAAAGTGGCGTTTGCTGGCATGGGTAAACCCGCTTCTTCCGCGATGCCGGAAGGGGTGCAGTTCTATCAGAAGCAGAGCGAGCCGAATTACCGCTATGCGCCGGATGAAGCTAAAGCCTTGCTGAAAGCGGCAGGTTACCCGAATGGTCTGGACCTCAAACTGTGGACCACCAATGCGACTGCCAGCGTGCGCGCGGCTCAGGTGCTGAAAGCCCAACTGGCGACTGTCGGCATTCGCGCCACGGTCACGCCAATGGATTCCGGCACGCGTAACGCCAAATTATGGGGCGTGAAGGACCCTAAAGATGCCGAATTTGACCTCTACTACGGCGGTTGGTCGACCTCAACCGGTGATGCGGATTGGGCGCTGCGCCCGCTGTATGCCACCGAATCCTGGGTACCAACGTCCTATAACGTCTCCTACTTCAGTAATCCGGATGTCGATAAGGCGATTGCTGGTGGACTCGCCACTGCCGATCCCGCCAAGCGTGGTGAAGCTTATGCCGAAGCCCAAAAACTGCTGTGGAAAGATGCGCCAGTTGCCTTCCTCGGTACGCCAGACAACCTGGTGGGCAAACGCAGCAACCTGAGCGGCGTATCCATGCTGCCAGATGGCAACTTCCTCTACACCCAGGCGGCCTTTAAGTAAGGACTTGTCGTGATGGGTCGTCACAAATGACGACCCTGCGGCTAATCAGCACATTTACCCGGGGTGCGCATTTATGCGCACCTGGTCGCCATCCAAAAGGAACTGCATGTTCGCATACATTATTCGCCGACTGCTGGAGATGATCCCGGTCTTGCTGGTGGTCTCGCTGTTGGTCTTCGGCTTTATTAAGCTGTTACCGGGCGATCCCGCACGTATCTACGCCGGGCCAGACGCACCGATTGAAGCCGTCGAAGCCGCGCGTCAGCATCTCGGTCTCAACGATCCACTGCCGCAGCAGTACGTTAACTGGATTGGCGGACTCTTGCGTGGCGACCTCGGCGTCACTTACCGCACCCAACAACCGGTGCTGGACGTCATCAAGCAGGGCTTTATGCCGACGCTGTGGCTGGCACTGGCAGGCTTCGCCTGGTCGGTGATCCTCGGCCTGTTTCTTGGTGTGCTGGCGGCCTTAAAGCGCGGAAAGTGGCAGGACTGGACGCTGATGAGTGTCGCGGTGGGGGGCATCTCAATGCCCACTTTCTGGCTAGGCCTGCTGCTGATCCAGTTTGTCGCCATGCCCTTCGGCCTGTTCTCAGTGAGTGGCTTCAATAAAGCCAGCGACATCATCCTGCCCGCCATCACCCTGGGTTCTTCCGTTGCCGCGGTGATGGCGCGTTTCACCCGTTCCGCTTTCCTCGAAGTGGCGCAGGAAGATTATGTGCGCACCGCCAAGGCCAAAGGGCTGCGCAATCGGCTGGTGACCTGGAAACACGTGATGCGTAACGCGCTGATCCCGGTGATCACCATGCTTGGCCTGCAGTTCGGTTTTCTGCTCGGTGGATCGATCGTGGTGGAGAGCGTCTTCAACTGGCCCGGTTTGGGCTGGCTATTGATCGAGTCGATCAAAGCGCAGGATCAGCCAGTGATTCAAGCGTTAGTGATGCTGTTCGTATTTGAATTTATTGTGATTAACCTGCTGGTCGATCTGCTCTACGCCGTGGTTAATCCCGCCATTCGCCTGCGTCAGGAGTCGTGATGAGTACACAATCTCTGTCTGCTGCATCGTCACAGACTATTCGCTCCCCGTGGCGCGATTTTTGGCACGCCTTTATGCGCAACCCGCTGGCGCTGGTGTCGGGTGGTTTTGTCTTGCTGCTGGTGCTGGTGGCGATTTTTGCACCTTGGCTGGCACCGTTTGATCCGATGGTGCCAGACTGGATGGCGCTGTCATCCCCGCCGTCTGCGGCGCACTGGATGGGCACCGATGAGTTGGGCCGTGATTTGTTGAGCCGCATCATTTATGGCGCGCGCATTTCGCTGTACGTCGGCGTGCTTTCCGTGACGCTGGGCATGGTGGTGGGTGTGCTGCTCGGTTTGCTGGCGGGCTATTATGGCCGCTGGGTGGATATGCTGATCATGCGCGGTGCTGATGTGCTCTTTGCCTTTCCCGGCATGTTGCTGGCCATTGCGGTGGTGGCGATTCTCGGGCCTGGGTTGAATAACGTGATTATCGCCGTCGCGGTGTTCAGTGTGCCGGTATTTGCGCGCATTGTGCGTGCATCTACCTTATCGCTGAAGCAGGCGGCCTATGTGGAAGCGGTGCGCTGTGCGGGGGCGCCCGATCGCGTCATCCTGCTGCGCCATATTCTGCCCGGCACGCTCTCCAATGTGATTGTCTATTTCACCATGCGCATCGGCACCAGTATTCTAACGGCAGCGGGCCTCAGCTTTATTGGCCTCGGCCCAGAGCCGGACGTACCGGAGTGGGGGAATATTCTGGCGATGAGCCGCAGCATGATGATGGGCGGTTTATGGCACGTCAGCGTGTTCCCAGGTCTGGCAATATTTATTACCGTGCTGGCGTTTAACCTGCTGGGTGATGCGCTGCGCGATACGCTCGATCCCAAACTGAAGAGTTAAACATGGACTTTCAACAACTGCAGCGCGATGGGCTGCTGCAACGCTGGCGCAGCGAGCGACAGCTGGGGCAACCGCGCAATGCCTGCGGGCCGACCAATCGCATCAGCGATGTGCCAGGTGTGCGCGTCGGCCATCACACATTGGCCGACGGCGAGAGGCAAACCGGCGTGACCGCGATTGTGCCGCCGGGCGATAACCTGTTCCTCAACCCGCTGCCCTGCGGGGCGGCAGTGTTTAACGGCTTCGCCAAACCGGTTGGTTTGGTGCAGGTCGAGGAGTTGGGCGTTTTGCAGACCCCGATTCTGCTCAGCAACACGCTGGCGGTGGGCACACTGTTTACCACGCTGGTGCGCGATGCCATCAGCCGTAACCCGGAGTTGGGTCGCAGTTTGCCGACCGTCAATCCGCTGGCGCTGGAGTGCAACGACGGCTGGCTGAATGACATTCAGGCGCTGGCCGTTACCGAAGCCATGGCGCAGGATGCATTGAACTCGGCGCAGGCCGATTTCGCCCGTGGCAGCATCGGTGCCGGACGTGGCATGAGCTGCTTCAGCTTGAAAGGGGGTGTTGGCAGTGCATCACGTCTGATCCCTTCACTGAATGCCACGTTGGGTGTTTTGGTGCTGGCTAACTTTGGCGCGCTAACCGCCCTGACGCTGGATGGCGTGCGCTTGGGCGAGATGATTGCGCCGTTACTGCCGGAGCTGACGCCGCAGCGTGATGCGGGTTCCATCATCATTATTATGGCTACCGATGCGCCGCTGGATGCGCGGCAACTCAAGCGTATCGCGAAACGCGCGGGTGCAGGCTTAGGGCGCTTGGGCAGCTACTGGGGACATGGCTCGGGCGATATTGCCGTGGCATTCTCCACCCAAATACAGCCAAACCCGCCGGAAGATGCGGCGCTGGAACCACTGCTTGCCGCCGCTGCGGATGCGACAGAGCATGCGGTGCTGGATGCCTTACTCAGCGCCGAAGCGGTCACCGGTTTTCGCGGCCATCATCGCCCGTCGCTGAGGCAGGTGCTGGATGAATTGGCCAAACCGTAGGGCCGCCATCGGCTTTACTGCCCATGACAGGATGGCCACTTATGGCCCCTCTTTCAGCAGCGCCTGTGATCGGCTTGAAAGCCGCCTGTGACGCTAAGTTAACCGTAGTGTCGCCATTTATGGCGACCGTGTTTCAACCCGCACGGAATTTGCCTGACTTATGAAAATATTCATCTCTGCTGACATTGAAGGTATCGCGGGCGTGATGCGCCCAGAACAGTGCTCACCCGGCCATGCGGAACACCAGCTGGCGCGTGGACTGATGGAACAGGAAGTGAACGCCGCCATCGACGGTGCTTTCGCCGGTGGCGCCAGCGAAGTGGTGGTGGCAGACAGCCATGCGCAAATGACCAACCTGCGCGCGGAAAATATCGATCCGCGTGCGCGCATGGTGCAAGGCAAGCCGCGTGGGTTATCGATGGTAGAGGGTATTGAGCAGCAGCCCTTCGATGGCCTGTTCTTTATCGGCTATCACAGCGCGGCGGGCGAGCCGGGCGTGCTGGCGCACACCATTAATGGTCGCGCGTTCTGGCGTATTCACATCAACGGCAAAGTGATGGGTGAAAGCGATATTTACGCTGCCGCCGCCGCCGAACAAGGTACGCCGCTGTGGCTGGTTAGCGGTGACGACCAGCTGCAAGGCTGGATCGGCGAACACTATCCGTCAGTGGATTACGTCTGTGTGAAACGTGCGATTTCCCACACCTGCGCCGAATCCATCAGCCCGCAAGCCGCACAAAACGCCATTCGCGCTGCCGCCACCGCTGCGGTGCAGCGCGCGCGCCAAGTCAGCACCACGCGTTTGACCGCACCTTATGAGATGCAGTTACAAGCCAGCAAACCGGTGCTCGCGGATCTCTTTTGTCTAATTCCCGGTGTTACCCGCATTGATGGCGTGACAGTGGGCTATCGCGCCGAGCAGATGGGCACGCTGATCAGCCTGCTGAGTGCGTTCTCCTATCTAGCGAGTACCCAGTCGTAATTTTGGTGCGCATGAATGCGCACCCTACAAATGCTCGCAGGGTTGCCATGGATGGCAATCAATAGATCAGCAATCACGCATCAACACTTAGGCACATTCTTGGCAGGTCGTACCGCATTTCCTGCTGGCTTTTGGTAACCTGCGCGCAATTTATATATAACAACGAGGCAGTCATGCAGCTCTGCAGTTTTTATCTTATTGACCAGGAAAGAAAAAGTTACGGAATCGTGCGGGAAGAGGGCGTGATTGACGTCGGTTCTCGTCTCGGCGCGGAATGCCCGGATCTGAAATCTTTGTTACAACGCGGCGCGGTCAGCGACCTGGAAGCCTTTCGTTCTCAACCAGTAGATCACCCATTCAGCGCTATCCGCTTCCTTCCGGTAGTGGAAAATCCTGGAAAAGTGTTCTGTGTCGGCATGAACTACGCGGACAAGCGTAAAGAGTTTGCCGAGACTATCGAAGCACCAACGCTGTTTGTGCGTTTTGCTGATTCCCTGGCGGGGCATGAGCAACCGCTGCTGAAACCGGCCACCACACAAGAGTTTGATTACGAAGGCGAACTGGCAGTCATTATCGGCAAAGCAGCCTATCAGGTTAAAGCGGCCGATGCGCTGCAACACGTTGCCGGTTACAGTTGCTTTATGGATGCCACGGTGCGCGACATGCAGTTCACCTGGTTTACCGCCGGAAAAAACTGGCAGCAGACTGGCGGTTTTGGTCCATGGATGACCACCTCAGATGAGATCCCCGATCCGCAGCAGCTGGCGATCAAAACCTGGCTGAATCAGCGTGAAGTGCAGAACGACACCACCGCCAGCATGGTGCATCCGGTGGCGAAAATCATCGAATACATTTCGGCGTTCAGTCCACTTTCACCTGGCGATGTAATCATCACCGGTTCACCGGGCGGCGTCGGTAAAAAGCGCACGCCACCGCTGTTTATGTTCCCCGGCGATGTGATTGAAGTGGAAATTGAGAAGATCGGTCGTTTACGTCACCACGTTGTTTAAATCGTGACGTTTAAATGCGCAGATTGCCATTTATGGCGTAATGATTGTTCATTCCGCGGCAGGACATAACGCCGTCTGGTGCCGCTCAGGGGCTGGCGGTCCTCGCGCCGCTAACGCGGTGCCTTCACTTCATTCGTCTGCCTGACGGACCGGCGGGATGGCACATCCTGTGCCGGCCCGCCTTTCGCCCGCGTCCTGTGGGCTCTCCTGGCATACTCATTACGCTCAGCGCTGCGAATTGCCAGCCCCTGAGCGGCACCAGCCTGCTTCGAGGCTTCTGTGTGGGTTGTTAAAAAAGGGCAGCTTTTACAAATGTGCGCTTAATTGATCAGATAACGACCGCTTAACGTGTGAATGTCACCACGCGGCTGCGATTGAGCAGCAGCTGCACCTTGTCACCATCCCGCGCCATCACAAAACGCTTTTCCCAAGGCCCATCCTGTGCGGTGGCGAGCACGCGATCCCCACCCAGCGATTGCAAACTGGCATGAATCGCCGCCGGACCGATGCCCATCACCAGGCGATCGCCCTCAATCACCATTTCGCTGCGCCACGGCTGCGCAAACCAGCGGCCTTGCAGATGCTCAAGGCTGGCGCTGTCCGCCTGCACCGGCACAAAACGGCGTGGAGCATGACCAATCTCACCGACAATCGCTGCACCTTCATGACGCAGTTTGATCGGGAAAGTGCTGGAGAGCGACACCGCATCGCCATGGGGATCGGCGCGCCACAGCGTTTCACCGGCACCCAGCCAGGTGGCGGTCACCCCCTGAATCTCAAGCCAGTCGGCGGCGTTTTCCGCCACGTATAAGCCTGGCGTCAGATCATGCCCTTTTTCCGGCAGCGTGCGATTCAGCAGCGCCGCCATTACCCGCAGTGCACTTTCTGAGGTCGCCACATCTTCGCGGTTGGCAACAATCGCCACGCCCAGCTTCAGCTCCGGATGCAGCAGGAAATAGCTTTTATAACCCGCATGCGAACCGCCGTGACCGAACAGCGTCTGGCTGCCCAGCGTGGAACTGGTAATGCCCAGCCCGTAGCCGCTGGTGCGACCGTCATTGAGATTGCGCGGGGCGCTCAGGCGTTGCAGTACGCCCGCGCCAGGGCCGTTGTCCGCCAGCAGACTTTGCAGCCAGCGCGTCAGATGATTGATGCTGCCGGTGACGCTGCCTGAAGCGGAAAGGTGTAAACCGGCGCTGGAGAGCTGCCACCGTTCGCCATTTTGCCAGTAACCCGGCACCAGTCCCGGCACGATATCGAACCAGGTTTCCGGCGCGATTAAACTGATATCCAGCGGCTCGCAGATATATTGCTGCAGCAGATCGTTGAACAACACGCCTTTGGCTTTCAGCGCCTCTTCCACCAGGCGGTAACCGGTGTTGGTGTATGAAATCTCGCTGCCCGGCTGATAGCTGAGATCGCCTTCCTGTGCGACAAAATCCAGCAGGTCAGCAGCGCTGGTGGCGTTGTACACCGACAATCCCAGCAGCGACAGGGTTTCACGCACGTCGGGCAAGCCGCTGCTCATATCCAGCGCCTGGCCGACAGTGATCTGGCCGTTGGCGCCTGTAAGCTGCGGCAGATGCTGTACTAGCTTATCGTCGAGTTGCAGATAACGGCGCCCCGGTCCGGTGACCAGTGCGGCAAACAGATGCTTAGTAATTGAGGCAAAACGCACCACGCTGTCGGCGCTGAAGGGGGTCTGTTGCGCCAAATCGGCCAGACCGGCGCAGTGGGTTGAGTGAATCTGATGGGCATCAAATAGCACTATCGCACCACCCGGTGCGCCGGGCTGCTGCCAGCCTTGTGTTATCTGCTGTGCCACCTCGGCGGCCTGTTGCCAGTTCGCGGTCATGCCGGTTCCTCCAGCGTCATGCTGAGATCAAACAGTTGAGCGGTATGCGGATGCTGGATGCGCCGCGCACGTAAATCCTCCGCGCTCAACTGCTCCACCATCTCACCGTGCTGCATCACCCCGATGCGCTGGCACAGATGCGTCACCACCGCGAGGTTATGCGTCACCATAATGTAGGTGAGTTTGCGTTCAGTGCGTAGATCGCTGAGTAAATTCAGGATTTCCGCCTGCACCGAGACATCCAGCGCTGAGGTGGGTTCATCCAACAGCAGCACTTCTGGCTCGGCGATCAAGGCACGGGCAATCGCTACGCGCTGACGCTGACCGCCAGAAAGCTGATGCGGATAACGAAAACGCACGGCGGCCGGTAAGCCGACTTCGCTCAGCGCCTGGCTGATGCGCTGTTCGGCCCGATCCATCTGATGCACCAGTAACGGCTCATGCAGGATGCGGTCGATGGTTTGACGCGGGTGCAGCGAACCAAACGGATCCTGAAACACCATCTGCACCTGGCGATAGAACGCACGGCTGCGTTTGGCGCCCAGTTCCATGCCGCCAAATTTCATGCTGCCTTGCCAGTCGGCATTGAGCCCGGCGAGGGCGCGCAGAATGGTGGATTTGCCTGAGCCACTTTCGCCGACCATGCCAAAGCTTTCACCGTTGGCCACGGCAAAGCTAACGTCTTTCACAACCTGATGCGCACCAAAGGCGATACGCAGTTTATCGATTTCAATCATGAAGCTGCCTGTAAATTCTTTGCGTTCATTGAACGGTGCGCATCCTGCGGGCGTAGAGTTGGACAACCGCGTAGATGGGCGTTGCGCTATTCCCGCCACGCGGCATCGCGCTGGAGTACCGGTAAACGTTCGCGTGGATGTTTTAACGATGGCAAACAGGCCAGCAGCCCACGCGTATACGGATGCTGCGCCTGCTGCAACTGCCCGGCGTCCAGCAGCTCAACGATGCGCCCGGCGTACATCACCGCCACGCGATCGCAAAAGTGCGAGACCAGCGGCAGATCGTGACTGATCAGGATCAAGCCCATGCCGCGCGCGGAAACCAGATCGTCAATCAGCTTGAGGATCTCTGCCTGTACCGTGGCATCCAGCGCGCTGGTGGGCTCATCGGCGATCAGCAGTTCCGGATCCGGTGCCAGCATCATGGCAATCATCACGCGCTGGCCCATCCCGCCGGAAACCTCATGCGGATAGCGCTTCGCCACCGCGGCGGCATCACGAATTTTTACCTGCTCCAGCAGGTCAATCGCCGCCAGCATCGCCGCTTTCCAGCTGCCGCCTTTGTGCTCGCGCCAGGCTTCAGCGATCTGCTGCCCAATGGTCATGACCGGATTGAGCGAATATTTCGGGTCCTGCAGGATGAATCCCACCCGTTTGCCGCGAATCTGGCGCAGCACTTTTTCGCTGGCGCCACGCAGATCGATACCGTCAAAACGCAACACGTCGGCGGTGACTTCCGCATTACCTGGCAGCAACTGCATCAGGCAGCGTGCGGTCAGGGATTTACCGGAACCGCTCTCACCTACGATAGCGAACTTCTCGCGGCCCACGCTGAAACTCACGCCGCGTACTGCTTCAAAGGTCTCTGTGCGACTGCGAAAGGCAATACGCAGGTTTTCAATTTCCACCAGCATTTAGCGCTCCTTAGGATCCAGCACGTCGCGCAGACCGTCGCCGAGAAAGTTAAACGCCAGTGAGGTCAGAAAAATGGCGATACAGGGCATCAGCGGCACCCACCATTCGCTGAACAGGAAGCGGCGCGCGGTGGCAATCATGGTGCCCCATTCAGGCGACGGCGGTTGCGCGCCCATGCCCAGGAAACCGAGGCTGGCGGCGGTGATGATGATGGAACTCATATCCAGCGTGACGCGCACAATCAGGCTCGGCACGCACAGTGGCATGATGTGGCGCAGGATGATGCGCAACGGCGAGGCACCGGTGAGCCGGCTGGCGGCGATAAAATCGCTGTGGCGAAACTGCATGGTTTCGGCACGTGCCAGACGCGCATACGGCGGCCAGGCGGTTAAGGCAATTGCCAGAATCGCGCTCTCCACGCCGGGTTTTAGCGCCGCCACAAACGCCAGCGCCAGAATCAAACGCGGGAAGGCGAGGAAGATGTCGGTGATACGCATCAGCGTCTTATCCACAATCCCACCCGCGTAGCCCGCGATACAGCCAATCAGCAGGCCGAGCGGGGCGGTGAGCAGCACCACGGCGATCACCATGCCGAGCGTGGTACGCCCGCCATAAATTATGCGCGTCCAGACATCGCGGCCGAGTTCATCGGTGCCGAGCCAGTGTGCGACAGAAGGCAGCGCCAGACGGTTTTCCAGATGCTGTGTGCCAGGGTCAAACGGCGTCAGCCACGGGGCAAATAGCGCCAGTAATAGCATGACGGCGATGACCGCTAATCCTGCCATTGCCAGCGGGTTGCTGCGCAGGCTGAGCCACAAACGATAGCGTCGGCCCCACACTGCCTGACGGCGATTGGCTGGCGTATCGTCCAGCAGCCAGTCACGAGAGAAGAAGATCATTTTACACGTGGGTCCCAAAGTCGATAGAGAAGGTCAGCCAGCAGATTGAGCAGCACATACAGGGTGCCGACCAGCAGCGTGGCACCGACCACCGGGTTCATGTCGGCGTTCATCAGCGAGGTGGTGAGATACTGCCCGAGGCCAGGCCAGGAGAAGACGTTTTCGGTCACGACCGCGCCCTCCAGCAATCCGGCATAGGTCAGTGCCAGCACCGTCACCAGCTGCACCGCCACGGTCGGAAAGGCATGCCGCCAGATCACCCGGCGCGATGACAGCCCTTTCGCACGCGCGGTGATCACGAACTCGCCGCTCAAGGCGTTAAGCATAAAGGTGCGCGTCATACGCGTGATGTAGGCCATGCTGAAGTAGGCAAGGATCAAGACCGGCTGCGCCATGTGTGCCAGCGCATCCCGGAATGCATCCGTTTCACCGGCGAGCAATGAGTCGATGGTGAGAAAGCCGGTGACCTGCGGCACCATATCCTGCCAGATGATGTCTTGCCGCCCTGGGCCGGGAGCAATCCCCAGCACGGCGTAGAACACCAGCAGGCTCAGCAGCGCCAGCACAAACACCGGCAATGAATGTCCCGCCAGACACACCACGCGAATCGTCTGATCGACCCAGGAATTTTGCCGCACTGCGGCCCAGACGCCCAAAGGAATGCCGACCAGCGCCGCGATAATAATCGCCGCGGTCGCCAACTCCATGGTGGCCGGGAAGAAGCGGGCAATATCGGTGGTTACCGGATTCGAGGTGAGAATCGATTTACCGAGATCGCCGTGCAATAGTTGATTGAGATAGTGGCCGAACTGGATGTAGAGGGGCTGATCCAGCCCCATTTCGATACGCACGCGATCCACCACGGACTGCGGTGCGTTATCGCCCACCGCCGCCAGCACCGGATCGGTGGGCATCACTCGACCAATAAAAAAGGTCAGTACAGACAGACCAAACAGCGTCAGCACCAGGCTTCCCAGGGTGCTGACGATTTTCTTCAATAAAGGCATCAGGCTTTTTTCACCTGATCGTATGGCCATTGCTCCAGCACGGTCATGTGCACATCCGCGATATTTTTACCGCATGCGACATTCTTGGTTTTCTGCATCATGTAGATGAACGGACTCTTCTCGCGGCCCAGCTGCTGAATCTGCTGATAGAGCGCAATACGCTTCGCCGGATCCGGCTCGTGCAGCGCCTGCTCGGTCAGCTTGTTGAACTCTTCATCTGACCAGCTGCAGCGCCATGCCAACGTGCGGCTACGGGCATTCTCGCTGTTGTCGGTATTCACACAGAAGGCTTCGGTGTTCGAGTTCGGATCGAAATAGTCCGCGCCCCATACGGTCAGGGCCAGCTGATGCTGACGCGCACGCATCTTGGTCAACACCTGGCGGTTTTCGGCCGCGATCAGCGATACTTTGATGCCAATGGCGCCCAGCTGGGTCTGAATCGCCTGAGCGATATCGGGATACGGCTGCATCGAGTAGTGGTCGAGGGTGATTTCAAATCCATCGGGATAACCCGCTTCCGCCAGCAGTGACTTGGCTTTCGCCACATCTTTGTGGAATGGCGTGTCATCCAGCGCTGCCGGGAAGCCGCTTGGCAGGAAGCTTTGATGCGTAATAAAGCTCATCGACAGGATGTTTTTCTGGATGCTGTCGTAATCCAGCGCCCACTTCAGGGCTTGCCACACCTGCGGCTTTTTCAGGTATTCGTTATTGGTGTTGCATGACATCAGCATGATGGCTGACAGCGACTGATTCACCAGCGACACGTTGCTGTCGTTCTTCACCTGTAACAGCTGCTCGGTAGTGAGATCGTAAGCCGCATCCACATCCCCTTTCTTCACCATCAGCGCCTGAGCGGCCGGGTCGGTGATGTGCTTCAGGATCACGCGCTTAATCTTGCTCTTATCGGCATACAGCGGGCTCAGTTCCAGGATCACCGTTTCACTGGCTTTCCAGGTGCGCAGGGTGAAGGCTCCTGAACCGGCGCTGTGCTGCTTCAGCCACGCATTGCCGAAATCGTTGTTTTGCTGATTGGCTTCACAGGCTTTCTTCGACACGATGCTGCCAACGGTGGCGGACAGGCAATACAGCAGGAAGGTTTCGGCCGCTGGTGCACCCAGTTTCATCTCCACGGTGTGCGCATCTTTCGCGGTCACCAGTTGGGTGACGTTGTCTTTGGTAAAACCAAACTGGTTGATGATAAACGCCGGGCTTTTATCCAGTTTAACGATGCGCTCAATCGAGTAGGCGACATCTTCCGCGGTGAGCGGTGTGCCATCGGCGAATTTTGCCGCCGGATCGAGATGGAAGGTGTAGGTGCTGTTATCGCTGCTCACATCCCAGCTCTTCGCCAGCTGGCCAATCACTTTATCGGCTTTCTGTGGGTCCGGCGTGACCAGGCGCTGATACATATTGCCGCAGATCTGGCCGCCGGTGGCTTCAAAGCTTTCATGGGGATCGAGGCTGGTGATGTTGTCCAGCTGCATCGCCATCACAAACATACTCGGTGGCGTATCAGCGAAGGCGGTATTGAGACTCAGATAGGAAAAAGCAGGGACGGCGGCGCATCCTGCGAGAAAACGTCTTCTGGTTACCATGACAACTCCAACTTATTGATTATT
>OBJT01000094.1_pt1 | contig 21170 bp, 23 predicted proteins | sample 1519861 | NCBI WGS metagenome assembly OBJT01 (sample SAMN02401118, study PRJEB22541) | soil metagenome, isolate JX
GATCCAAACGGGTTTCATTTTTAATTTTGTTTAAAAAAAAACCGGCCGTAAGAATTGCTCTTACAGAACCGGCCAGTAGTTTTTATCTGTCTCTAAAATTGTCTGATCACTCAGCCACTTTAGCCAGGACGCCGTTTTCAACCAGGCTGTCCAAAATGTATTCCAACTGCTCTTTCGCAGCCGACATGGTTTCCTTGCCGTAGACATCGACTGTCTGCAATCCGTTGCTCGTCGTTGTGGAAACTTTCAAAGTTTTCAGATCGGCAGCGACGACAATCTTCACTTTGATCCCTTGCTTATGCAGCACGCTGTTGTCCAAATCGCGGACCATTTGAAAATTGCCATTTTTGGTTTCTTCAAAGCCATTGTCGCGCAAAGTGTAGCGCTTCACCTGTTCATTCAATTGAAAGGTTTTGCCGGATCCCTTTAATGATACATTTTTTTCGAATGCCATTTGCAGTCCTCCAAGATAACGTTTTCTCTATCATAACATATTTTTTTCTTTCGTTCAGCCGTTCTTGTATTGCTTGTTGTGGATGCTTTTCAGCAATGCGATCAATGTGTCCGCCTCATCAGTTGTGTTGTCAGGTCCGAACGAAATGCGCAGGGATTCAGTTGCACGGGGGTTGCCCTTTCCGTACATTGCTTCCAGGACGTGACTCGGTTCAAGGCTGCCGGCTGTACAGGCGGATCCGGCCGCCAGCATGATTCCTTTGAGATCGCACTGGATCAGCATTTTGTCGGAACGCATACCGGATAGCCAAATGTTCAGGATGTGGGGCACCCCTTCAGGATAGACCCCGTTGCATTCAAATGGAATTCCGCTCTTTTCAAGTTCGCTCAGGAAATAATCTCCCAGTTCACGTTTTTTGCGGTTGCTCTCTTTCCGTTCTGCTTCCATCAGAGAGACGGCCTTGGCAAAGCCCCTGATATAAGGCGTATTTTCCGTACCGCCGCGGTGGTCGTTTTCCTGACTGCCGCCATGGATGAAATTAGGCAGATGCAGGCTATTTTTGCGGTATAAAAATCCGATGCCTTTGGGACCATTGATTTTATGCGCGGAAACGGACAACAGATCGATGTGCTGTTGCCCGACATCGATTGCCTCGCTGCCAAATGCCTGTACGGCATCCGTGTGGAACAGGATGTTCTGCTCCGCCAAAAACGCGCCGATTTCAGCAATCGGATTGATGCTGCCCACCTCGTTGTTGGCATACATCAATGAGACCAGGATCGTATCCTCCCGGACCGCATCCTTCACGGATTGCAGCGTCACTTTTCCGGTATCATCCACCGGCAGATACGTCACCTCGAAGCCTAATGTTTCCAGATAATGCATCGGATGCAGGACCGCATGATGTTCCGCTGCTGAAGTGATCAGGTGTTTGCCCTTTCCTTTCAGGGCCAACGCAGTCGGTATGATCGCTGTATTGTTGGATTCGGAGCCGCAGCTTGTGATGATGATATCAGCCGGATCCGCTTTGATGGATGCCGCAAAAATTTTACGGGCTTGGTCGATATGCTGTCTTGTTTGTCGCCCCAACGCATAGGTGCTGGAAGGATTCCCGTAATCTTCGATAAGCGATTCCTGAATGACTGCCACAACTTCAGGTCGCACCGCAGTGGTAGCGGCATGGTCGAAATAAATCAATTTGTTACCTTCTTTCTTTCGCATGTCTTTCTAGTGTTCAAAATAACTGTTGAGCCAGCGGTACAGGCGCAGTTCGATGCTGGCATCTGTTTCTGGAGAGGACTCCCGGGCAACGGCCGGTCCCTGTCCCAGCAATTTCTTCGTTTCTTCTATATCGGCAAGGCAAAAAAACGCATAGGCCGCTCTGATTCTGCTGTTTGCAATCCAGTACCTTTTCAACAAAGGATGGGTTTGTATTTGGACGAATTTTCCCTTTGCAGCTTCGATCCTTCCGAACAACGCATCGCAAAACAAAGATTCCATCACATAAACCGGCCAATAGACCGATTCTTCGACTGGACGATTGGCTGAAAATGCCAGCAGCAAGCTATCGGCTTCTTCAAAATCCAAGTCCCCCAAAGCACGGACATAAGCAACCATGTAGAAGTAATCGACCAAGAAGCTTTTTTGATACTGCGGGTCTTTTAAGCTTGCGAAATAGGCATCCGGCAAATCAGCAAAGGGCACTTTTTCTTCGATGAGCTTTGCCATTTCCAATTGTCGGAACATAAGCTTGCGCGCGTGCAAAGATCGGCTTGCTTCCCGCAGCAAGGCCCCATCGTTCTGCGCCTTCGGAAGCAGATTCGCTAAAGCCATCCAGACAGGCACAAGACTGAACAAAACGAATAGGAAGCCCAGCCTCAGCTCCATCATAAAAGCCGATCCGTACAAGGATGCTCCCGTCAAAGCATTTGCCATAACGCCCCCCAGCAGATAACTGCGATACGGCAATTCCGCATAGTCCCCTTTCGGTGGCGCCATCAAGCATTGGCCCGCCAGCACAGGCGAGGCAGTCTGCATATGATGCAGGCTGTGATCCGCTTGGCTATATTTGTAACGTCTGACTTGAAAACTGACCAGCCGATAACCGCTCAGTTTTCCGAACAAAAAATGTCCCGCTTCATGAAGAAAAATGTGCACGTAGATGGATAGGAACAAGCCTGCCGAAAGAATGGGAATGAGAAGGGGATCAAAAGACAACAGCTTCCCCCAGTCGCTGAATCCTTTCGCGATCAGATATGCGTACAGCATGATGAAGGCAATTGAAATGTAGCTGGCAATTCTTAGAAATGACTTTTTCATAAAGTTCCCCCTACTCTTCCTCCAGCTGCATTTCCGGGAACAATAAGCGCAGGATTTCCATCGTCAAACGTCGGCTTTTCCCTTGGTATGGATAAATGTGGATCAGCATGGCCGGGTTGAAATTCGCCTCGATCACTCCATAATTCGGCTCCGCTTGCAAGGCCGGGACCAAATGATCCGGAATGATGATATCCACTCCGCAGACCGCTACACCCAGTGCGGCTGCCATCTGCACGGCCAGCATTTTATAGCTGTCGTGCATCTGATCCGTAACATCAATCGAATCGCCACCAGTGCTGATATTGGAATTATCCCTCAATCGTACAGTCTCTCCTGCAGGCGGAATACTGTCGAAAGTATACCCTTGACCTTGGATCGTCAACTTCTCGAGTTCCCCGGTCCCGATCAATGCCAGCGGCGTACGATGATTTTTGCCGCGCAAGCTGTCTTTATTCTTTTCCTCGACCAATTGACGGATAGTCAGGCTGCCATCGCCTACAACATTGGCGGGTACACGCAGCAATACGGCCTTCGTCTCATTGCCGATGACAAAGAAACGGTATTCGGTGCCGGACAAGTAATCTTCCACAAGCACATCTTCATCTTCTTCAAATGCCATATGGATGGCTTTCTCATAATTCTCAAAGGAAGCACCGTCTTTGAAAATGGAAATCCCTAGACCGTAGTTCGTGGACTTAGGTTTGACGACGATGCCTTTCCCGGCAAAGATAGGATAGTCGCGCAAGGCGGCTTCCACAGAGTGGTACTCTCCGCTGTCCGGAACCGCAAATCCGTTCTCCGCCAATATTTTTTTGGTGACAACCTTGTTTTCCATGATAAGCGGGCCGATATAGCTGTCCTTTGCCGTCATATTGCCGTTCTTCACGTATTCGCGATGGTTTTTGTAAGTCAGCGAGATGAATTGGTCATATCGGTCGAGCATGTTGATCTTCAAACCCTTTTGGATGGCGTCGAAAAGCAGAATCTGAGTGGAGAGTTCCATATCCTCAAAGCCTCTCAAGGCATACGGCCGTTTCCACGCAGCCTCTTTGTATTTTTTGGCCAAGGATGCGGCCCAAACCGCTTTGTCCTCTGCCGCGTCCACTGCTTTGACCATCTGTCCAGCCACTGTCTTTTCCGGATTGTGGAATGCTTCGATTTTATCTTTGACGATTGCGCTTATCTTCTCTTCAGCGCCGATTGCTTCCAGCATATCCAGCATTCCTTCGAGGAAGGATAGCCCTTCCGATTGGAATGCGGATGGCTGCAAAGGATTCTCCAAAGCGGTGCTGTAGTTCATTTCTTTCCCGATTTTCATCTCTTCTTCGCTGGCATCCTTCTCGATCCACAATAAATAGAGCATGAAATAATGGATGAAGTACATGTCCTCTTTATGCATGCCGAACTCAGCAAATGGATTCAGATCGAACAACCTGAATTCGAGATAGGCGATTCCGTTTGTCAGCAAATCACGCGCTTTGTTGGCCCCCCTGAAACGGACAGTCGAATAAAATTCTTTTTCGGCAATGAGTTTGCCGCTGGTTACCATCCGCTCGATATCCTGCACATAGGCATCAATCGATTCAAACGAAACATGCACGTCCGCTTTATTGACGTATCCGTACTTGCTGCTGCGGATGCTTCTTGTATACCGGTCCAATGGCAGATTATGCTGTGATTCTTTTTCAAAGTAGGAGCTGTCAGCTGATATGGATCCGCCCATAAGATAGGTCATGATCCATTGGTGACGGATGAAGTTATGCGCCATCTTCAAGTAGACATCCGATTGGAACTCCTTAAGCGTCCCGGCAGAACCGGAAAGCTGATGAAGCTCTTTGATGAGGGCAGGATTCAATTCGAAGTTGAAATGAATGCCGCTGACCATCTGCTTCTTGTTTCCGTATACCGATACCAGATATTCCCGATAAGCGACATCATCCGCATTATCCAATTTGGCTACCTTGATTTCTTCACTTGCTGGCATGGTCGGCGGGATGCTGCAAGGCAACAGGTATTCATCTTCGGGTAATGAACGCAGCACCACATCGTGGATAGCCATCAGCCATTCATGCATTTCCTCGATCGATTGCATCGGTGGTGTGATCAATTCCGGTTGGCTTTCCGCAAAGTCAGTCTGTATGTAAGGATGGAAACTGCGATTCCCGAATACCGTCGGGTGGTTTGTCTTGGCGATTGTGCCCTCACCCGTTATCCGTTGGCTTTCTTTTTCGATTCCAAAAGAGGCTTTCGAAAATAATGTCGATAATTTATGTGTTAAAATGATCTCTTTGAAATCCGTCATTATGTACGCTCACTTTCTGCTTCCAATTTTCAATGTATTCATTATAGCTTTTATGCTTGTAAATAGTAAAGATGTTGCCTGCCTTTCTTTTCAATCAATTTTCACGAACCTGACAAAAAGAAATACGCTGGCGAATGTTTGTTCTTTTTTAACAGATGGCATATAATGGATAGAGAAAAAGGAGCGGAGAATAATGAAACAACCTTTAGCATACCGTATGCGTCCCGTACACATCGATGAAGTCATCGGCCAGAGCCATCTGGTGGGTGAAAATAAGATCATCCGCCGCATGGTCGATGCCAAGATGCTTTCTTCCATGATATTGTACGGCCCACCGGGAATCGGCAAAACCAGCATCGCGAGCGCCATTGCCGGATCGACACATTCCGCTTTTCGGCAACTGAACGCCGCCACCGACACAAAAAAAGACCTTCAGATTGTCGTGGAGGAGGCCAAATTTTCCGGCCAGGTCATCCTCTTGTTGGATGAGGTGCATCGATTGGACAAACCCAAGCAGGATTTTCTCCTGCCGCACCTTGAAAGCGGCCAAGTCATCCTGATCGGCGCCACCACTGAAAATCCATACATCAGCATCAGTCCCGCAATCCGGAGCCGGACCCAAATTTTCGAATTGAAGCCACTTACCACAAAGGACGTCATATTGGCGCTGGAACGGGCCATTGCCGATGAAAGGCGCGGTTTGGGGAAAGAAAAGATTGTGATCGAAGAAGATGCCTTGCTTCATTTCGCCAGGAGCACGATGGGTGACGTGCGTGGCTCACTGAACGCCTTGGAATTGGCTGCCCTATCCACCAAACCGGATGCGGACGGCACCATCCACATCACCTTGGACATCGCCGAGGAGTGTGTCCAAAAGAAGGCGCTGGTCCACGATAAGAACGGCGATGCCCATTATGATGTCATATCGGCATTCCAAAAATCGATCCGCGGCAGCGACGTCGATGCGGCTATGCATTATTTGGCCAGGCTGCTGGAAGCCGGCGAATTGCTGATCGCCTGCAGACGTTTGATGGTTTGTGCCTATGAAGACATCGGCTTAGGCAATCCGCAAGCTGTGTCCCGTACCGTTTTGGCCGTTCAGGCAGCCGAAAAGTTGGGCTTGCCGGAAGCACGCATTCCCTTGGCCAACGCTGTCGTCGATCTGGCCCTTTCGCCGAAATCCAATTCGGCTTACCTTGCCTTGGACAGCGCCCTGGCGGACGTGCGCGCCGGAAAATCCGGCGACATACCGGATAGCTTGCGTGATGCCCATTACAGCGGAGCAAATAAGTTGGGCCGCGGCATAGGTTACCAATACCCTCACGATTTCCCGGATCACTGGGTCAAACAGCAGTATTTGCCGGACTCGCTGAAGAATCGCCGCTACTACGAGCCGGCGGCAACGGGCAAATACGAGCAGGCCTTGGCCAACCAATTGCAACACCGCTTCAATAAAGATTCCTGAGGATTGATTGGTAGCGTTTAACCTGTTGCTGCTGTTATGTTTCTGGATTGAAACTCGTGTGTTTTGCTTGCCAACGATTGATTAGTATGCTACTATACGTATATAGATTTCTGAGGTGTTCGACATATTCTCAATGTGTTGACCGAACAATTTATTACTACCTTGGGATCCTGTTTATTTCGGTGGATAACACGCCTTATCATTTGGTAGTTAGAGACTGGATATTGGAGCCCACCTGCTTATATGCGGGTTCAAAACTAGTAGAATATACTCACCGGCACCATCGGATTTCTAATAAAGTTTTATACTTTTGGAGCTGCTCTTTGAGCAGCTTTTTTTGCAGACTGGAAAACACGGAAAAGCGCTTCTTGAGCATTTTTTCTGCAATTCCTTTGAGGAGGACGCACATTGGTAGAATTGTTGATTGCCCTTTTTTCATTATTGCTGGTTTCGACCGGCCTTTTCATGACATTGAAAGGCCCCACTGTTTTTGTGTTGGCTCCGGACCGGATCACCGAGCAACAACGCAATCAGATCTGGCTCTTTTTCCGTAATGGCGGAGCCCTGTACATGTTGATCGGATTCCTCTGCTTGCTGACGATTTTCTTTAGGAGTCCCCTGCTTTATGCATTTGCCGTAGTGATTGCTTCAGGGTATACAGCACTCTTCAGTATCCGACTGGCCGGCATGATGAAAGATCAGGGCCGCTGACCATTAAATTCCCGGAAACAACCGCATACGCTTTCATTTTTATGGAAAGTGAAGTAAAATAAACTTGTAAGCGATACTAGTTTAAAGGAGTGGTTAATATGTTTCAAGAGTATAAGAAGATTTTGATACCGGTTGACGGATCCAGAGAATCAGAATTATCCTTCCGTAAAGCAGTGGAAGTGGCCAAACGGAATAAAGCAGCCATCATCATCACTCATATTATCGATACAAGAGCCATACAGACCCCTACAGGTTTTGAGGGCAGCTTTACGGATGAAATCGTCCGCCAATCCAAAACGTTGATGGAAGAGTACAAAACCTATGCTACGAATGAAGGCATAACCGATGTCCACACCGTCATCGAATATGGTTCACCAAAAGCCATCATCGCAAAAGATTTGCCTACCGAGTACGGCGTGGATCTGATTATGATCGGTGCGACTGGCCTTAATGCCGTCGAGAGGCTGTTCATCGGCTCCGTATCCGAATACGTCATCCGCAACGCACCATGCGATGTGCTTGTCGTCCGGACCGACCTCGAGAATAAACCAAAACCTAAAAAATGACAGACAGAGGCGCTAATCTCCTCTGTCTCAAAAACAATTCAAAAAAATTCCGGAACACCAATTCGTGGTGTACCGGAATTTTTTTTATTTAAAATTAGTGTTTTTCGCTGAAACGAACGACGTCGCGAGCGATCATCAATTCTTCATCAGTAGGGATCAACAGTACTTTCACTTTTGAATCGTCCGTCGAAATGATTCTCTCAACACCGCGGACATTGTTCTTCTCCTCGTCGATTTCGCAACCGAACCAAGAAATCCCATCGATGATGATTTTGCGGGTAGGCGCAGAATTTTCGCCGACGCCGGCAGTGAAGACGATCGCATCCACACCGTTCATGATTGCAACATATTGTCCAATGTATTTTATGATACGGTTATGGAAGATATCCAAAGCGATTTGAGCGTCCTCATTGCCGCCCTCCGCTGCTGTTTCAACATCGCGCATGTCGCTTGAAACGCCGGATAGACCCAACAAACCTGATTTTTTGTTCAGGATCTCAACGAATTCGTTGATGTCCGTAATGCCCAGTTTGCCCATCAGGTAAGCGATCAAAGATGCATCGATGTCCCCTGAACGCGTTCCCATCGTGATACCTGCCAATGGCGTGAAGCCCATGGATGTGTCGATTGATTTTCCGCCTTGGACAGCAGTGATGGAACCGCCGTTACCGATATGGCATGTTACGATTTTCAGTTCCTCGATCGGTCTGCCCAGCATTTCAGCAGCGCGTTCCGCAACGTATTTGTGGCTTGTTCCGTGCGCGCCGTATTTTCTGGCAGCATATTTTTCGTAGTATTCCATCGGAATGCTGTACAAGTAGTTCACTTTCGGCATTGTTGTGTGGAAAGAAGTGTCGAATACGGCCACACTTGTGATCTCAGGCAACAATTTTTTGAATGCGCGGATTCCGGTAGCGTTCGCTGGATTATGCAGCGGCGCCAATTCGCCCAATTCCTCGATTTGTTCCAAAACAAGGTCATCCACAAGCGCGGAATCTTTGAAGATTTCTCCGCCGGCAACGACGCGGTGGCCAACGCCCGTGATTTCATCATAGCTTGAAATGATGTTTAATGCCAATAATTGATCAAGCAATTTCTGTACTGCGATTTCATGGTTCGCAATATCTTCGGTTACCTGGAATTTTTCGCCTTCTCCGTGTTTGATTGTGAAGACGGAATCGTTCAAACCGATTCTTTCGATAATACCGTTTGCGAGAACATCCTTTTCAGGCATTGCATATAATGTAAATTTCAAGCTTGAGCTACCAGCATTGATAGCGATGATTTTTGACATTTTTTTCTCTCCTTTAAATTGACTGATTTTTCTTATATCTCTAATAAATATTATATCATCTTTGCGCTCCAATTGTGGAAAATATCCAGGAAAGATTGCATCTTTTGTGCGTTTTTAAGATCTGGAATTTCCCCCAAAAGCACTTGTTCAGCTTGAATCGATTTTTCACCATTTTTTTGAACAATAATGATTGATTTTTTCATCCCATTTTTATGGAACAGATCCGCCGGAAGGCTCAAAAAAGCCTGTATATGAACGTTTTTTTTCAACCACCCCATTAACACAGAACTTTTATCTGTTTCAAAAATGTCGGAAGGAACGATAAAAATCCCCCAACCGGATTCTTTCAGATAGTTCACATTTTGTTCAAACATTAAGAAATGTGCAAAAGAATTCCCTTCTGAAAAAGCTGTTTGGTAGTTTTTTGCGCGCTCATTTACTGGATAATATCCGATCGGAAAATCCGATACCACGATATCAGAAGGTGCGATCAGCAGTTCCTGCAGGCTGTCTGAATGGGTGTAATGGATTTTTTCCGACAATCCCAGCAAGGATCCGCTGTTGGCCGCGACACTGATCAACAGGTCATCGTTGTCAACTGCTTCCGCAGTCACTTCATTTCCCCTGTTGGCCAAATGCGTCACAACGATATTAAGAAGATTCCCTGTCCCTGCAGCCAGATCTGAAACATGCAGTTTTTCTGTCTTATCTTTTTTTATTTCTCCGATGAAATAAGCGATCAGATATGCAATCGTGTCCGGTGTCATTTGATGATTCATCTGGAGCTTGTCTTCTTTCGTTGCCTTGATGAACGTCAATTGTATGCTCTTGCGGATGATTTCCTTATCCAATGCATCCAAATTCATCTTTTTGTAGAGGCTGTTCAAGCGTTCGACTGCCTCATTTGAAGGTAACCCTTCTACTTGTTGTGCTTTTCCTTCAAAGGAAAGATTTTCCAGCGTTTCGGATAACGCTTCTATATATGAAAGTTCAGCTTCCGTTTGAAGTAATTTGATGGCTTCATCCATTAATCCGAAAAGACTCTCAACATTTGTTGCTTTCAAGTCGTTCACCGTCCCTTACTTTTTGTTGTTCTGTAAAATACAAAAAAACCTGCGAAGGAAGTGACTGATCATTTGCCCCCGCAAGGTTTTTTGTGTGTATGTAATTGGTTGATCGGCAAAAGTACAAGTATTATTTAGCTGTAGGGTATACAGAAACTTGTTTTTTGTCACGGCCTAAACGTTCGAAACGAACGACACCGTCAACTTTTGCAAATAGAGTGTCATCTCCACCGATACCGACGTTAGTACCTGGATGGATTTTTGTTCCGCGTTGACGGTACAAAATCGATCCGCCAGTTACTGTTTGTCCGTCTGCACGTTTAGCGCCTAAACGTTTGGATTGGGACTCACGTCCGTTGGTAGTAGATCCGCCCCCTTTTTTGTGGGCGAACAATTGTAGATTCAATTTCAACATGTGGTTTGCACCTCCTTATTAAGTAGTACAGTTTTTATTGCATTTTTATGGTCACATAATCTGGATATGTCTGAGCGACATCTTCCAGCGAATAGAATAGATGCTTCAGTAAAATCTGCGTAATGTATTGCTGTTCCGCTTCCCTTTCGGAAAGTATTTCCGCATAGAGATACCCGCCTTCGTCATCCGCTTCATCAACAAGCATCTGATAGCCGGCTAAACGTTCAACGCTATTCACAGTTTCGATGGCCAGTACAGAAACAGCGGCACAGATAATATCTTCACCTTCTACTCCATACCCGGCATGTCCCGTAATCTCGAAAGAAAGCAGGTTGCCATGGTCATCTTCTTTAAATTTCACTTCAATCATGGTTATTCACACTCTTATGCGTTGATTGCGTCAATGATTACTTTTGTATAAGGTTGACGATGACCTTGCTTGCGGTGTGTATCTTTTCTTCTCTTGTATTTGAAAGTAGTTACTTTCTTTTCTTTGCCCTGTTTTTCAACAGTGCCTTCTACAGAAGCACCTGTTACGAATGGAGCGCCAATTTTAGTTTCTTCTCCGCCTACAAATACGATTTCATCAAAAGTTACTTTATCACCAGCTTCAGCATCTAATTTTTCAATGTAGATTGCTTGACCAACTTCAACTTTTAATTGTTTACCACCAGTTTTGATAATTGCGTACATATTCTCTGCACCTCCTTATTTTACTTAGACTCGCCAAACGGAGTGCCCTTGCAGGTCTCATGACTCCTATTCGTGCGGTTGTAGCTGTGGTGCGCACATTTACAACATTAATAGTCTACCAAAAACAAAAGCTCCCGTCAACCTAAATGAAAACATTGTTGAAATAAACTGCTATTCTTTCACTGGCGACAAAAAAGTATAACAAAAAAACAGGGCAATTGCCCTGTTTTTTTGCCGGACTGTCAGCCCTTGCCCTATCCTTAACGGTTCTTGACGAATTCGCTTGAGGACACGATCCGAGTGCCGTATTGTTGCCCGAACTCGGTATCATGCGTAACGATCAGGATGCCGGTTCCTCCAGCAGCAATTTCCTGGATCAGCTTGCCGATGCTGTCGGAAGATTCGCGGTCGAGCGCAGAAGTCGGTTCATCAAAACAAAGGACGCGCGGATTCAGCATCATTGCCCTAGCGATCGCGACCCTTTGCTTCTGGCCTCCGGACAATGTTGACGGCATCGCCTCCAGTTTGTCGTCCAATCCCATTTGCTCCAATAATCCGGCTGCTTTCGCTGCCAGTTCTTCGCGGCTGCCCAGTTTTTGGGCAAGCGGCGCTTCCAGCAGATTATCCAGCACAGAAAGGTTCGGGAACAGAGCATAGTCCTGAAACACCATGCCGATTTTGTTTTGGTAAAGGCGCCTTTTTTTGCGGTCCACATATTCTGCGCCCTTCAAACCTTGTTTGCACAAGACGGCATCCTCGATCGAAATGGTGCCTTGGTCTGCTTTTTCCAGATTGTTGAGCAAGCGCATCAAGGTCGTTTTGCCCGTTCCGGAACGACCCACAAGCACAACGATCTCACTGGAATCGATGTGGAATGAAAAATCATCGATTACGGTTATGTCATGATAAGACTTTTTTAGATTCATCGCATTTAATAACATGATTGCCGCTCCCCCCTAAAAGTTCCCTTTGGATTCAAGTTTATTCAGCAGCACCGTAATGACAGCCGTAACGGATAAATAGACGATACCGACTGCCAGGAAAGGCACCAACGAGGCATACGTATTCGCAGCAATCTGACCTGCGCGCAACAGTTCCCCGAGACCGATGACATAAACCAAAGATGTATCTTTTACTAGCGCAATCACTTCATTCCCTACAGATGGCAATACGATCTTGGTGACCTGAGGAATGATGATTTTGAAAAATCCTCTGACCTTACCGATACCCAACACCGAAATGGCCTCGAACTGTCCTTTCGGAACAGCAGTGATACCTCCACGGAAGATTTCCGCATAATAGGCAGCGTAGTTGATCATATATGCCAGAATTGCTGCCGAAAAACGATCCAATGTGATGCCTATCAGCGGCAAACCGAAGAAAACAAACATCAATTGCAAAAGCAAAGGTGTCCCTCTCATGATGAAGACATATATCTGGATCAGAAAACCCAGCCACTTCGGTCCGTAAACCCGGATGACGGCGATCAGAAATCCTAACGGAATGCTGGAGATCCCTATGATGAAGAATAACGTAAGTGTCATCTTCAAGCCGTCAAGCAATGATGGCAGTATCGTCTGTATCAAGTCCATTTCATAAACCTCTTTCTTACCTTTTATTTTCGTTATTCACTATAGAACCATTTGTCGTAAATTTCATCGAAGGTTCCGTCTTCCTTCATGTCGGCCAATGCTGCATCGACACGCTCCTGCAGTTCCGTGTTGTCCTTTTTGAAGGCAACCGCCATTTCGTCTTCCCCGAAGTTATCCTCCAGGACACGGTAGATGTCTTTCCCGGACTGCTTCATGTAGTAGCGCCCGTAGACTTCACCGACGACGATGGCATCCACACGGCCTGATTCCAGGTCGCTGAAGGAATTATTATTGGATGGATAGAGCACCAGATCCCCGCCCAATTTTTCAAATATCCCTGACTCATCTTCCATGATCTTATCCACTGAGCTGGAGGATTGTTGTGTCGAAACCAACTTCCCTTCCAAGTCCGCTTTCGTTTGGATATCGCTGTCCTTCAAAACGATGATGGATTGCGCATCCACGATGTAGGGTTCGCTCAAAAGGACTTTTTCAGCCCTTTCCGGCGTGATGGCATAGCCATTCCAGATCATATCGATGTTACCGGAATCCAATTCAGTTTCCTTCATAGCCCAATCAATCGGCTGAAAAACCATTTCGGCCCCGATCCGTTCACCGACCTCTTTCGCCAGATCGACATCGAATCCGATGATTTCATTGTTGTCATCACGGAATCCCATCGGCGCAAAAGTGTCATCCAAACCCACGGTCAACGTTTCCTCAGCAACAGCTTCCGAACTGGCGGAAGCATCATCCGAAGCCCCACCGCTGCATCCAGCCAACAACAACAAACCCGTTCCGATCAAGGCAGCTCTTTTCAGTTTATCCAACATGCAGCTTTCCCCCTCAACAAACAATTTTATTATTCAGCGAACCAAGTTGCGTAGATTTCATCGTATGTTCCATCTTCACGCATTTCATTCATCGTTTCGTCAATCGCTTCTTTCAGTGCCACATCTTCCTTGCGTACACCCACACCATACTCTTCCTCGCCAAAATTATCGGTAAGAACGGTATACTTTTCCTCACCTTTTAGTTTCATTGTGTAACGGCCCAACACTTCGTCAACGACGATTGCATCACTGCGGCCGCTTTCCAGGTCGTTGAACACATCATTGAAAGTAGGGTACAAGATCGGCGCTCCTCCATCAAACTCAGCAGCAATTCCTGTTTCATCGGCAATGATGGCATCGAATGCAGCAGATCCTTGTTGCGTCGCGACTACTTTTCCGGCCAAATCGGCTTTGGTCTTGATATCACTGTCTGCCATTGTGACGATGATTTGGCTGTTGTTCAGATAAGGTTCTGTGAAAAGTACTTTTTCTTTGCGCTCTTCCGTGATTGTATAGCCATTCCAGATCATGTCGATGTTACCGGAAGCCAATTCGGTTTCCTTCATTGCCCAATCGATTGGTTGGAAAGTGATTTCCACATCCAAGCGTTCCGCAACCTCTTTCGCCAAGTCGACATCGAAACCGACGATTTCGCCGCTTTCATCCTTAAAGCCCATCGGTGCAAAAGTATCGTCCAACCCCATCACCAATGTTTCTTTGATTCCTGAATCTTCCGATCCGGTTGCAGAAGAATCCTCAGCAGCTCCTCCACCGCATGCAGCCAATAAACTTGTAGATGCCAACAACATTAATGCTAATTTTTTCATATTCTTCTCCTCCATATGTGTGTACTTTTTACTACCCTGTTTTTGTGGTGGTCCCCCATCACGCCGGTTCCAATAAAAAAAGCCCTCTAACTTCCTGCTGAAAGTTAAAGGACGATTGAAGTCGTGGTTCCACCTTTTTTTGCGGCATCTTCACAGAAACCGCCTCATAACGTTCCGTTTGAAACGTCAGTGCTGTAACGGGCACAACCGAGTCAGCCTACTGGGGACAACAGGCGCTGTCTTTTCGGCATCCTTGCTCAGAGACGTGATTTCACTGATTTCTATTGTTTGCTCGCACCACCCGCAAACTCTCTGGAAATAGGCAAAAGTTACTTTTTCTCTTCATTGCATTTAGAATTTAAGACAATGATACCACAGCGTTCGGGAAATGCAAGTATTTCATTAAAAAAGGTCTCATTCATTTCTCATCATGATTAATCATACATCCAGCCCACAAGCTTAAACAATGGATAATATATCACGATGAACAACACAATGTTCAACACGATAGTTGGCCCTAATCGCTCGGAAGCGAATGCGCTGAAATCAAGCTGCGTAATGTCCATCAAGCTGTAAAAACCAAAAACGAATGAATCCACCATAACGATCGCGAGGATGAACAACAACGCCAACACAAAGACGTTTTCCGTCAGGTATTTCTGCATTTTCTTCACGAAGTACACGATCACCGCAAAAGCGACTGCGTAAACGCCCAAAATGCCGCTGTAATAACTGTCGAACAAAAGCCCGAACAAAACCGCATACAACTGCATCGGCTGCTTGGGGAAATAGTAGGAAAAAAGCACGAACCCGAACAGCGCCAAGTGGGGCACGAGGATATACTCTTCACTGACAAACTGGCCCGGGAAGGCATTGATCAAAAAGCCATCCAATATCAAAAGCAAGTAGAGCATCACGGGGATGAAATAAGTGTGATGCAAAGATCTGTTCTGCACCATCACTCACCACTCCCGCTCAGCCGTTTGATGACCGTCACGAAGCGGATATTGTAAACCTCTCCGGCAGGCTCGATCGTCACCTGCTTGAACAGGCCGTAGCTGTCCATGGATACTTCTTTGACGGTACCGATCAACAAGGCGCTTGGCGAAACGCCTCCCAGTCCCGATGTGATCACGCTGTCGCCCGGATTGATCACTGCATCAGGGGCAATCTGGGACATGGAAAGCATCTTCGTATCCTCATCATAGCCATTGACGATGCCATGGACAGGTCCGGATTCAGTTTGGATTTCAGCTGACACGCGGTTAGTCGTATCGTTCGAAGTGGTCAAAAGCAGGACTTTCGCGCTGGTTGAATTAACTTCGGATACACGGCCGATCAGACCGTTTCCGGCCATCACCGACATATCGACCTCTACCCCGTCCTGGGAACCTTTGTCGATGACGATTTGGTTCAGCCAACTGTCCGGGTTGCGGGATACCACAGAAGCATTGATCTGTTCATATTCTGATAAAGTACTTTTCAGTTCAAGTTCTTCCTGCATCCGTGCATTTTCTTGCTCCAGATTATAGACTTTCACTTGCAGCTCATAAACGGTATCAATTTTACTTTTTAAAGATTGATTTTCTTCATACGTATTCATCAGGTTATCGACTGAATCAACAAAATTCGCCACTACTTCCGCTGGCTTAGAAAATATTCTCGCAATAGAGCCTGTCACATCGTTCCCTACTTGTTGCGGTATCGATGTATCTTCTCTGTTGTTGGTAAGAGAATATGCTATCAAGCTGATAAAGGTGATCACACTGATCAATAGGATAATCAATTTTTTATTGTTAAAAAACTGATTCACATTGACACCTCATTTCGTACATCACTTTCAATTACATTCATTGTGCTTAATGCCTTAAACTTTTACGCTTGTACACGTTAATATTCTTCAATGTTTCGCCTGTTCCGATGGAAACGCAGTCCAATGGATCGTTGGCGATAAATACAGGAACTTCCGCTTCCGCCGAAATGACTTCAGCAATGTTCTTCAACAAAGCCCCACCGCCTGTCAAAACGATGCCATGGTCAATGACGTCGGCAGATATTTCGGGAGGTGTCTCTTCCAGAACTTCCCTCACGGAAATGATGATATTCTCGACCACATCATGAATCGCAACCGCTACATCCTCGGCATGGATCTCCAAAGTCTTGGGCAGGCCGTTCACCATATCCCGGCCTCTTATTTCCATGGAACCGTAGGAAGCCGCCTTTTCGATATCGGCACAGCCGATCGTTATTTTGATGTTCTCGGCAGTCCTTTCACCGATCAACAGACCGTACTTTTTGCGTATGAATTGAATGATCGCCTCATCCATACGATCGCCGCCGGCTGTACTGGAACGGCTTGTAACGATTCCTCCAAGTGAAATCGTCGCAACATCCGTCGTCCCGCCACCGATGTCCACCACCATATTGCCTGTAGGCGCGTGCACCGGAAGACCCGCACCCACAGCGGCAGCGAAAGGCTCCTCTATGATGAAAGCTTCTTTGGCACCGGCTGTCCGGGTAGCATCAAGAACTGCCCGTTTCTCCACTTCCGTTACGCCACTCGGTACGCAGACCATCACGTATGGTTTGATGAATGCATTTCCAGTCGCTTTTTTGATGAAATATTTCATCATTGCGACAGTTGTATCATAATCCGCAATGACGCCTTCTTTCATCGGGCGGGATGCCACAATGGTGCCGGGTGTCCTGCCAAGCATCTGGAAAGCCTCTTCCCCAACGGACAGAATCTCTCCCGTGTGGATATTTTTTGCTACGACAGAAGGTTCTCTGATCACGATGCCCTTGCCGGCTATGAAGACGATCGTATTGGCCGTACCTAAATCAATTCCGATGTTTTTTCCCTTAAAATTCAAACTTACCAAGTACTTCTCATCCTTCCGTCTGATTGACTACAAACTCTCCCACAAACAAATTCTTTTCTATTTTACCACAAACCGGAACAAGAAAAACATCAATGTAACAAACAAAAGAAAGAATTAATCAATTTGACAGGAATGCCGTTGATCGGTAATACTGTCGTCAATAATCCGCCCTAATTGACACAATATGTCTACACGGAACACAGTGAATCCTCCAACAGGGCGGCGTTCCCTGATGAACATCGGGTAAGCGGCAAACCCATTCGCCAAGCATTTAAAAAGGGCCCGAGACAGTGTCCCGGACCCTTTGATCGCTTAATTTAAGGAAAATTAGATTTTTTCTACGTTAGAAGCTTGTGGCCCACGGTTTCCATCAACGATTTCGAATGAAACTGCTTGTCCTTCTTCTAATGATTTGAATCCGTCGCCCAAGATAGCTGAGAAATGTACGAATACGTCATCTCCGCTTTCGCGTTCGATAAATCCAAAGCCTTTTTCTGCGTTAAACCATTTTACTGTTCCTTTTTCCATGAAAAATTCCTCCTCGTGCAAAGCACTCAAAATTGTTATTCTTGCTTTTGGTACGATAGGAATGTTCACGACAATCTTTTCTTTACCAAACAAAAACACTAACATAATGATATATCAGGTTTTCCGATATTGCAAGTTTTTTGCCATCAGATTTTCATTTTCCCCTGCGGATCCGGATCCTAAATGATGCCGTATTCGCGCAGGCTGAGATAGTCATCGACCCCGATGATGAAATGATCGAGGATCTCGATCCCCATCATTTCCCCGCATTCCACCATCCTGCGGGTGAATACCAGATCGGCTTCCGAGGGATCGGGATTCCCGGAAGGATGATTGTGCGCGAGGATGATCCGCGCCGCCGCAAACCTTACCGCCTCACGGAAAATCTCGCGCGGATGCGCGACCGAACTGTTCAGACTGCCGATGAAGATCGTCTTTTTCTTGATGATTTCGTTCTTTGTGTTCAGATAGACAGCCACCACATGCTCCTGCTGGAGATCGCGCATCTCTTTCTGCAGAAGTGTCCCGGCGCTTTGCGTCGAGGTGATCGTTCCGCTCTTCAATTGCGTGGCATTGGCTACGCGGACTCCCAATTCGACACAGGCCTTGATTTCGATCGCTTTGGTTCGGCCGATTCCATTGATCGCAGTCAACTCTTCCAGTGAAGCCATCTTCAAGGAATGCAGATCCTCGAACTCATTCAGCACCCGTAACGCCAATTGCATGACATTGCTGTCTCTGGGCCCTGTCCGCAGAATGATCGCCAATAATTCATGCGTCGCCAGGGCTTTTTCTCCGAATTGATCCAATCTTTCACGCGGGCGCGAGGCTTTCGGAACCTCCATCAGCAGATTTGTTTCTTGCACCATCCTGTTTTACCCCTTTCCTTCCGTCTACTCAATAGATACGCAGGAAGGAGCGGAACAGGTTATTTCTCTTTCAGCCAATCCATGACCGCATGCAAGTCCGGCAAAATGGCTATCGTTTTCGCTTTCGCTTCGTCATCGGGAACGATCAGATCCGGGATCATGATCACTTCAATGCCCGCATCGTAGGCCGCACGGATGCCATTAAGCGAATCTTCCAGGATCAGACAGTCTTCTTTCGGAATGTCGAGGGGTTTCCAGGCACTCAGGAAAATTTCCGGATCCGGTTTGGCGAAGGACACTTCATCCCCGCAGACTTGGTAGCGGAAGTACTGCGAAATATCAGCCAATTCGAGGTAAAAGCTGACCTCTCTCCTCCGGCTGCTGGAAGCAACGACGCACACCACGCCTTCCTCCTTCAGAAAGGCCAGCAGATCATAAAGGCCTTTTTTGATCGGAAGGCCCTGCTCGGAGGCGATGTCCGTCTGCCTCTTCTTCATTTTTCTCAGGAACCGTTCCGCCAGCTCAGCATCGCCGAAGTCGGAAGCCAATTCAGGCATCACATCTTTATCGGATCGCCCTACTTGTTTCAGGTAATAGTCGAAGTCGAACGCTATCGGCAAAGCCATCTCTTCAGCCAATTCGCCTTGTGCCTGATATCCCAACGTTTCGGTATCGAACATCAATCCATCCATATCAAAAATGACCGCTTTTTTACGCATCTCAAAACTCCTTATTCTTCAATAAATAATGTCTTACTTCGGAAAGAAAATACAGCGAACCCGTAATCAATAACATGCCCTCTTCGGATTGTTTCGCCTTCAGATCATCGATCGCAAAGCGCCAATCTTCGTAGGCTGCAGCTTCCGATACGCCCATCCGCTCGCACAGTTCCTTGACTGATGCAGCCCTTGGGAAATCGAAACTGGTCACGTGCAGCTTGCTGCCGGGAATCGACTTGATCAACTGTCCCATTTCCTCCAGGTCCTTATCCGCCAAAGCCGCCAACAGAATGGTGATATCCTTATCAGAAAACTTCTTCTTGACCGCTTCAGTCAGCACTTCCATAGCCGGGATATTGTGGGCGCCATCCAGCATGACAAACGGTTCTTGCGAAACGATTTCCATCCGGACCGGCCAAGCCGTCCCCAGAAGCCCTGATTTGATCGTCGTTTCCGAGTAGCTTAAAGCGTGTTTTTTGCAGAACAGCAAGAAAGTTTGCAGCGCAGTAGCCGCATTGTCGACTTGATGGCCCCCCATCAGTGCGATTTCAAGGTTTTCGAAGGTTCCCAACGGAGAGGCGAAATCAAAGACTTCATGGTAATCAGAACCCTCATGCCAATTAGAGATGCTGAAGTCCATGCCGAATGCATACAAAGGTGCAGCCTGTTTTTCCGCAGTGTCCCGCATCACCGACAAAGCCTCTTCAGGCAATCTTCCGATGACAACCGGTGTCCCTTGCTTGATGATGCCAGCTTTCTGATAGGCGATCTCCGCAAGGGTATCCCCGAGGATATTGCTGTGGTCTTTGCCTATCGTCGTGATGAGCGACAAATCCGGCTCGGCAACATTCGTGCTGTCGTAAAGCCCTCCCAGGCCGACTTCCAACAATACTACATCGCAAGGGTGGGATCCAAAATAGGAGAACATCATGGCGGTCACCACTTCGAATTCCGTCAGCGGACCCATATCCGTCAGGCTGATTTCCTCATAGAGTGCATGCAGGATGTTCGCTTGCTCCAGCACGTCCTCATCCGGAATGTTCTCTCCGTTCACCCCGATCCTTTCATTGAAACTGACGATATGCGGCGAGGTGAAGGTGCCCACCGTATAGCCAGCCGCCATGAACAGGCTTCTTAAGTAAGCAACATTCGATCCTTTTCCGTTTGTTCCGGCAATATGGATGGATCTGAATTTGCGTTCCGGGTGATCCAGTTTTTCCATCAACCATTTCATCCGGACTATTCCGGGCTTAGGTCCCATGCCTTTGCGGGTATGGATCCATTCCATCGCTTCTTCATAAGTTGCAAACATCTACCTCTTCACTCCATTTCTATTTAAGAAGAACCCTATCTACAAAGGAACTTGCTAATAGGGTTCTTCCTGTTCAATTTGATTCACTCATCAAGCTAACTGTTCTTTCAGGGCAGCGATGCGTTCTTCAACGGCCGCCAATTTTTCGCGGTATTCCGTCCCTTTTTGTTTCTCCCCGTCGATTACAGCCTGTGGGGCTTTGCTGACGAATTTTTCGTTATTCAATTTGCTTTCCACACGGTCGACTTCTTTGGTCAATTTCTCCGCTTCTTTTTCGAGACGGGAAATCTCATCTTCCAATTTGATCAGACCGGCCAACGGCATG
>OBJT01000095.1_pt1 | contig 21106 bp, 21 predicted proteins | sample 1519861 | NCBI WGS metagenome assembly OBJT01 (sample SAMN02401118, study PRJEB22541) | soil metagenome, isolate JX
TTAGATTCAATTTACAGTGCTTTGTGTTGTAATGAATTTAACTCGACTACTATTTCGGTTAATAGATCATTCACTTGAGAAAAATTAAGATATAAATCCCGTTAGTCTTATTTTAGGATTCATATCAACATAAAAAACATCATGCTAAAATAAGTCACTTGTCATTATAAATTGCACGACTTTCTCTATGTTTCAGCAAGAAATTTCTCAATTAAATCTACAGCAACTCAAAGCAGGCGAAAAGCGTTGGATTGGCTCATTACTGGGATCGTCGGCAGCACTATTATTTAAAGAAATTGCGACCCAAAGTTCAAATCTATACGTCATTGTGGCAAGGAATAATCAGCATTTAGCTCAACTGGAAAGTGAGCTTGAGTTTTATGGTATTAAACCTACAATTTTCCCCGATTGGGAAATCTTGCCTTATGATCGTTTGTCTCCACATCAGGATATTGTCTCAGAGCGCTTGGCTATTTTGTCCAATATGCCGCAGAAAGGTATTTTGTTGATTTCAGCAAGTACTTTAGCCCAACGTGTTGCACCATATTCATGGGTGGTTGGTGAGCACTTTGATATTAAAGTTGGACAAAAGCTTGATTTAGAAACACAGAAAAAACAGCTCGTACAAGCAGGGTACCGTTTGGTTGATACCGTTTACGATCATGGTGAGTTTGCTGTTCGCGGTAGCATCATGGATATTTTTGCTTCGGGGCAGGAACAACCGATTCGTATAGATTTATTCGATGATGAAATTGAAAGCCTAAAATTCTTTGATCCAGAAACACAACGTACGACGGAGTCTTTGAAAAACTTTACTGTTTTACCTGCCAAAGAGTTTCCACTCAAAGAAGGTCGTTCAACTTTTAGAGATCGCTATGCTGAGAGTTTTCCAACAGCAAATCCAAAGAAAAATCCCATTTATCAAGATGTCCTCGAAGGAATTGCAACCCCAGGATTAGAATTCTATTTGCCTTTGTTTTTCGATAAGAAGGTGATGGAAGCACAAAGTATGTTCACAGCATACTTACCAAAAAATTGCATTGTCATTACAAATAATGAGATTGAAGATGAGCTGATTAATTTTTGGAAAGAAGTTGTACGCCGTTATGAAGACCGTCGTCACAATATTGATCAACCGATTCTACCTCCTGAAGATTTATTTTTAATGCCTAATCATGTACTACAAGCATTAAATCAATTACCTCGTATTATCGCTTCACCTGATGTTTTAGATTTAAAATCTGGGGTGTTAAATCTTGCTTCTGAGCAACCACCTAAACTTGCAGTTGATCCCAAAAAAGAACAACCATTTCAGGCGGTCAAAGACTACATTGATCAAAGTAAATTTCCTGTTTTGTTGGTGGCTGAAAGTGCAGGTCGTAGAGAAACTTTAAAAGATGCCTTGCGATCGGTTCTAGGTGAAATCCAAACGGTAGAAAGTTTTGCTCAGTTCCAAAACGATAAACTCAAAGTTGCGATTACTAGTGCTCCTTTAGATCGTGGTTTGCTCCTAACAGATCAGTTATCTGTCATTTCTGAAAATCAGTTGTATGAACATCGGGTAGTACAACGTCGCCGTAAACGTCAGCAAGAAGTTTCTGAAGAGTTTTTGATTCGCAGTTTAACCGAACTGAGCATTGGTGCACCTGTGGTTCACATTGATCATGGTGTGGGGCGCTATGCAGGATTAATCACTTTAGAAATTGATGATCAAGACCATGAGTTTTTACAACTTGATTATGCCGATGCGGCTAAGGTTTATGTACCCGTCACTAACTTGCATTTAATTAGTCGTTACAGTGGTGGTGATCCTGATCTTGCACCATTGCACAAATTAGGAACGGATGCGTGGAGTAAGGCGAAGCGTAAAGCCTTAGAACAGATCCACGATGTAGCTGCTGAATTATTACATATCCAAGCGCGTCGTCAGTCCAAACCTGGATTTTCTTTTGAACTTGATCATATCGCATATATGCAATTTGCTAGTGGTTTTGCTTATGAAGAAACTTTGGATCAGGCAAATGCGATCGAAGCAACATTGCATGATATGCAGCTTGCCAAACCTATGGATCGCTTAGTTTGTGGAGATGTTGGTTTTGGTAAAACAGAAGTTGCGATGCGGGCAGCATTTGTAGCAGTACAAAATGGTAAACAAGTTGCCGTATTAGTGCCGACCACATTACTTGCACAGCAACATTATGAGTCATTTAAAGATCGCTTTGCGGATACGGCAGTACGTATTGAAGTTCTCTCACGATTTGGTAGCAATAAAACGCACTTAAAAATTATTGAAGATTTGGCGGATGGCAAAGTAGATATTGTGGTGGGCACCCATAAAATCCTGCAAGAGAATATTCAATTTAATAATCTCGGCCTCATGATTGTCGATGAGGAACATCGCTTTGGTGTCCGTGACAAAGAAAGAATTAAGGCTATGCGTGCAGATGTAGATATGCTGACCTTAACTGCGACGCCTATTCCACGTACCTTGAATATGGCTTTCTCAGGTATGCGTGATTTATCGATTATCGCAACACCACCTGCACGCCGTTTGGCGGTGAAAACCTTTGTGCAAGAACACACGGATGATTCAATAAAAGAGGCCATACTTCGTGAACTGTTACGTGGAGGTCAAGTTTATTTCCTACATAATGAAGTCGAGACGATTGAGCGTGCCGCAGAAAATATCCGTCATCTAGTTCCCGAAGCACGAGTGGCAGTTGCGCATGGACAAATGCGTGAACGTGAGCTTGAACAAGTGATGCAGCAGTTCTATCACAAAGACTACAATGTATTGGTGTGCTCAACGATTATTGAAACAGGGATCGATGTCCCAAATGCCAATACGATTATCATCGAACGCGCAGATAAGTTGGGACTTGCACAATTACACCAATTACGTGGTCGTGTAGGCCGTTCACATCATCAAGCTTATGCTTACCTACTTGTCCCATCTATTAAGCATCTCAAAGGTGACGCAGAGAAACGCCTAGATGCAATTCAACGTGCTTCGACTTTAGGTGCTGGTTTTATGTTGGCGACCGAAGATTTAGAAATTCGTGGAGCAGGTGAATTATTGGGTGAACAACAAAGTGGTTCAATGCAGGCAATTGGTTATAGCTTGTATATGGAAATGCTTGAGAAAGCGACCAAAGCCATTCAAAAGGGTAAAACACCTAATTTTGATGCGCCATTGTCATTAACTGCTGAAATCAATTTGCATATGCCTGCATTGATTCCTGATGAATATTTGGGAGATGTACACCAGCGATTATTATTCTATAAGCGTATCAGTAACACCGATAGCCAAGAGAAACTTGATAATATTCGTATGGAGTTGATTGATCGTTTTGGTATTCCACCGCAACCGGTGAAACAGCTGTTTAGCGTACATCAGATTCGCTTAAGAGCAGAACAGTTAGGAATCACCAAAATTGATATCAATAGTAATGGTGGTTATATCGAATTTTCACCAGATACACCAGTGCAAGCGATCAGCATCATTCAGCTTATGCAGAAAAATCCGACCTATTATCGGATGGAAGGCGGACAGCGTTTGAAAGTGACTGTGCAACTTGCAGAATATGATAAACGCATCCAGTTTATTGTCGATTTGTTGAATAAGTTGCTCAATGAATTGAATGTATAGCTTAAAAAATATGCTTTATTTTAAGTAAAGGTAAAATATCAATGATTCCTCCGATAATAAGTGAGGAAAATCATTGTTATTTGTAATCAAACGACTGATGAAGAATACTCACATCAGAACTGATGTGATAGTATTGATCATCATTATTCTGCATCATTTATAAAGATATGTTTAGTTTGCATCCACAACTTGCTCAAGATACATTTTTTGTAGGCGACTTTCCGCTTTCAACATGTCGTTTAATGAATGATATGCAATTTCCTTGGTTGATCCTTGTACCACGCGTACCAGGTGTTACAGAACTTTATGAACTTAGCCAAGCAGATCAAGAACAATTTCTACGTGAATCTAGCTGGTTATCGAGCCAACTATCTCGCGTATTCCGTGCGGATAAAATGAATGTTGCCGCTTTAGGAAATGTTGTACCACAATTGCATTTTCATCATGTTGTACGTTATCAAAATGACGTGGCATGGCCTAAACCAGTTTGGGGAACAGCAGCAGTACCATACAATAGCGATGTACTTGCACATATGCGTCAGACGCTGATGTTAGCATTACGTGGACAAGGCGATATGCCGTTTGATTGGCGCATGGACTGATCCAAAAATAGAAGAATAACAGTATTCTATAATAAAAAAGGAGGATAGAGTGCCGCTAGATAGGTTGATTGATAAAGAACCTAGACAGTTCGCATATTTTCATCGTTTGATGGGATATTCGATCTTGTCACTTATTTTGGTAATTTATACATTTACCTCATCGACTGCTAACTATCAACTTTATATCCTCCCTTTATTATTGATTTATTTTTTGCTTTGTCCGCGTTTGGAAAAATGGCTGCAATACAAATACGATAAACAAACTGAGAAGAACGTATTTTTTGCCAACGAAGCAATCATCGTAGCAATTATTTTAGCCGCTTTACATCTGAGTCTAGTTCCAACTTTTGTTATTCTATTTGCCTTATTGTATGTTGGATTAAACAATAAAATCTCTTTAATGGTTTCTTGTTTAATTGGGCTGATCGGTGTTATTACCTTTTATTTCAGTACTTTCTTCATTTTTGGTGCTGAGCAATATTTTGAACCTACTAATCCAGAGTTGACTGTAGTAAGTTTGCTTGGGTTAATGGTTTTTATTGTGATTGGTAACTATTACCAGCATCGTCGTCTTAATATCCTCGGTCAACAACGTCAGCACTATCATAATCAAATGACGCGTTATATTGCTTTTGCGAATCAATTGAGTCGGTATGCGCCATTGCAATTGTGGCAATCCATTATGCGTGGTGAGGCTGAGGCGAAAATTGAATATAAACGTAAAAAACTAACGATTTTCTTTTCTGATATTCAAGGCTTTACTGAGCTTTCAGAGACGCTGATTCCAGATGATTTGGCATTTTTACTTAATGACTATTTAAGTCATATGACTGAAATCGCGAAGCAGTATGAAGCCACTGTTGATAAATTCATGGGAGATGCAATTTTAATCTTCTTTGGTGATCCAAACTCGCAAGGGACTGAGCAAGATGCAAAATCTTGTGTGGAAATGGCGATTGCAATGCGTCAGCAAATGAAATTGCTACGTGAGCGATGGAAGAAAATGGGTTATCCAGCACTGCATATTCGGATGGGGATTAGTACAGGTTATTGTCACGTTGGGAATTATGGTGCTTCACATCGTATGGCTTACACCATTGTTGGCCGTGATGTAAATTTAGCAGCACGTTTGCAGTCAGCAGCTGAAGTTGATGAAATCTTAATTGCTGATGACACACATCAACTGATTAAAAATGAATTTTTATGTGTACCTAAAGTGCCAATTTATTTAAAAGGGATTCAAGGTCCTGTTAAAACTTGGCAAGTGATGGAAAAATTCACTGGTAAGAAATCTGATACACAAAAATGGTTTGATTACGATTACAAAGGCTTCCATCTGGTATTAAATTTGGAAGAAGTACAGAATTATGAATATCCTGAACTTGTTGAAATCTTGGAAATGATGATTGATCGAATTAAGACTCAACAAAAGATCACCAATGCGCAGGGTGTTCCAAGGTTAAGTTTGGATGATGAAATAAAACCTTAACTTGTTAATACCCATAAAAAAACCTCATTGTATTAATGAGGTTTTTTTATTTTTGAAAGTCAGTTAGTGATTTTCAGAAGCATGATTGATGGTGTATTTAGGAATCTCAATCTCTAGATCTTCGTCAACCACTATAACTTGACATGATAGGCGAGAGTCGGGCTCAAGTCCCCATGCACGGTCAAGTAAATCAGCCTCAACGTCATTCATTTCTTCTAAGCTATCAAAGCCTTTACGAACAACTACATGGCATGTTGTGCAAGCACACGACATATCGCATGCATGTTCAATTTTGATGCCTTGCTTAAGTAAGCTTTGGCACAAATTAGCATCTTGTTCTACTTCAAATTCTGCACCTTCAGGGCAAATTTGTGCATGAGGAAGAACTTTAATACGTGGCATATTGATCACCTATACCTTTAGTTTGAGTTTGACCAATCTTCAAGTTTTGTACCTTTTAAGGCATGGTCAATATGTCGGTTCATGCGAAGTGCAGCAAAGGCATCGCTGTGGGTTTTAAGTTGCTGAACAGCGTGTTCAATCGCTTCGAGTTCATCTGTTTTCAGACGAGCTTTCAAGGCTTCTGCAGCAAGAATTAAATCACGCGCTTGCTGCTGGGAGAGTAAATCTTTATCTACCTTTAGGGCTTGTTCTAAGGCTTCAAGTTCACGCTGAGCTTCAACTTTGGTTTCTTGCAAATGGCGAAGATTTTTATCTTCTTCAGCATGCTGGAAACCCTCTACTAACAATCGCTCCGTGTCAGCTGCGGATAAACCATAAGAGGGTTTTATATCAATCTGCGCTTGTACACCAGAAGTCGTTTCTTTTGCAGATACGGTGAGTAAACCATCAGCATCCACTTGGAAGGTAACTTCGATACGAGCTTGACCAGCAGTCATTGGAGGAATGCCATGTAACACAAAGCGTCCAAGAGAGCGACAATGCTCAACGAGGTCTCGTTCGCCTTGTACAACATGAATCAACATGGCAGTTTGCCCATCTTGATATGTGGTAAATTCTTGACGTCGTGCAACAGGAATCGCTGTATTGCGAGAAATTAAGCGCTCAACTAAACCACCCATTGTCTCTAATCCAAGAGAGAGTGGAGTCACGTCTAGCAATAGTGAACCATCTTGACTATTACCAATCAATTGATTGGCAGTAATAGATGCACCGATTGCAACAACCTCATCTGGGTTGATCGTACATAACGGTTCGCGTTTAAATAATTCACGTACTGAATTTTGCACAGCGTAAGAGCGAGTTGAACCACCAACTAACACAATATGTTCGATATCATCTAGTTCAAGTTTGGCATCACGTAATACGCGTTTACATACACTTGTGGTTTTATCGAGAGCAACTTGAATAATTGATTCAAAAGTTTGGCGATCTAAAGTTAGACGATCATCTAATAACTTTAATTCAGTTGATTCGTGATCTGTTAAATATTCTTTGGCTTGACGCGCAGCAACCACGAAAACAGCATATTCTTCATCACTTAGTGTCGTGATGTTGAGCTGTTTTTTTGCCCATTTTACGATTAAGCGATCAAGGTCATCACCACCTAAGGCAGTGTGTCCGCCTGTCGCGAGAACTTCAAAAACACCTTGTGAAAAACGTAATATGGATACGTCAAATGTGCCACCACCTAAATCATAAATCACATAGTTTCGATCAGTACTTAGATTGGTTTCTTGATCAAGACCATAAGCGACTGCGGCGGCAGTTGGTTCATTTAGTAGGCGTAAAACATTCAATCCTGCAAGTTGTGCAGCATCGCGTGTTGCTTGACGTTGAGCTTCATCAAAATAAGCAGGAACAGTAATCACCGCACCATTTATGGGATTATTTAGACTCGCTTCTGCACGGTCTTTCAGTTGTTTTAAAATTTCAGCCGAAACTTCAACTGGTGTTTTTCGACCAGCAATAGTTTCAAAAGCAGGCATTTCATTTTCTGCACCAACAAGTGTGTATGGGTGCTGAAACTTAATATCAGCTTGCGAACGACCCATAAAACGCTTTACAGAGACAACTGTGTTTTTGGGGTCAGTCAACATAAATGGTTTGGCTTCATAACCAAACGTAGTTGAGTCTTTCGCATAGTGAACAATAGACGGTAAAAGAACTCTGTCTTTGTCATCTTGTAGAACTTTCGGTTTTCCCGATAGCACTGTCGCCACTAAAGAGTGGGTTGTCCCTAAGTCGATACCGATCGCAATACGATGTTGATGCGGTGCGGTTGATTGACCAGGTTCAGCAATTTGCAAAAGTGCCATGCGTGAGATATCCCTTGAAAATAATCAGTAACAGCGGATTAAAAATCATCATCTAGATCAAAGCTTTCTTCTTCATCTAGCATACGATCTTCAGCTTTATCAATATCATTCATTACACGTTGGAAAAAACGTAATTTACGAACGGTATCGCGAGCTTCAGCCCAATCTTCATCGGCATAATCTAGTTTAAACTCTCGAATTAAGCCATCAATCCATTGCTGCACTTCGATTTTTAATGTCCGAAGTTGATCGGGCGATGCGGCTTCATCGAGTTGTTCGCGCATTTCAAGTGCTGATTGTAAGAACTCAAAATCACTAATGGACTGATCGAGGTGATGATCCTGCTTTTTTAAACTCAGCAAATATGCAGCGCGGCTATCAACCTGTGAAAGCACTTTATAGGCTTGATTGATGTCGCTAGACATAATCAAAGCTTGATCTTTATCACTCGCTTTGTCTGGATGATATTGCTGTTGCAAACTTAAAAATTGCTTTTTTAAAGCTGCTAAATCGATATCGAGTGCTTCTGGTAATTGGAACAACTCAAAATGATTCATGGGAGATGAATTCCGTTTTAAATCCCTCTTAACCTTCTTTACAAAAAAGGAAGGGCTTCACAAATTAAATGATGCTATATCATTTGTGGAAGTCCCCCAGTAAAAGGGGGATTCAGAGAGATTTTTGACTTTAGATAAAAATTGAATGATTAAACAGTAAATGATTCACCGCAACCACATTCACCTTTTTGGTTTGGGTTGTTAAACTCAAAACCTTCGTTTAGACCATTTTTTACATAGTCCATCTCTAAACCTTCGAGATAAACTAGGCTTTTGGGGTCTACAAAAACTTTGACACCAAATTGCTCAAATACTTCATCATGTGTGTCGACATCATCGACAAACTCAAGAACGTAAGCCAATCCAGAACAACCCGAAGTTTTCACACCAACACGAATGCCTTCACCCTTACCACGATTTTGCAGGTAATTGCTGATGTGAGTCGCAGCATTTTCAGTTAAATGGATCATGAAAACTCCAATGTATCTTCGGTAATCAATTAAGCTTTCGCTTTTTTGCCACGATAGTCTTCAATCGCAGCCTTAATTGCATCTTCAGCCAATACTGAACAGTGAACTTTTACTGGTGGAAGCGCAAGCTCAGTTGCAATATCAATATTCTTGATTGCTTGAGCTTCATCAAGCGTCTTACCTTTTAACCATTCGGTTACAAGAGAGCTTGAGGCAATTGCAGAACCACAGCCGTAAGTTTTGAAGCGAGCTTCTTCAATTACACCATTATCATCAACTTGAATCTGTAAACGCATAACGTCGCCACAAGCTGGTGCACCCACCATGCCAGTACCTACATTTTCTGCATTTTTATCCAAAACGCCTACATTACGAGGGTTTTCGTAATGATCAATTACTTTTTCACTATAAGCCATGTCGCTTCTCCAAACCTCGGGGTCAGCCTAATATTAATATGAGGGTTTAAACGCTATTTTCAATGAAGAATTCAATGAATTAGTGTTCAGCCCATTCAACTGTAGAAAGGTCAATACCTTCTTTATACATATCCCAAAGCGGAGAAAGTTCGCGTAGTTTCTCTACAGCAGCTTTGGTGATTGTTAACACGTGGTCAATATCTGCTTCAGTCGTGTATTTACCAAAACTAAAACGGATCGAGCTGTGCGCTAACTCATCAGACAAACCTAAAGCACGTAAAACGTATGATGGCTCTAAAGTTGCAGATGTACATGCTGAACCACTAGATACAGCAACATCTTTGAGTGCCATCATCAATGATTCACCTTCAACAAAGTTGAAGCTGACATTAAGATAGTTTGCAACGTTGTGAGTCGGGTGGCCATTCAAGAACACTTGTTCAAGGTCTTGTAAACCATTCCAAAGTTTGTCACGTAATTTGCGAATACGCTCTTGTTCTGCTTGCATCATTTTTCCAGCAAGCTCAAACGCTTCACCCATACCAACAATTTGATGAGTCGCTAAAGTACCAGAACGCATACCACGTTCATGACCGCCACCATGCATTTGCGCTTTTAAGCGAACACGAGGGCTGCGACGAACAAATAATGCACCAATTCCTTTCGGACCATAAATCTTATGACCAGAAAAACTCATTAAATCAACCTTCATCGTAGAAAGATCAATTTCTACTTTACCAGCAGCTTGAGCAGCGTCGACATGGAAGAAGGTTTTGTTTGCGCGGGTGAGTTCACCGATTGCAGCAACATCTGTTACTGTGCCAATTTCGTTGTTCACCATCATTAGTGATACAAGGATAGTATCTGGACGTAAAGCCGCTTGAACCATCTCTGGGGTAATTAAACCAGTACGTGGTTCTGGCTCTAAATAAGTAATCTCAAAGCCTTGTTCTTCAAGTTCACGGCAAGTATCTAACACTGCTTTGTGTTCGATTTTACTTGTAATGATGTGTTTGCCTTTAGAACCGTAGAATTGGGCAATACCTTTTAATGCTAGGTTATCCGATTCAGTAGCACCCGAAGTCCAAACGATCTCACGAGGATCTGCTTTAATTAAGTTTGCAACTTGTTCACGTGCATATTCGGCTTTTTCTTCAGCTTGCCAGCCATATGCATGTGAGCGCGACGCAGGGTTACCAAAAGTCCCTTCGAACGTTAAACATTCCATCATACGTTCTGCAACTTCAGGCAGTACAGGAGTGGTTGCTGCGTAATCTAGATAAATTGGACGTTTCATGTCAAATACCTGTAACCGATAGAAGGGCTGAATCTAAACTTGGTGAGTTCTGACGTAACGCAACAGTTTGAACATTGTCACGTGCAATCAGGTCAGCAAGAGTGATTTTCGCAAGATAATCGGCAATATGGTGGGAGAGGTCTTGCCATAAGTCATGCGTTAAACACATTGCGCCATTTTGGCAGTTACCTTTATGGTCACAACGCGTTGCATCGACAGTTTCATTTACGGCTTCAATGATTTCTAGCACAGTAATTTCACTTGCATTGCGTGCAAGGTGATATCCACCATTTGCACCGCGAACGCTTGAAACTAACCCGTGACGCTTAAGTTTTGCGAATAACTGTTCTAAATAAGCGACTGAGATGGATTGGCGTGCTGCTATTTCCGCAAGCGTGATCGTTTGTTCAGTTGGCTGCAAAGCTAAATCAAGTAGAGCAGTCACTGCGTAACGACCGCGAGTTGTTAGGCGCATGATTCGATACACATGAATAGACTAGATGTCTAAATTTTATGAATTCCGACTAAAATAGTCAAGTTTTTTAATTGCCATTATGCGTGTGAAAAGTAAAATATTTTGGAATTATTGTATCCACATATTATATACAAAAATGGCAACTAAAATAAAGCTTAGTGTCACAAAAGCAATATTGATCATACGTTGACGTTTTTGAAGTCGATGAATGCGATTTTGGTATTGCTTTACCTCAACCAATAACGTGTTGATTTCAGATCGTTGTTGATCGATTTTTTCCAAAAGAGGAGCGATTCGATGTTGGGATGCGATGGTGTCAGCATCATCATCAAATGCATTAAACCATTGTCTCCAGTTCACCAAGATACTAGATAAGGTAAAGTGAGGAATGAGATCTGTGAATTGTTCGGCTAAAGTCGAATCTCCTAAAATACGGAGATTAGAAATACTTTTTTGATTATTTAGAACAAAAATTTTAATCAAATCGATCAGAGTGCAATTGATTTCAAGGTCAATTTTTCGATCCAAGGCTTTCATGTCAAACAGTAAACCTTTTTCTGTGAACTGAATGTAAAAGTCAAAGAAAGGAATATAGCTGTTAATTCGAATCGTAATTTTATCATCAATTAGCTTTTTGGCTTGCAAACGCAGCCCAGCATCATGCGTCAAGATGAAGGAAAAAAAAGTTTCTAAAACAATGATGACAATGTTTAGCAACAAATGCGGATGTTTATGTCTTTGTTGCGTATCAATCATAAATCTCTTTTTCCTTGCCAAAAAATAAATAACAAAACATCAAGTCTAGTAAATCTTGAGTATCCTTACCCAATTGTTAAAAATAATTTACATGACTATATTGCTTTGTAGAACAGTTTTTTAAAACGATCAAGTCCTAACTTTGATATTATAAAAACATTTTTATGGTTAAATACGACATGCTGTTTGTAACGAGCTTAGGAGTGATGGTTCATGGATAATACAAATATAGACAATGCTAGTGAAGATACTGAAGCAAAAACTAAGTCAAAATCAAAGAGTTCTAAGAAATCTGCACTCGATTTTAAAAAGTATACACAGCAGATCTGGCTAGCTGGTTTAGGCGCTTTTTCGCGTGCAGAAGAAGAGGGCAACAAATTATTCGACTCTTTAGTCAAGGTGGGTGAGGAGCTTGAGTCTAAAACTGTCGATTTTGCAGACAATACTGTCGGTAAGGTAACCGAGAAAGCAAAAGAGTCGGTAACAGATACCAAAGATAAGGTCGAAAAGATTTTAGATAGTGGTGTAAATCACTCGCTGAATCGTATTGGTTTAGTGACACCAAAAGACCTTCAACATATCGAACAACTGTTAGTACAGCTTCACATTAAGGTGGACGCTTTAATTGAAGAAAATGATCAATTGAAGGCTAAATTGAATAAAAAGTAAAAAAATTGCAAGTAACTCGTCCGTTTATGTCGTATTTCGGTATTTATTTTAATTAAAAAAGCCTTTCTAGTATTGCGTTCTCCCCTAAAGCATTGCTATAAAGGCTGCATGGCCTTTTAAACTATAGCCTTGGATCTTAACAAACGATATTAAGAGGATATTTTTTATCATGAATAAATCAGAATTAATTGATGCGATTGCTGAAAAAGGGGGAGTGTCTAAGTCGGATGCTGGTAAAGCACTCGATGCGACAATTGCATCAATCACTGAAGCACTTAAAAAGGGTGATACGGTTACTTTAGTTGGTTTTGGTACTTTTAGCGTAAAAGAACGTGCTGCACGTACTGGTCGTAATCCTAAAACTGGTGAAGAGCTTCAAATCAAAGCAAGCAAAGTACCTAGCTTTAAAGCTGGTAAGGGTTTAAAAGATTCGGTTGCGTAATCTTTCTAAATCAATAAACGCACCATTTTGGGTGCGTTTTTTATTTATCCAATGAAAAAGTTAATTTGATCTTCATTCGGCATTCATTCACTTTGTTTTTTAAGTTAAAATTGCCCCGAAATTAAATATTGGAATATTTATGGAATCATTTCGTACGGTCATTAAAGGTTGGCTTGGCAAAGTCCTGTTAGTTTTGTTTTTGACCCCTTTAGCTCTTGTCGGTATTGAAGGATATTTTAGCGGTGGCAATAAAGCAGATGTTGCCAAATCGGTAAATGGTCAAGATATTTCTAATAAAGAATTAGAAAGTGCAATCAAGAATTATAAAGATCAATATTTGGCCTTGGTTCAAGGTGATGAGTCATTGTTGAATCTGTCAGCGATTCAAGAAAGAGCGATGGATGCACTTGTGGCACGTAGCTTATTGTCTCAGCAGGCTGAAAAACTGGGTATCTCTTTGAGTGATGCGCAACTTGAACAGATGTTGGCACAGCAACCAAGCTTTCAGCAAAATGGACAATTCTCGCAACAGCTTTATGAGAACTATCTACGCTCAGTTGGTTTAACGAATCAGGCACTCATTTCGAGTTTGCGTCAAGATCATGCTCTTAAAATGATCTCATCGAGTCTGATGGACAATGCATTGGTAAGTAAGTCTGATTTACAGCAACTTGCGAATTTGCAAACAGAGCAACGTACATTGCACTTGGCAAGCATCAAGCTAGATGATTATAAAAAGGGTGTTACAGCATCAACTCAAGAAATCACTGACTACTACAACAAGCATAAAAATGAATTCAAGCAAGTTGCAAGTGTTGATGTGGATTATGTGGTTTTAAGCCCAGCATTATTAGAACAAGCTAATTTAGCTGTTACTGATGCAGACTTACAACAGGCTTATGCAGCGTTTGTAGAAAAACAGCAGCAAAGTGTGAAGCGTGAAGTAAAGCATATCTTAGTAACGACGGATGAGCGTGATGATGCTGCAGCACAGAAATTGATTAATGATGTTTACGCGAAAATTCAATCGGGTATGACATTTGCTCAAGCTGCAAGCCAATATTCGGAAGATCCGAGTTCTAAAAATCAAGGTGGTTTGGTAAGTGCTTATGCGCCTGGAGCTTTCTCTGCTGATTTTGATAATGCTGTAAACACTTTAAAAAATGGTCAGGTTTCTAAGCCTGTAAAAACGCAGTATGGTTATCACATTATTGAAGTGCAGGTACCAACAGTAAATATTCCGTCATTTGAATCAGAAAAAGCACGTCTAACTGCTGAAGTTGAGAAAACTAAAGCCGCAAATCTGTTTAGTGATACGGTCAACAACTTAAACGAAATGGTTGTGGGAAGTGATTCACTAGAGGTTGTTGCACAAGAAGTCAAAGCTGCACGTGTTGAATCTGCAAAAGCGATTACTTTGGCAACACAACATCCTATCTTGAGTGATTTGAATGTTAAAGTGAAACTATTCAGTGATGATGTGAAAAATGGTGATCGCAACGCATCATCAAATATTCAATTGGCTAATGGTGATTCAATCTGGATTAAAGTTCGTGATTATCACTCAGCAGGAATTAAACCATTATCTGAAGTGACTACTGAAGTTAAAGCGAAGGTAGTAGAACAGAAAGCCTATAAAGCTGCTCAGGCAAAAATGGCATCTATCCTTGCTGATTTCAAAACTCAGCCTGCTGCACAAGTTGTTGCGAAGTCACAAGTCAATTTTGAGAATGCAGGTACTTTTGCTCGCTCACATGGTTTAAAGCGTGCGATTGAACGTGCTGCATTTAGCATTCCTGCGCCAAGTAAGGAAGGGATGTGGTCTGCAACAACGGCGAAATTGCCAAATGAACTCGTTATCGTTGCTGTTTCAAATGTAGACAGTAGTGTGGCGAGTAGCTTGCCAGAAAAAGAGTTGTTGGAATTAAAACAGTTGTATCAACAATTTCGTGGTCAGCAGGTTCTAGAAGACTACACGGCATATTTAAAATCTCAAGCCGACATCAAGTAAGCTTTATTTGATCGCGATAAAAAAGCCAGTTCAATGAACTGGCTTTTTTATGACTACTGTGCTCGAGTTTTTATTTTTTCTGAATAAACTTTGCTTCTTCAGATTGAGGGTATTGAGCTAGTAGCTTGGTTCTATATTGGTTAGCTTGCGCTGTATTTTTATCGACTTCCTTTGCAATGCTGTAGAGCTGATATAAGGCACGAGATGCGCGAGCTGAGTTTGGGTATTGATTCACAACAGTCGTGTAATTTTGTTTTGCTGCTGTGTAATTTACGGGTTCTACTGCGAGATAAAATTCTGCAAGCCAGAAGTATGCATTACCGATATAAATCCCATTTGGGTGGTTTTTGATAAAGTTCTGCATCGGTTGGATAGCTTGTTTTGCACCGCCTTGTTTATAGGCATCTAACGCGACAGTGTACGCAGCTTTCTCTAGCTCGATTTGGTTGTTCACATTCATATTGGATGCAGCGGGGCTTGGCTGCGATTGTGCTGTCGTAGCTGTATTATTGGAAAGTGGCTGTGAAGCATCAATTGGCTCTTCAGTATTTTCTTCTGGTGGATCAATTTTCTGAGACAGTAGCTCTAAGCGTTGATCTAAATCGGTATAGCGGTTGGTAAGTTCCTTTTTTAATTGCTCAATCGCGTTGTCATGCTCTTCTAATTGACCACGTAATTTACGTACTTCTTCTTCGAGACGTTGATTTTTTTGGATGAGCTCCCAGTTTAAATTAGAGCCGACATTTGTGGTATTACTGCTGCTGGCAGTCTGCTGGCTAAGTGCACGAGATTCAATTGGAATATTGGCATATACATATGCACTGCTGAGTAACGCAACAAAGAGTACAGAATGCTTTTTTAGCATGAAAATCTATCCATTCAGTTGAAAATTAAAGCTGTGAGCGAATCAGTCTCCACTTTTTTACAGACTAGCACACAGCAAATATGCATTTTGATTTAGTCATTAAAACAGCAACTCATTTAAATGCAATAAGCATTTACAATCTTCAAGCACTTTTGAAGAGAATTGCTTGGTTGTTGTTTAATCTTTGTACATTATTAAAGCTTACTAAATGAAAGCTTTAACTTATTGTTGAGTAATTAGGCAGTTGAACGGAAAACTCACTGAAAAACAGAGACAAGTCTTGCAACTCAAGTAAAAATCTCTATACTTTGTCAGGCAATGGTAGCCCTGCTGGTAGCTTCGCAATTGTACTCTATGAACCCCGCCAGGACCGGAAGGTAGCAACGGTAGTAGAACTATGATGTGCCGAAATCTTGCTAGTAGGGTTGCCACCAATTATTTATTCTTCTTCGCTCGTTCGAGCAATTGCTTTTAAAATTACCCCCATATCAAAACCGCGATATTGTAAAAACCGAATTTGTTTTGCTTTGAGTTTTGGGTCTTTTGTAACGTCTTCACCAAATTTTTTTACTTTAAGTTGGTAGGCTTGATCTAGCCAATCCACTTCTTCAAGTTCTTCTGCTATTAATTCTGCATCTAGCTGTTTCGCCTTAAGTGCTTGTTTAATGCGTTGTAAGCCTTTTCCTTTACGAATTTGGCTTGATAGGGTTAAAGCTGCGACACGTTGATCACTCTGATAATTTTTTTCTGCTAGCTCTGTTACTAAAATTGCAACTTCATTTGGATCAATTGCATATTGATTTAGCTTTTCGGTTAATTCTGCTTGTGAGTAATCTCGACGTGTCAATAATGCAAAGGCATATGACCTGAGTCTTTGACCTGTGAGTGTTTTCGGTTTGTCATTTTTTGTCGTGCTAAACATGGCTATTAATTCAATGGTGATTTATTTACGGCTATTCGTGATTTATTCTGAGGCAGATTACCTTGGGTTTAAATGATAGACGAAAAGAAAACGCCCCGAAGGGCGTCTAGTTTAGCTTTCTAGAAGATCTAGCTCATCTTCTTCCACTGCTGCGGCTTCGTTGCTGTTCTTTGTTAGAAGTTGTTCACGAATAAGCTTTTCAATTTCTTGTGCCATTTGTGGGTTTTCTTCAAAATGGCGGATGACATTATTCTTACCTTGACCGATTTTATTGCCTTGATAAGAGTACCAAGCACCTGCTTTTTGAACGATATCTTGTTGAACTGCAAGATCAACCAGTTCACCTAGTTGATTTGTACCTTTACCATACATGATCTGGAACACTGCTTCTTTGAAAGGCGGTGCCATTTTATTTTTAACAACTTTAACGCGAGTTTCATTACCGGTGATTTCATCACCTTCTTTCACTGCACCGATACGGCGGATGTCTAAGCGTACAGATGCATAGAATTTAAGTGCATTACCACCAGTCGTTGTTTCAGGACTACCAAACATCACGCCAATCTTCATACGGATTTGGTTAATGAAGATCACCATACAGTTTGAGCGCTTCGCATTACCAGTGATTTTACGCAATGCCTGACTCATCAAACGTGCTTGTAAGCCCATATGTGAATCGCCCATTTCGCCTTCAATTTCCGCTTTAGGAGTGAGGGCTGCAACGGAGTCGACAACGATAAGATCAATTGCGCCAGAACGAACCAGCATATCTGCAATCTCTAATGCTTGTTCGCCATTATCAGGTTGTGAAACCAACAAGTTGTCAATATCTACGCCTAATTTACGCGCATATTCAGGGTCTAAGGCATGCTCTGCATCGATAAATGCACATGTACCACCAGTTTTTTGGCATTGAGCAATGGCTTGCAAAGTCATTGTGGTTTTACCAGAAGATTCTGGTCCATAGATTTCGATGATACGCCCTTTGGGTAAACCACCAATACCAAGCGCAATATCAAGTGTTAGAGAACCCGTTGATACAGCTTCAACTGCTTGTACGGTATTATCACCTAAGCGCATTACTGTGTTTTTACCAAATTGTTTTTCAATTTGGCTTAAAGCGGCTTGTAACGCTTTACTTTTATTATCATCCATCTCAAAACCTCAAAACTTTATATTCTTAACGACTAACCCAAGTGGATGTACTGAATCTCAACTTGTTGGGACTTGGGTATAGTGGCAGATTCTCGTTATTAATTCCACATCTGATCTATGTCGGTACGACACAAAATGACGCGCCCAAATTGAGAAAATCTCAATCTCATCTTATTCATCATGATAAGACCATGACTGAGCATTTTCATGTTTAAAACGATTGATATCACGACGATCTTTTTTACTTGGTCGGTGATCTGGTCGCGCTAGATTATGCAGCTTTCGCTGTGATGCATGCAACTCTCGGCGCTCAATACTTTCAGTTGTTTCTTCATAAAGCTGTTGTGCGATTGGGGCTCCACCACGAACGGACGAAAGTGCTTTGACTACTACGGTTTTTTTATCAAAACCTTGCTGGATGGTAAGCTGCATGCCAATACGTACATCGCGAGAAACTTTTACGCGTTCATTATTGTGATGTACCTTACCACCTTCGATAGCTGCTTTGGCAATAGAGCGTGTTTTAAAAAAACGTGCTGCCCAAAGCCATTTATCAATTCGCATGGCATCCATGCTTTCTGCTTCATGCTGTTTTGGCATCTGTTACCTGTGTGTCGGGTTCAAGATAATCAAGGAGTTCTGTGAGATGATCGAGAGCAAGATATTCTAGTTCTGTCGCGATGCGAGCGGGTTTACTGCTCGAAGGTTGTAAAATGCTATATAACTTTGTGATTCCAAATTTCTCAGCACCTCTTAATACAGCAACTGTATCATCAACAAAGACGGCATTTACTGGATCAAATGCGTGTCGCTGTTGTAGGGCTTTCCAGAAATTGACATCTTCTTTTGCAAAACCCAATTCTTCACTACTGATCATCACTTCAAAATAAGGGCTCAGTGCTACATTTTCAAGTTTCAGTTGTAAACCAGCTTGATCTGCATTGGTTAAAAGCCAACAACGATAGCCTTGAGCATTGAGCTGTTCTAATAACTCATGGCAACCAGAACGTGCTTTAATTTTTTCTTGATGTTCATACTGTAGTTGCAACGTGTCGACACCAACTTTGGTCGTCCAGTACGCCGAAGAATACCAAGATAGTGTATGCTTATGCTGTTGGTAAAATTGAAATAGTGTTTGTTGACTTTGTGCCAGACTACATTGATGGACTTGCGCATGTCGTTCAGGCAAACAATCGTTCCAGATAAAATCATCAAAAGCTAAATCAAGTAATGTGCCATCCATGTCAAACATGATGATTGGCTGTTGTAAATCTGAATATGACATAAGGTTAATCTATGTTTGTTAAAACGCTTGCCCCACAAGACAACTTTATTTTGCAACTTGTCCCGGTTATGGCGCAGGCTAGTCAAATATTACTGGAAGAATATCAAAATTATTGTGCGGGTGGTGAGTTTAATATTCAGGAAAAAATAGATGATTCACCAGTGACACAAGCTGATTTAAAGGTAAATCGTTTTATAATCAAGAAACTTGCCGAACTAACGCCTGATTTGCCAGTATTATCAGAAGAAAGCGATTACTCAGCACGTAAAGACTGGGAGCGCTGTTGGATGCTTGATCCACTGGATGGGACAAAAGAGTTTATTCATGAACGTGATGAGTTTACGATCAATTTAAGTTTGATTGAAAACCATGAAACGACATTTGCTATTATTGCAGTGCCATGTGAACAAGTCATGTATATCGGCTATCGATCACAATTACCCTATAAGTATAGTTTTAGTAAACAAGAATGGTTTCAGTATCAGGTGGAATCACATTCATTAACGACACCCGTACAAATCGGTTTGAGTCACAATAGCAAAAACCCTAAATATAAAAATTTTATTGAACCGATTTTACAGCACCGAGAAGTTACGCGACGTGAAGCTGGCAGTGCCTATAAATTCTGTATGATGCTTGAAGGTGAGATTGATATATATCCACGATTTCATCCAACCTCAGAATGGGATACCAGTTCAGGACAAGCATTTTTGGAAAGTATTGGAGGTGGTTTGATGACATTAGAAGGAAAACCATTTCAATACAATCAGCGTGAAACAGTATTAAACAATGGCTTCATTGCATTTAGAGATCAAGACTATAAAACAATTGCTTATGATGCATTACGCCTGTCAGGTATTTTAGATTGAGTGTTATGCTGCTCATGGTATAGTGAGTTAAGTTCTCATTTAAACGATTGAATATGGCCTTGCACTTATTACCCAAAAGCATGTTTGAAGCGATTGATTTACTTCCAGAAGCTTCGACTCCTGTAACGCTATTTACGCGTCATTCTTTGCGTGAATTGGTGAATGGGAAGGGTTTGGCTGGCTACGATTTGCAATTGACTGAACAAGGGCGTGAACTTGCCTATGCTTGGGGGCAATATTTAATTAAGAATACGGATCGAGCGATTCAACATTGCATCTCAAGTCCTATTCAACGATGCGTGGATACAGCTGCTTTGATGATCGAAGGGGCAGATGTAGTTCATAAGTTAGTAAATACTCATACGATAGAGATCGTTGAGCAGCGTTTATTAGTCGAACCAGGTAGTTTTGTGCTTGATATACAGCAAGCAGCTCCTTATTTTCGTAAACAAGGGGCATTAGGTTTTATCAATAGCTTTGTGAATAACGCCTTGCCTGGCATGAAGCACCCAATCACAGGTGTTTTTGATGTGTTGGAGTTGCTATATCACACTCATCCTACACATCAGCATGGTTTAAGTTTAGCCGTCAGTCATGACACCATACTTGCAGCGATTATTGCAGTAATCTCAGGCAAGAACCAAATTGAGCAAGCGGATTGGCCAGATATGATGGAAGGTTTATTCATGTGGTTTGAGGGGGAGGATTTCGCAAATAGCAAACTTAAATGGATTTGGCGTGGTCAGAGAGAAGAGTTGCTGATTAAGCATTTTCATGATCCTTCATAATCAATAAAACTATCATTTTAGAAATTAGTTTTCCTTAGTTTTTATTAAATTTCCCCTGTGGTTTGTTTTAGGTTATATTATTATAAATATATGATTTTTATAAATTAACT
>OBJT01000096.1_pt1 | contig 21072 bp, 15 predicted proteins | sample 1519861 | NCBI WGS metagenome assembly OBJT01 (sample SAMN02401118, study PRJEB22541) | soil metagenome, isolate JX
AAAAAACACACCGCCCGGCATTGCCGGGCGTTTTTTTATTCCAACGTTTTCAAGCGTAGCTCGGAAGGCTGTGGGCGACCAAAATAATAGCCCTGGAACAGCGTACATCCTTCATCACGCAGCTTGGCGAACTGCTCACTATTTTCCACACCCTCTGCGGTGATCTGAATATCCAGACTGCGGCTCATACCGGTGATCGCCCGGATAATCGCCATGGCTTCACGGCTGTCACCCATATCGTTAATAAACGATTTGTCGATTTTGATCTTGTCGAACGGGAAGGAGCGCAGATAGCTGAGCGACGAATAGCCGGTGCCGAAATCATCCAAAGCAATCTGTACGCCGAGCGCCTTCAGGCTTTGCAAGGTGCGGATATTGCCCAGCGTATCGTCAAGCAGTACCGATTCGGTGATCTCGACTTCGAGGCGATGCGGTGCCAATCCTGACTCACGCAGCGCGCCTTCCACCACTGAAACCAGTGAACTGTTCTTAAACTGCAACGGTGACAGGTTGACGGACACCGATTGCTCCGTGCCCCAGCTCTGTGCCTCGCGACAGGCTTCATACAAGGCATAGGCACCGAGCATATGAATTAGCCCGGTCTCTTCGGCAATCGGGATGAAGTCATTCGGCATGATCAATCCCTTGATCGGATGGTGCCAGCGCATCAACGCTTCGTAGCCAATAATGCCTTCTTCGTTGGTGATCGGCTGATAGTAAAGTTTCAACTGACGGCCAGTAATCGCATCACGCAGATCGTTCTCAATCACACGGCGACTGCGCGCCACGTCATCCATCTCCAGCGTGAAGTGTTCAAAGCGATTACGCCCATTACGCTTGGCCTCGTACAGCGCCATGTCAGCACAGCGCAGCATATGCTCCGGCGTGTTGGTGGCCTGCGAGGTTAACGCGATCCCGACACTGAGCCCCACAGAGAGGTTGTGCCCCTCCACGTTGATCGGCGGTCGAATTGCCTCGATCAAGCGTTGTGCCACCACTGCCGCTTCTTGGGCATTGTTGATACTGGGCAGCACAATGGCAAACTCATCTCCACCAATACGTGCCAGCGTGTCCTGATCGCGCAGCGCAGTGCGCAGGCGTTTCGCCACCACTCGCAGTAGATCATCACCAATCTGATGCCCCAGCGCGTCGTTAACGTTTTTGAAGTTATCGAGATCGAGGCACAAGGTGGCACTCAGCGAGTTGCGCTGATTATCCACCCGCAGCGCTTCGCTCAGCTTCTGTCGGAACAGAATACGGTTAGGCAGGCTGGTGAGGTTATCGTGATGCGCCATATGATGGATACGCGCGTCAGCTTCACGCTGATCGGTCACGTCCTCCACAATCAGCATCACGTAATTCTGCCGCATATCTTTACCGCTGATGGTGGTGGCGCGGGTATGCAGAATACGCTCTCCGGCAGCGGTCAGCAGCAGCTGCTCACGCGAATGAAGACCTTCGCTGCGCAGCGCGATATCCGCCAGGCTGTTGAAATAGTCGCTTAGCTCCGCAGACATACATTCGTGCGGGCGTTTGTGCATAATCAGCGACTTACTGACGCCAAACAGCTGCTCCGCTTTGTCATTCACCATCAGAATTTCACGGCTGATGGCATCTTCAACAAGCACGCATGACGGGATGCTGGAGATGATGGTGTCGAGGAAGGTGGAAAGCTCCGACATTTTTACGTTTTGCGCCTGCGCCAAATCCCGCGCTCGCAGCAGTTGCTGCTCATTCTCACGGCGTTCGGTGACATCACGGGTGATTTTGGCGAAGCCAATCATCTTGCCCTCTTCGTCATGAATCGCGTCGATCACCACATGCGCCCAAAACGCCGAACCATCTTTGCGATAGCGCCAGCCTTCATCCTCGAAACGACCCGTTTTCAACGCAATGCCGAGGTTAGCTTCCGGCGTATTGGCGTTACGCTCCTGTGAACCATAGAACACGGAGAAGTGTTGCCCGACGATCTCTTCAGACACATAGCCTTTGGCGCGCTGTGCGCCGGCATTCCAGTTCACCACCCGGCCCTGTACGTCCAGCATGTAGATGGCGTAATCCGTAACGCCCTCCACCAGCAGACGGAAGGTTTTTTCATGTTCACGCTGTTTACGCTGCAACTCGCGCTGCTCGGTGCAGTCACGGGTAATTTTGGCGTAGCCAATCAACTTGCCAGAATCATCACGAATCGCATCAATGATGACATGTGCCCAAAACGCGCTGCCATCTTTACGGTAACGCCAGCCTTCGTCTTCAAAACGTCCGGTTTTAAAAGCGGTAGTGAGGTTCTTTTCTGGGATATGATTTTTGCGGTCTTGCGCGCTGTAGAAACGCGAGAAGTGCTGGCCGACGATCTCCTCAGCCACATAGCCTTTGGCACGCTGTGCGCCGGCATTCCAGTTTTCGACGTTGCCGTCGAGATCAAGCATATAGATGGCGTAGTCCGTTACGCCTTCAACTAATAAACGGAAACGTTGCTCCTGTTCCTGCTGCTTGCGCTGCTGCTCTTGCTGGATAGTGCAGTCGCGGGTGATTTTGGCAAAGCCGAGCAGCTCGCCAAAGTCGTCGCGGATCGCATCGATCACCACATGTGCCCAGAAGGCGCTGCCATCTTTACGATAACGCCAACCTTCCGTCTCGAAGCGCCCCACCGCTGTCGCTACAGAAAGCCCACGCTGCGGTGCGCCATTTTTCCGATCTTCTTCGCTATAAAACAGCGCGAAGTTTTTGCCGACGATTTCGTCCGGCGTGTAACCCTTGGCACGCTGTGCCCCAGCATTCCAGTTTGCTACGGTGCCATCGGGTTTGAGCATGTAAATGGCATAATCCACCACGCTTTGCACCAGTAGCCGGTACATGACGTCAGAGTTATTATTCATTGTTGTTCGCCTATTGCTGGCCTGGTATTGGTGCTTCTTAAGAAAATTCTTAATCGCTGTGCAGACTTAAACGCAAAAGCGCTTGGCTTACAAGCGCTAATCGCCCACAGACAAAAGTTGTTAGTCAGGTTATCGGCAATGGCTAAAAAACATTCAGTGGGATACTCAAAATATTGTGCTGCGTTGACGCTGTTCCTGGGGGAAGCGCGGGCTGTCGAGATGGCATTGCAGAGGGATATGCGACTGCCAGCATAACGGCGTACTGGCGGCCAATTGCGGGCATTCACTGGCGGCGACAAATGCCGGGATAACACGCTGTGCGCCGGTTTTGCCAATCAACCATAACTGATCGTCCAGGGTGGGGTGCACGTTCCACCGCAGCCAACGCGCCTGCTGGGTGGCCAGCAAATAGGCCGCGCGTGTGCCCGTGTTCTGGTACAGCGATCACCGCACCCTGGCCAGCGGCGATGGCTAGCACATCAACGCGCCCGATAGCATTGATGTCGGGACGCACGCCCGGTTGTGGCCCCGCCCCCAAATCCAGTAATACGCGATAGCCTTCCATCTCCAGCAAAAATGCCGCGGGCAATTTGCCGCCGACACCGCTGATCACCGTTACGCTTGCCATGGTAAAACCCCTTGCGGCAGTCGCCGCGCTAGCCGTGTTGCCAATCCCATCAGCAAACAAACGACCAGAATCATCAGGCAGCCTACCGCGGCCGCCAGCGAGGCGGAGCCCCCTTCGTCAAGGAACACGATGGTGGGTCCGATGGTCTGGGTTTGCGACGTCACCAGCAATACCGAGACCTGGATTTCATTGAGCGCGGTGAGGAACACCAGCACCGTGCCAGCCAGCGCAGAAGGCGCCGCCAGCGGCAGTAAGATGTCACGCATGCGGCGGATAAAACCGGCCCCGCACAGTCGCGCGGCTTCGTCGAGTGCCGGCTCCAACTGGGCAAAACCTGCCAGCGTCGGTCGCAAGACCAGCGCCAGAAAATTGGCCAAATAAGCCGCCAGGATGATCCACACCGTGCCATACAGCGACACGTTGATGATCGGCAGCGGACGCAGGAAAAACAGTATCGCGGCGACACCGGTGACTATGCCCGGTAGTGCATACGTCAGTTCACTGGCCAGCCACAGGCCGCGTACCAGCTTGGTGCGCCGCCAACTGAGGAAATAGGCGAGAAACAGCGCGGTGACGGTCAAAATGATCGCCGCCAGCGTGGTTAAGCCAAGGCTGGTCATAAACGCGTGCCGCACAGCTGGATAGCCCCACAGCGCGCTGCGGAAATTCTCCAGCGTCAACGTTTGCCACGTCAGGGCCTGACCAAAACCACGGGTGAGCGCCGTCATCAACAGTGCGCTTACAGGCAGCAACAGCGTCAGCGCCATCCACAGCCAGGCAACACCTTCAATAGCGATACGTCCACGTCCCAGCGATTGCTGCCACAAGCGCGGCGCACCGTTGACGCGTACATCGTGGCGTCCGCCAAGCCAGGCGCTGGCCGCCATACCTGCCAGCGTGATCACCGCAATCAGCAGCGCGTATACCGCGGTATTTGGCAACGCGCTGGGGCCGATACCGTTGAGCTGTTGATACACCAGCGTGATCAGCGTCGGCACACGTGCCGGAATGCCCAACATCGCCTGAATGCCGAAATTACCGGCCGCAGCCACGAAGGTCAGCGCGGCTCCGGCAAAGATCGCGGGACGGGCCAGCGGCAGGATGATGGTGAACAACACGCGCATGCGTGAAGCCCCGCTCACTTGAGCAGCTTCAACCAAATCAGCGGGTAAACGACGTAAACCAGCACGCACGGTGAGAAACACCAGCGGTGCATTATGGGTGCCGAGCAACAGCACAATGCCACTCAGCGAATAGAGTGGCTGCTCGCCAGGCGCAAACCACGGTAATCCAAGCGCACCAAACAGCAGCGCCAGCGGACTGGAAGGCGCCAGCGCTTGTAGCCAGGCAAGCGCCGTCACCTGCGGTGGGATCATCAGCGGCAAAATAAACGCGAACACCCAAGCGGTTTTGGCGCGCAGATCGCTGAGTGCCACCAGCCAGGCGGCGGCTGTGCCGAGCAGCACGGAAATCAGCGTCGAGCTAAAGGCGATGAGCAAGGTGTTGCCACTGGCGATCAGTACGCGATCGCTGGCAATCAGGCGCGTTAAGCGCGCCAGGTCTGGTACGCCCTGCGGCGCAATCGCCGTCCACACCAGCCGCAGCAGTGGCGCGACCGACAGCAAGCCAATCAGTAGCACCATGAGCGCTAAGATCAGTTTCTCACTGTTGAGACGGAAACGTTGACCGCCGCGCGCCAGTTGACGCCACTCGTTGCTCACCACGCTCATGCTTAGCCGCCAAACAGCGCGGTGAACTGATCGCGCACCGCGGCATCTTCCTTGATGGCTTTCGCCACATCCGGCGTCAGCAGTTTAATTTTGTTGATGGGCGTGAAGCCTGCGGGCGCAGAAACGCGATCGTCCACCGGACGGTTACCCTGCTCGACCACCAGTTTCTGGCCTTCCTCGGACAGCATAAAGTTCACGAAAGCTTTAGCGGCGGGTAAATTGTGCACCGACTTCATGATCGCCACTGGCTCGGTCACGTAAGACACGCCCTCTTTCGGGTAAACCAGATCCACTGGTGAGCCTTTTTTCTTCGCCAAAATCACGTCTGCGTCAGTGATGATGCCGTATTTATCCAAGCCGCTGGCGACAGCTTTCAGCGCCGGACCGTTACCGCCTTGCGGTGCCACGCCAATCGCTGCCAGCTTCTTGTAGAAGTTCCAGCCGATGGTTGGCGTATTGATGTCGGTGTGCAGCTTGTACAGCGCCGCGCCAGAGTAAAGCGGGCTTGGCACGGCGATCTGGCCTTTGTTGGCTTCCACGGCCAGCGCATTCCAGCTATCAATCGGCTGCGCGTGTTGGGTGTTGTAGGCGATGACCGTGGCGATGATTTTGGTGCCGAAGAAGGTTTTATCTTTGTCGTAGAATGACGGGTTGATATGGCTCAGCGGCGCGTCGGTGTAGCTGTAGAGCTGGTTCTGATTTTTCAGAGCACCAAGGTTGATGGCATCGGCAATGAGCAGCACATCCGGCTTCGCCCCCCCACTCATCATCTCGGTCTGCAACACGTTCATCAACTGGGTGGTGCCGTTACGCGTCCACTCGACCTGCACGTTGGGATAAGCGGCTTTAAACGCGTCCACGGTTTGCTGCGCGATTTCCGGCGCCTGCGAGGTGTAAATCACCAGCTTACCTGAGGGGGCATCTTCCGCCTGGCTGGTGGCAGCAATCAGTAATCCACTGGCTAACATCAAAGCGTTAAACGACGTGCGCATAGCAATTTCCCTAAGTATCTAAACGTTATGAAGGAAGGATCCAGCCGTCGCGCAGCGCCACACCAAGGGTCGCGTCAACAACGGGTAAAAGGGTATCGGACACCTGTAGCGTGATGCTGGTGTCGGGTGCCGCGACGGGCGCGACATCAACCTGATAATGGCTACCGCGATAGATCACGCGCTGCACACGGACGGCAAACTGGAGTTCGCCCGGTTCGGCTAAGCGGAAATCCACCGCGTGAAAACTGGCTTGGCCGTTCGGCAGCGGACGCTGTTCGGGGGCACAACGCAAGGTAACGCGCACGCCACACAGTGTGGCGAAAGCGCGACCGTCGCCACAGGGTTCGATATCACTAACCGGCAGCACTTTGCCGTCATCAATAAATCCGGCGACCATTGCATTGGCCGGTTCACGCCACAGGGTTTTCGGCGTGGCGAATTGCATCACGCGGCCTCCGTCCATCACCACAATGCGATCGGCCAGCGCCATCGCTTCGTGCTGGTCGTGGGTGATGTAGAGCAAGGTGGCGTGGCTGTGGCGATGGAAGCGGCGGAACTCCTCTTCCATGGTGGCGCGCAGATGCACATCGAGGTTGGCAAGCGGTTCGTCAAGCAGCACCAGCGTCGGCTGGGCTACCAGACAGCGGGCGAGCGCCACACGCTGACGCTGACCGCCAGAGAGATCGGCTGGACGGCGCGTGGCAAAATTTTCTAATCCCACCAGCTCCAGCGCCTGCTGCGTAAGGCTGTCACGCTCATGGCGGGCAACACCATTGACCTTCAGGCTGTAGGAGACGTTTTCCGCCACCGTCATGTGCGGCCACAGCGCATAGCTCTGAAACACCACGCCAAGCTGACGATCTTCCGGTGGCAGATGCACACCCGGTGCAGCAAAGCAGCGTTCGCCGACGTGGATTTCACCCGCATCAGCGGTTTCAAAGCCCGCCAGCAGACGTAGTAAGGTGGTTTTTCCGCAGCCCGAGGGACCCAGCACGGCGATAAATTCGCCCTGCGCAATCTGCAGAGAGATATCCTGAAGTACCGGCTGGGCGGCGAAGGATTTGCACAACCCGCGAAGTGTGATCGTTGCCATGTTTCTGGCCTTTATCTGACAGTCCGGCTAAGACCCTACGACAATCAGATGACGATCCCGTGACATCAACTTGACGTTTCCGTGCTCAAACAAAACAGGAGGCCTGAAAGCCTCCCTGAATCCTATTCCGCGCTCACAGCCTGCAGATGCATGCCGATGTAGCGCTCATATCGTGATGGCTTGACGCGTGACAGATCCACCAGCACCAGCCCGTCGATACAGTTGTTGAAATCGGGATCGCTGCCGAAATCGATAAACTGCACGCCGCCCGGTTCGCACACTTCGGAGTACTGCTTGTAGAGCGTGGGAATCGCGGTGCCGAGGTTCGCCAGCAGATGTTTAAGGCGGCGCAAATCTTCCGTGTAATTGTCGCCGGTGAACTGCGCCAGCACTTCCGGCAGCGAAGCCGGATACGGACGGCGTGACTTCGCCAGCGGTAGCTCAGTGGGGAAATACATGCGGTAGAACGCCACTAACAGATCGCGTGCCGCCAAGGGCATGCCGCCGGAGATCGACACCGGACCGAACAGGTAGCGGGTTTCCGGGTATTTGGCGATATAGGCACCAATCCCCATCCACAGATAATCCAGGCCACGCTTGCCCCAGTAGGCAGGCTGAATAAAGCTGCGCCCCAGTTCCAGTCCCTGATTAATGATCGGCAGCATGCGCTCGTCGTAATGGAACAGGCTGTCGCTGTAGATGCCTTCCAGACCACGACGCTCCAGTTGTTCTGCCCCAGGAATAAAGCGGTAAGCACCCACGATCTCCAGTGCATCGTCATCCCAAAGAATCAGGTGATAGTAATCGTCATCGTATTTATCGAGATCGCGGCGACGACCGCTGCCCTCGCCTACCGCGCGGAAGGCGATTTCACGTAAGCGGCCCAGTTCACGCAGCAGCGGCACCCAGGTCGCGCCGTTACGTCGCCACAGGTAGATCTGTTTACCATCCGGCAGCGAGCCCAGACGCTCACTCTCCATCAGCGCTTTTTTCAGCTCGGCACGGTCTTCCGGGCGGGCAATCGCGGCTTCGGTCAGGAACAAGCCACGCCGTCCCTGACCAATCCGATAGAGATGTTTGCGCAGACGCTTCGCCAACTCTTTACCCGGCGTGTGGCCATCGTGCCAGTTAGCAAATGGGATCTGCTCGCCAATGTGCAGCTTGATGCGAGAACCACGCTGGCGGAACATCTCGCGCACCAGCATCAGCAGTGCCAGCGGTGAGGCAATTTTTGCCGCTGCGTAAAAGGCGAGACTATTACGCCCGACCACATGTACCGGAACAATCGGTGCACGGGCACGCGCAGCCAGACGCAGGAAGCTATGGTGCCACTGATTATCACGCACGCCACGACTCGAAAGACGTGACACTTCCCCCGCGGGGAAGATAATCAGCGCACCTTGATTGTCGAGGTGCTGCTGCATGCGCGTCAGCTGTTCACGACTGGTGCGGTTGCCCATGTTATCCACCGGCAACATCAGGTTGTTGATCGGTTCCAGCATCATTAGCATGCGGTTGGCGACGATCTTCACGTCGCGGCGCACCTGCGAAACGGCCGCCAGCAGTGCCAGGCCGTCCAGCGCACCCAGTGGGTGGTTAGCAACAATCACTAGCGGGCCGCTGGTGGGGATCTGCTCCAAATCGCGTTCACTTAATTCACAGCGCACATCCAGGTGCTCCAGCACTTGCTCGACCATATCCACCCCTTTCAGGTGGCGATAACGGTCAGCAAAGGATTGGAATTCATGTTCGCGAACAGCCCATTTCAGCAGGTTTTTCTGCCAGTTCGCGGGGTGATGGCCTGGCCAGTAAGTATCGAGAAGCTGATCAACGGAAAACATCTTTCACCTTTTGTGCGCAGCGGTTTATGGCACCGAAGTTAAAGGGGCTTGTTTTCAGATTTATGACCAGTGAGAAAGCGGAACGGAAATAACGGGGTGAAACGCAGCGAGTACATCAGAAATGACGCCGCTAACGCAGCGTGCAGAGGGTTGTCGAGCCAGCGTACGGTGAAAACCGCCCCTGAAACGACAACAACTTACCTGTGATTTGCGCGGCCCGATTCATTGTGCGCGGGCGGTTAAAGTTTTAACGGCGGCAGCTGAGAAAATACACTCAACAATCCTTTACTCCACAGCTGACGGATCTGCGAAAAATAGGGATGTTGTTCAGTGATGTGATGCTGTTCGTTATCGCTGAAACTGTCGGTGTGATACACCATCACATCGAGGGGTAATCCCACGGAAATATTACTCGCCAACGTCGAGTCCATGGAGATCAGCGCACACTGCATCGCCTGGCTAAGAGGCGTTTCATAACGCAATACGCGGTCAATGATCGGTTTGCCGTATTTGCTTTCACCAATCTGAAAGTACGGGGTATCCACGCTGGCTTCGATGAAATTACCCTGCGGATAGATTTGGAACAAGCGTGGCTCCTCACCGCGAATCTGGCCCCCCAGCAACAGCGTGCCGCCAAACTCTTCACCATCGCGCTTGATCACCTCACGCAGTGTTTCGCCCACCAGCAGTGCAATGTCATACAGCGATTTGCCATTTAATAAGTTGGGCCGATCGCTGTCATGGCTATTGCGCCGCAGCAGGCTCATCACGCTTTGCGTGGTCGCCAGATTGCCGGCACTTTGAAGTACCAGCGTGCGTTCATCATCTACCTGAAACACGTGCAATTTACGGAACGAGGAAATATGGTCGACGCCCGCATTGGTGCGTGAATCCGACACAAAAATCATCCCTGACGATAAACGCATTGCCACACAATAAGTCATAGTCACGCCTGCAAAAAATTACTGCTGCGCATGCACCTGCTGCACCGCGGCCACCGCCAGCATATCTTCACCGCCACCACCCAGACGCATACCGCGTACCGGACAAGCATCGAGATAATCGACGCCCACTGCCAGACGCAAATGCTGACGCGTGCTGCGGGTGTTATTGGTGATATCAAAGCTGTGCCAACTGCCATCGAGCCAGGCTTCAACCCAGGCATGCGTGGCAACGTGTTCAACGTTATCAGTATAGAGATAACCACTGACATAGCGCGCCGGAATACCCAGGCTTCGACAGCAGGCTAAAAACACGTGGCTGTGATCCTGGCAAACACCGCTGCCCGCCGCAAATACTTTCGCTGCGGTATCACTCACCTGGGTACTGCCGGGCTGATAAGGCATTTTCAGCAATAGCTCGCCCATCAGTTTTTCCAGGCTCATCAATGGTTTCTCAGCGTGCCAGTAACGCAGCGCAAAGTCGCGAATGGCAGCATCTGGCAAGGTCAGCGGCGTCGCGCGCAAAAAGACTAACGGTGAGAGCGTAGACTCCGGATCGGGTGACAGTTCCCCGGAATCCAGAATCTCCACCACACCGCGCGCCGCAATCTCCAGCTGCTGATGTGGCGTATCCAGCGTCAGCACATGCATCACGTTGCCATAGGCATCCAAGGTGCGCGTGGCTTCACATGGCAGATCGAGATCCCATGACAGGATCTGCTGGTGCACCGAGTTTTGCGGCGTCAGGCGCAGATACTGGGTGCTGAGTTTCACCTGCTGCTCATAGGCATACCAGGTTTTGTGCTCGATGTTCAGTCTCATTTCGCCTCCAGATAGGTTTGATTGATGCTTTCCGCCAGCGCATTGATCTGCGAAAGAAAGTGGTTAAGCCAGTTGTACAACCCTTCTCGCGTCAAACTTTCCCAAGTGCTGAAGCGCATTTCGGCCAGCAGCACCGTGACCAGATAGCGCGGGCGATCCTCGCCACTGCTGCCGATCTGCTCCAGTTGGATCGCGATCTCTTCAATGCAGGAGTGCAGCGAGCGCGGGCTTTCACTGCGTAGGATCAGCATCTCATTCACCAGGTCCGGCATCAGTTGCTGCTTGAAGATCGCGTTGTAGGCTTCGCGCGCCGACACCGCGCGTAGCAGTGAGTCGAGGCAGTAGTATTCGCGCACCGAGTCTGGATTTTGCTCCAGTAGCTGCTGATTCACACTCAGCAGCCGCGCGGTGCCGTCACTGCGCTCCATCAGGGTACCGATGCGAATAAAACTCATCGCATCGCCACGCAGCAAGGTGCCAAACATCGCACCACGAAACAGATGCGAGCGCTCTTTTACCCAGTCGAAAAAGCTGTCGGCATTGGCGCTGGTAATGCCGCGCCGCCGCATATTGCGCATCTCGATCCACGTCGAGTTAATGCTCTCCCACACCTCCGATGACAAGCTGCCGCGCACGGCATGGGCGTTATTCCATGCCTCCTGCCAGCAGCAAAAAATACTGCTGGGATTGCGATCGTCGAGCGCAAAGAAGTTGAATAACTGCGGCATGGTGAAACGCCCGTTAATGGTTTCAAACAGCTGTCGCGTGCCGGTGAGATTAAGCGGTAACAGCAACTCATCAGCGTGGCTATTTCGCACCGGCATCAGTGAAAGCCGGTTGGTGACATCTAACACCCGTGCGAGTTGTTCTGCGCGCTCCAGATAGCGCGCCATCCAATAGAGGCCACTGGCCGTGCGGCTTAGCATGATGCGTCATCCTCCAGAACCCAGGTGTCCTTGGTGCCGCCGCCCTGCGACGAGTTCACCACCAGCGAACCTTCGGTCAGCGCCACGCGGGTCAACCCGCCAGGCACTAAACGAATATCCGCACCGCATAAGGCAAAGGGGCGCAAATCGATATGGCGCGGCGCGAGGCCGTTGTCGATAAAGGTTGGGCAGGTGGAAAGCGAAAGCGTGTCCTGTGCGATGTAGTTGTCCGGTCGCGCTTTCAGCCGCTGGCGGAAATCACTCAACTCTTGCTGGCTGGCCACCGGGCCAATCAACATGCCGTAACCGCCTGCGCCGTGTACCTCTTTCACCACCATTTTGCTGAGGTTAGCCAGCACGTAGGTGAGATCCTGCGGTTTACGGCACTGCCAGGTTGGCACGTTGTTGAGGATCGGATCTTCATCGAGGTAAAAGCGGATCATGTCGGGTACATAGGGATAGATCGACTTGTCATCGGCGACGCCAGTGCCAATGGCATTCGCCAACACGACGTTGCCGGATCGATATACCGACAATAAGCCTGGCACGCCAAGCATCGAATCCGCGCGGAACGCCAGCGGATCGAGGAAGGCATCATCGACGCGGCGGTAGATCACATCGACTTTGCACGGCCCAGCGGTGGTGCGCATCAGCACCGCACCATCTTTGACGAACAGATCGGCGCTTTCCACCAGCTCCACACCCATCTGCTGCGCGAGGAAGCTGTGCTCAAAATAGGCACTGTTAAATCGACCAGGCGTCAGCACCACGACCACTGGGTCGTTCACTGGGGAGCTTTCACGTAGCGTTTGTAGCAGGTGTGATGGATAGCGCTCAACCGGAGCCACATGCTGTTCCACAAACAGCTCTGGATAGAGCCGCATCATCATCTTGCGGTTCTCCAGCATGTAAGAGACACCCGAAGGCGTGCGCAGGTTGTCCTCCAGCACGTAGTATTCGCCGTCGCTGTTACGCACCATATCGACACCGGTAATGTGCGCATAGATGTTGCGATGCAAATCAACGCCTTGCATACAGGGTTGGTATTGATCGTTCACCAGCACCTGTTCGGCGGGCACGATCCCGGCTTTGAGGATGTGTTGTTGATGGTAGATGTCGTGGAGAAAGGCGTTGAGAGCTTGCACACGCTGGCGGATGCCACGATCAAGCATCGCCCATTCACCAGCCGGTATGATGCGCGGCACGCTATCGAACGGGATCAACCGCTCTGCGCCGCCATCGTCCCCATAGACGTTAAAGGTGATGCCCACGCGATGAAACAGCAGTTCCGCCTCTTCGCGCTTACGCGCCACTGCCTCTTTATCCGCCTGTTGTAACCACTCCCAATAATGCTGATAGTGCGGGCGGTGTTGGCCATCGCTCAGCAACATCTCATCATAGAAGTGTGACGCTATCTGGTAGCTTTCTTTCATGATTTACCCGGCGCTTGTCAGAGGACCTGTATCCTCTCCTGCACAAAGTGTGCCAGAGGCTCATGCCCCAAACGGCACACGCGCCCCGATAGCGGAGCAGCGCCGGATAACCATGAATTGCACCTTACTGGTGCATTAACTGCTGCGCAATTGGCAGCCAGATATCCGTCATCGCTCCCTCGCCGCCGGTGAAGGGATCACGGTGTGGGAGCGGCACGCGCGCGATTTCATCTTTAGCGGCGCGCAAACGAGAAGGCTCATCACGCACAGTTTCAGGCGACATCCCTTCAGGATAGGCGCCAACGGTAAAAAAATCGTCCGATGCAAACACCTGCTTATGGCCGACACCGGCCGGGATCAGCACCGCATCGCCTTCACGCAGCGTCACCATGCGGCCACTGTCACCGCCAAACAGCACTTCAGCCCAACCCGACGCCACACCCAGCACTTCATGGGTATTCGGATGGTAATGGGTGTAGGGAAAGATCGGTGCGCGCCAGGCTGCGGGCCAGCCGTTCTCCGTAAAGGTTTTTTCGAACCAGGCCGCGCTGTCACTTTGCTCTTCTTCATCATAGTCCGGCGCAATACCGGGCCAAATAATCAAGGGCAGTAAGTTGTTAGGCACGCCACCAGAAGGTTGCGATAGCATCAGATGTTGCGGATTACTCGATGAACCTGCTGCAAAGGTACCGGCGGCGAAAGACATCAGTAACATCAGGCTGGAAGTGTTGGCAGTCATACTCTTTCTCCGGGAAGCCACGTTGCTTAATTGTGGCAAAGCCGGGCGGCATTGCAATGTGCGCCCACCGACAAAATTCACATAAAATAATGATTTACCTTACTAAAGCCAAATTAGTTAGCAACATATTTAACATTTTGTGGCGGGGAAAAGGTGGCGTCATCCATCTTGGGGAACTGTTATAAAAAAACACGCCAGATCTGTATCTGATTCACTTCACTGTTATGTGCTTAACTGGCAGGCAGTGATAATTAGAGGTGAACAATGGACACGATCAAACAAATCCTGCTCGATGAAATCGCCACGCTGAACCGTGAAGGCCAGCGCGATAATCTGCCCCGCTTTAGCTTCTCTTTCCTGAAAACCCACCCTGGGCTATGGGCCATCATGTACCTGTGTTACGCGCTGTGCGTGGCGCTGATCTTCTCCACCGACATGCTCGGCTGGCCAGCATTCTGGTTTGCCACCGTGTTTGTGCTGGTGATGAGTTTTCTGATGCTGATGGATATCAACCCCAAATATCGCTTTGAGGATATCGACACCCTGGACCTGCGCGTTTGCTACAACGGTGAGTGGTATTACGTGCAGCCGGTCTCACAGCAAGCGCTGGATAAGATTATTGATAATCCCGGTACGCCAGACAGAGTACGCAGTGGTATCGATCGTTTGATGAAGCAGAAAGGCGAAGTCGATTTTTACGATGTGTACTACCTGACGTGGGGCCACCAGCAGGCGGCCACCGTCTGATTCCACGCGAATAGGTGTAGCGGCGCGCTTTCGCCACATCACGCTGCTACAATTCTGTGTGGTTTTTTGCCCGCAATTCGGCAATCAATTTGCCCAAGACCTCCACCGCTGCTTCGGCACGTGCATCCCATGGCCAGGCGGTATTGAAGCGGAAGCAGTGGCTAAATCCTTCGCTACCTGAAAAGAGCTGGCCCGGCGCGATGCTGATGCCCTGCTTCAAGGCCAGATGATACAACTGCGTGGTGTTGATCTGCCCCGGCAGCGCAATCCACAAAAAGTAGCCGCCTGGTGTATCGCTGATTTGGGTTTCCGCAGGTAACACGCGGCGCAGCGCCTGCTGCGCCTGCTGTTTACGCTTCGCCAGCGTCTGACGCAGTTTCTTCAGATGCGTGTCATAGCTGCGCGTGCTGAGGAAATCCGCCAGCGCCAGCTGCATCGGCGCACTGGTTGAAAGCGTGCTCATCAGTTGAATACGCTGGACGCGCTGCGCATGACGCCCGGCGGCGACCCAACCGACACGAAATCCCGCCACCAGATTTTTCGAAAAGCTGCCGCAGTGCAAAACATTACCATCCTGATCAAAGGCTTTGGCGGGTAGCGGCTTGTCGTGCCCACTGTAGAGATCGCTGTAAACGTCATCCTCAATCATTGCCACCTGATAGCGTGCCAGCAGCGCCACCAGCTGTTGCTTACGTTCGACGCTGAGCGTGTACCCAAGCGGGTTTTGCCGATTGGTCATCAGCCAGCAGGCTTGGACCGGCCAGCGTTGCAGCGCCTGCTCCAGTTCGTCGAGATCGATGCCTTGCTCGACATCGCTGGCGATGGCAATCGCATTCAATTTCAGGCGCTCAATCACCTGCAAGGCACCGTAGAACGAAGGATTTTCGATCACCACCCAATCACCCGGTTCAGTCACCGCTTGCAGGCTGAGGTTGAGCGCTTCCATCGCGCCGTTGGTGATGACGATATCGTCCGGCGACAAAGTAATGCCCTGCTGGGCATAGCGCTGCGCCAGAATCTTACGCAGCGCTTCGTTGCCAGGAGGCAGGTTGTTCAGGGCATCACTGGGTTTCAGATTGTGCGAGACTTTGACCAGTGAGCGCATCAGCTGGCGCTGAGGAAAGAGTTCGGGATCGGGAAAAGCGGAGCCAAACGGCATGATGGCCGGATCGCGCGTCGCTTGTAGCACGTCAAAGACGAAACTGTTGGTATCAGCCTGGTCGTTCTTCGCGATAGCTTGGGTAGGAAGTCGCGGGCGACTCTCCGCCGCGCGCGGTGCAACGTAATAGCCAGACTGCGGTTTGGACAGGATCCAGCCTTGGCTTTCCAGCACCTCGTAGGCGTGCATCACCGTCATTAAACTCAGGCCACTCTGCTCCGCTTGCTGACGTAAGGAGGGTAGCTTTTCGCCAGGCGGCCAGATGCGCGCTTCGATTTGCGTCCGTAACTGGTCAACCAACTGCTGATATTTCGCCACCCGACCTCCGATGTATAGGATTTTGCGAGGCTATTTTCCCTTACCCAATCCCCTCCCGCAAGCGAGAGAGGGGATTGTTGGGCAAGGATTTTTACTACGATAGCTGCGCCAGCTCCCGCTCATCTTCCACAAAATTCGGCAGTTCGTGGATACGATCGGGCGGCACCGGTTTGCCTAAGAGATAACCTTGTAACGTATCGCAGCCAAGACCGGTGAGGAACGCCTGCTGGTCCTGCGTTTCCACCCCTTCCGCTACCACTTTGAGATCCAACGACTGCGCTAATGCCACGATCGCCGAAACGATGGTGGCATCCTCGGATTTTGCCTGCAGTTCATTCACAAAGGCGCGGTCAATTTTCAACTCACTGGCCGGCAAGCGCTTGAGATAGAGTAAGCTGGAATAGCCGGTGCCGAAATCATCAATCGAGGCTTTCACCCCCATGTTGGTGAGTTCGGTAAGAATACGGACGCTCTCTTCCGGGTCACGCATTGCGGTGGTTTCGGTAACTTCCAGCGTCAGGAGTTCAGCCGGAATCTGATGTTTCGCCAACGCTTGTGTCACGGTTTCCACCAGATTGCTCTGCTCGAATTGCAACGCGGAGAGATTGACCGCCACCGACCAGTGCGGATGTCCCTGCAAATGCCAGCTGTGCAACTGACGGCAAGCTTCGTTGATCACCCAGTTACCGATGTTGATAATCATGCCGGTCTTCTCAGCAATTGGCAGGAATTTATCCGGCGCCAGCAAACCACGCGTCGGATGTTCCCAGCGTAGCAATGCTTCAAAGCCGATGATTGGGCCGCTCGGCGCACAATATTTCGGCTGATAGAACAGACGCAATTCGCCATGGTCCAGCGCTTGCCACAAGTCATTGTTAAGCTGCAACTGGGACTGTGCCAGCGTGTTCATTGAGGGCTGGAAGAAGTTGTAACCGTTACGGCCGTTATTTTTCGTGTGGTACATCGCCGCATCGGCGTTGAACATCAATTCGCGTTCATCTTTGCCATCGCCAGGATAGACCGCAATGCCAAGACTGAGTGACACCACCAGCTCATAACGTGAGATATCAAACGGGCGATCGACCGCTTTAACGAGGGCATCGGCCACGGCTGCCGCGTCGTTGGGCTCATCGATCTCAATCAGCAGTACAAACTCATCGCCACCCATACGCGCCAACGTGTAATGCCCCTTCATCTGCCCAATCATGCGTTCGGCAACCGCAATCAGCAGGTTGTCACCCACATGGTGACCAAAGGCGTCATTGACCGCTTTGAAGCCATCCAGATCCATAAACATCAGCGCAAACTGCGACTTCTCGCGATTGGCTTTGTTAATCGATTGCTCCAGACGGTCTTCCAGCAAAATACGGTTTGGCAGGCGCGTCAGGTTATCGTGCAGTGCCAGTTGCGCCAGCTCGCGGTTGGCTTCCGCCAGCGAGTGCGCAAGAATTGAGGTGCGCGCTTGCAGGCGTGCATCCAGCATCGAAACCAGCAACGTAATGCCGAGGATCGCCAGCGTTACCACGGTGACCACAATCGCCAGCCAGTTGCTGTTGACGCCCATGTGCGTGGCGTGACTCATCATCGGGAAGCTGGCGGCGGCCATGCCGGTGTAGTGCATACCGGCAATGGCGCAGCCCATCACCACTGAAGCACCGAGACGCAGAATCGTCACGCGTCCGTGCCCTTCACGCAGGTTAAAGGCCAGCCATAGCGCCGCGCCCGATGCTACCAGCGCAATCACCACTGAAGCGGCTACCCAGCCCCAGTTCCAGATGATGCCCGGCGCAAACATCAGCGCAGCCATACCCATATAGTGCATAGCGACCACGCCGGAACCGAGCACAAAAGCCCCACCCGTTAAGCGCCGCCAGGAGAGTTCATGCGATGAGCACACCAGCCACAAGGCAAAAATCGACGCCAAAATCGCCACCGCCATTGAGGTGGCCGTCAGCAGCGGATCGTAGCTCATGACCATATCCAGGCTCATCGACAACATGCCGATGAAGTGCATCGCCCAGACGCCCACGCCCATGGCGAATCCGCCGCCTAATAACCAAACCAGCGCCACCTTGCCAGTTGAAGAAGCTACGCGTCCTGCCATGTCTAGCGCAGTAAACGAAGCCAGCATTGCCACCAGAATCGAGACAATGACGGTAAACGAATCGTACGAAGTCACTAACATAGTGATTTCCCATGTTAAAGCCGTTCTAAATCAGCTGTGGTGTAAGAAATTAAGAGTCAATTTAATTGGTTTTATTGTAGAAATTATCGGCAGGGTCGCTGCCGATTTGAGTCTTTGAACGATGAAATCTTCCGATGCGGAAGAAAAATAAAATTGTGGGTTACGCACCCGCCAACGGCAGCACAGTATCAGAAAATGCCAGCGGTACGTTAAGTGAAGCGGTAAATTCACCGATGCGATCTGCCGGGGTCGGCTTGCCCAGTAAATAACCTTGCAGCGTGTCAAAACCGAGGCCGGTCAGCAAACGTTGCTGCTCCTCTGTTTCCACCCCTTCTGCCACCATGCGCAGGTTAAGACTTTGCGCCAGCGTCAGCATTGCACTCACGACCGTGGCATCTTCACTGTCAGCACGCAGGCTATTGATAAAGGCCCGGTCGATTTTCAGTTCGGTCGCTTCCAGATGCTTGAGGTGCAGCAGATTGGCGTAGCCAATACCAAAATTATCAATCGCGACTTTCACACCAAGCCGATGCAGCTCAGCAATCCGCTGCTGGCTGAACACCGGATCGCGCATGGCGATGTTCTCGGTGATTTCCAACATCAACGCCCCTTCCGGCAGTTGATGGCGCAGCAAAGCATGGCGTAGGGTGTCGATCAGATCGCGCTGATGGAATTGCAGTGCGGAGAGGTTGACCGAGACACTCCACTCTTTGTTGCCTTCATCGTGCCACTGTTTCAACTGGCGACAGGCTTCGTTAATCACCCAGTTACCTAGCGCAACGATTTGCCCGGTTTTTTCCGCGCGAGGCAGAAACATATCGGGCATCAGTAATCCGCGGCGCGGGTGCTGCCAGCGTAGGAGCGCCTCAAAGCCCATCAGCACCGTGCCGCCAGCACGGAACTTTGGCTGATAGAACAGGCACATCTCTTGATATTCCAGCGCATTCCACAGGTCATTGGCCAGCGCCAACTGATGCTGTGCCACAGCACTCATCACAGGTTCAAATAGGCACCAGCCGTTGCGGCCGCTGTGCTTGGTGTGATACATGGCAGAGTCCGCATTGAACATCATCTCCTGCTGGCTCCGACCATGCTCTGGGAAGGTGACGATACCAATGCTGAGCGATACGCGCAGCGAATAGCGATCCAGCTCAAAAGGGGCATCAATGGCACTGACCAGATGCTGAGCCAGTGATGAGGCTTGCAGTGCGTTATATTGTGGGCAAAGCAGAACGAACTCATCGCCGCCCAGGCGCGCCAGTAAAATGTCCTCGCCAAGCTGGACACGCAGCCGTTCAGCCACGGCGATCAGCAAACGATCCCCCACGTGATGGCCCCAGGTATCATTGACAGCTTTGAAACCATCCAGATCCATGAACATCAGCGCAAAGGTTTCATCCTGCAAGGTCGCCTGTTTAATCTGCGCGTTGAGCTGCTGCTCCAGCATGACGCGGTTCGGCAGCGTGGTGAGATTGTCATGCATCGCCAACTGACGCAGTTCATTGTTGGCACGTTTTAATTTCGCGGCAAGACGCGAGGCACGCAGTTGCGCATCCAGCATCGAAACCAGCAGTGTTAAGCCGAGAATGGTTAAGGTAATGATGGTCACCCACACCGCCAGCCCTTCTTCACTGACACCATGAAGATGGCTCATGGTGCTCGGCATCGCGTATTCCGCTGCTGCCATACCGGTGTAGTGCATGCCCGCGATGGCAATCCCCATTACCAACGCAGCACAAACGCGCATCATCAGCACACTTTCCCCCTGACGTAGATGGAAAGCCAGCCACAATGCCGCGCCGGAAGCCGCATAGGCAATGATCACCGACAGCGCCACGAGTAGCGCATTCCAGCGTATCGCTGGTTCAATCATCAGCGCGTTCATGCCGATATAGTGCATCGCTACCACGCCGCTGCCGAGTATCAAGGTGCCGCGCACTAACCGACGCCGAGTGAGATGGCTGCCCTGTACGCCCTGCGCAAAAGCAAAGATCGACGCCACAATCGCCACCAACAGAGACATCGCCGTGAGGGGGATGTCGTAACGCATCGTCATGGGCATCATCATGGCCAACATGCCGATGAAGTGCATCGCCCAGATGCCAATTCCCATAGCCGTGCCACCGGCCGCCAGCCACAACTTCGCCAGACAGCCACGCGATACGGCCACGCGCCCGGCAGTATCCAACGCAGTAAAGGCGGCAATAAAGGCCACAATCAGTGAAACCGTAACCAGAACGCTATCCCAGGTAACCAGCAGCATGTGCGCTCCTAAACTCCACCCGCTGTAGAGCAGGTGTTGTAACGTCAAAAAAGGTCAAAGAAGATGAGAACATTGATTAAGGGCGAGTAATGCCTGCACACGATGAAGCAGAGAGGAGAAGCGATCCAGACAATTCTGGAAGCACCGCACTGTATTTTTTTATTTTCATCATCTGTCGCAGCCAGAAAAATTAATAATATCTGATTAATGCACGAACATAGCATTGAACCGCGAGTCGCGGTAGAGGGGTAAATCACTGGTTGTTTAGTTTTTTTAACAAGCCGCTATCCCTTGTAGACCCTATGTTATCGGCGAAAAGTGTGAATTGATTAAGGAAAAATCAAAGCGCAGCATCACAGGCACTGATTTACTGATC
>OBJT01000098.1_pt1 | contig 20963 bp, 13 predicted proteins | sample 1519861 | NCBI WGS metagenome assembly OBJT01 (sample SAMN02401118, study PRJEB22541) | soil metagenome, isolate JX
ACATAGGGCGCAACGCGCTTTCAATTGCTTGAGGGTGCTCACCCAATTGCGCTTGTTGCGCGGGGGTTCCGGGATCAGCGTGCAGCAGCTGAAGCTTATAGGCGAACGACCCATCGGGTTCTAGAAAAATGGACGCCAGGTTTTTGCTATTGGGCAATTCACTCCACAGGTTCAATTGGGGGGTTTTCTGCTGAACATTTGTCCACCACAAACGAAACACGTCTTCTTCCTTAATTGCGCGGAAGGCCCGTTCCAGCAAACTCACTCCTGAGGAGTACTCGCTGCCCCAATCGATGTCCAACTCCAAGTTCACCAAAGCGCGAACCTCTTCCGCGTTGTGGGAGTTGAAAATTTTTCGAGCTAATAATGTGGCGTGTTCTGTTTTACTCATAAGGATTTGACAATTCTTAAAGACCCTCTATTTTAACACGGGTCACCCCCTTCAACAAGGTTGCTTATGAACAGTTCGCGTGCGCAAAATGGTGTTTCCATGTTTGGATTTGTAATGGCCATGGTGGTGGTGGTTCTTTTGGGGATCGTAGCTATGAAAGTGGTGCCCATGTATATTGAATTCAATTCGGTCAAAAAATCTTTGGATGGCGTGGCTCAAGAGCAATTTGACAGCGCAGGAGAAGTTCGACAATCCCTTAGCAAACGACTCAATATCAATTACGCGGACAGTTTAAAAAAGGAAGACATTAGTATCAAAAGCAAAGACGGACGTTATGTGGTGGCGGTGGATTATTACGTGGACAAGCCCTTGGTGGGAAATTTAAGCTTATCCGCGCACTTTGAGTATGAAGTGACAACCAAATAATATCCGGTATACTGGTGTCTTTCATAGAGGACACTTTTATGAGTTGGAAGACGCACCCATCGGACGCCGACGCTTCGGTTAATCACACTCTGGCCCACGCTGATGGAGGCATTTGGGAAACACGCTGGGTGCAACGCAGCAAAGACTATGGAATTGTGTACATTTCCTCTCATACAGGGTGCGCGTTTAGTTGCCGGTTTTGTCATTTAACCGCGACCAAGCAAACAATGATGACCCCCGCCGATCAGAATATCTATCTGGCTCAATTGCGGCAATCCCTGGGCACATATCGCCAACGGCGGGAGGAGGGGCTTCCCGCAATTGATAAACTTCACATCAATTTCATGGCGCGGGGGGAACCGTTGGACAACCCAACCGTTTTGCACAAAGGTTCGGAATTATTTGCGGAGATGGAACACACAGTGCACACCGTTCAACCTCATTTGGACACCCATTTTTTGCTGTCGAGCATTTTGCCCAATACACTGACCATTCCGTTGGCGGATGTATTAACCCACCCTCAAGCGCATTTGTATTACTCGCTGTATTCGTTAAACCCTCAGTTCCGTAAACGTTGGGTTCCCAAAGCGTTGCCCGCAACGGTGGGATTGGATCTGTGCCAAGAATACCAAAAAGCCACCGGCAAACGTGTTGTGTTGCATTGGGCGTTTATTGAAGGGCAAAATGATTCAGAACAAGACATTGATGAAATGCTTGAGGCAGTGGCCCAGCGCCAATTGCGCGCCAAATTCAACTTGGTCCGCTACAACCCTCACGATCAGCGTCACGGAGTGGAAACAGAAGAAGCCAAATTGCAACATCTGTTTGCCAAAATTCAACGGCGGCTGGGTGACCCTGAAAGCCGAATTGTTCCGCGAGTGGGTTTTGATGTCAAAGCTTCATGTGGAATGTTTGTGGTGGGCGAATAACTTCACATCCATGGCGTCCAGGTCGACCGTTTGGAGGGGGCGTCGTCAAAGCGCCCCTCAATCCATCGGGCGTCAATGGGAGACAACACCCGCGAATCCGTGCTTTCCACTGTGTTATCGCCAATGGCAAACACTTGATGCTCTCCCAAGGTTTTGCGCACAGGTGGGATCCCCACATTGGAAACCCCCCATGTGATTTCTTTGGTGACCCCATTAGGAAAGCGAACGGTGCACCACCACACGTTTGGCGCAATGCGGCGTGAGCGGTCTGAACAATCGGCTACAACGCGCTGGTTGATCGAGACAATGTCGTGTTCCACTTCAATTTGATCCCCCGGTAACGCCCATATTCGTTTTCGGTAGCGCCCATCGGGCCAATTTTTGGAATCCATTGCTTCAAAATACACATCATCCCCATAATCCATTTGGGGTGGTTTGTGTGTGTTTAACACACTGAGGGAAAAACCTTTGGGGGATGTGGGCCACATCGAGGGGCCGTAGGAAATAACCGGAGCCCACGGCGCCGTCAGACCCAGCAATCCTCCCGCCGCCAACACTACGGCGGTGGTGGATAACGCAACTTGGAGGGCCTTAGGACGGGACCGTGATAGCACACTGCACCCCAACATCAAGCCGCAGACAATGCAAAACGCCCACAGCGACCAGGTCCGTTGGAAAAACAACACCGAAGACGCCAGGACTCCTATCACCAAAATCGCGTACAACCGTTTGTGCGCAATATGATTTCGCCGCAACTCAAACCCCAAGCGTAAGGAAATGATTACCACTACGGCGCACATCAACCACGAAATGTGGGGCATTAAAAAATTTTGGGCGCCAAACAGATTCACAACGTGCTCCTCATCAACAGCCAACATTCAATCAGCACTTTTACCATCCCCCACACCATTATCCCGCTGAGGATAACAACCCAACCCAGTCCCACTATTTCAAACACTCGATGGGAGGCAGAAGACAGCGCGGGCGTTCCGCCAAAAGAATCTGAGGACGCCACCACCTGTGTTGCAGTCAGGCGGTCGTGAAGGGTGGGTTTGTTGGGGTACCCCATCACGTGTCCGAGGTTCAACGTGGCCCACGACAGAATACATGCCCCGAAACGCCCAATTACTGCCGACCACGTCAAAGAGGGGTAAAGCACTTCAATTCCCACCGCAAACTTTCCCAACGTGGTGGAGAAATGCTTTTCCAAAACAATATGGTACGCGGTGTATAAAACAAAAACGAACAGGCCCACCACCGCAATTTGCCCCAAGTATTGTTGAGCGTTTTGGGGGTGATTGATCAGTTCATTGATTGAGGGGGGTAAGGGGAGCATAAGCGCGAACGCCACCTGAAACACGAAGGCGTCCAAAGCCCATGCAGCGGTGCGCTGGTACAACGACGCGGCGATAGAGGGCACTTCGCACTCCAAAAACAAACGGCGCTTGATCATAACAATCGCGCGCCGTTTTTACAAGCTCAAGCGGTTTTTACATTTTTAAAGAGGACGAGACGATGGGGGTGTCGGATTCAGAATAATCGCGCAGATCTCCGTCCAAATCATTGGGCCAATAATGAGGAATGGTGAGCATTTCCCGAGCCCAGGCGTTTTTTACGGAATCAACTGGGGGCCGAGAAGTTGGAATGTCCACTTCAACATCGGTAAAGACAGTGGTCAAAGAGCGGTACAAAGGCAATTGTTCCAAGGCTGCGCGAACGTTTGCTCCCATCTTTCCAGGAATCTTATCGGCGTTTGTCATAATTGCGGACAACGATCCGTATTCCTGCAACAGTTTGACGGCGGTTTTTTCACCCAGGCCAAAGACACCCGGAATGTTGTCCACATCGTCGCCCACCAACGCCAAATAGTCGGCAATCTGATCGGGGCGTACACCCATTTTTTGCACAACATGCTCTTCTTCATAAAACTCATGGGTTTTGCGATCACCAGAGCCTTGCGCGTAACGGGAAAAAACAACGCTTCCGTCTTTTACCAATTGCATTAAGTCTTTATCAGTGGACACAACTAAAACATCATCCCCTCGCTCCGCGTATTTTTTGCTCAGTGTGGCAATAACGTCGTCGCTTTCCACGCCATCAATTCGCAAACATGTGTGTCCAAAGGCTTCCAAAAGAGGTTGCAAAAAAGGCTTTTGCACCACTAAAGCGGGATCGGTTGGCGAACGATTAGCTTTGTATTGGGGGTACATTTCAAAACGTTTGGCGGACCCTCCATCGGGGTCAAACACATGAATCAATTCATCGTAAAACATTTCCCCGGACAAAATTCGCACATAATGCAAATAGCCGTATAACGCGGCCACATTTAACTGATTGCCCTCGTGATACCCCAAACGAGGGGTCTTATACCCATGAAAACAGCGGTGAAGCACACCACTGGAATCCAATAAAATAATTCTTTTGCTCATAACAGTCTCATCTGGTTGTTTGTAATTTTATTTGAAAGCGGCGCGGGGGGCGGGAGAAGGGAGATGCGCAATCAACGCGTTGGCAACCTCCGCTTCCAGAAAATCCAACATCCCATTTTTTTGAACATCACTGCCGTAAAAATTCCAACCCGACTCTTGCTCTTTCCATGACCCATCGCTTTGGCGGGTGCACAAACGGAATCCATAAATATCGTTTTGCAAATAACTGTTGAAATCTTCGACTTCGCCTTCCATCAACTGGGTGGCTACGCTGATCAAATTGTCGTCCACGCTGTCCACACCGTATTGCGCTTTAATCCGATCGAATGTTGTATAGATGACCCCCACACACGACGAATCCCACTGATCGTTGAAGTCTTTAGTGGAAAGGGCGAGTTGAGTATGGTCCAGCAAATACAAAGGCAAGGACACCACCTGCTCAGGGTTGATTTTCGCCGATTCCAAATAGTCGTCAAAGGAATTGAATGAAATTTTTTCGTCCCCCAAAATGTATTTGGACGATCGATACAACATCATTCCCAAATTTTCTGAATCTCGGGGGAATTCAGGATCGGGGTCAGGGAGGACCTCAAAACGGTACTGAGTGCCGTTGGCATCAAATTCAATAGGAGTGGAAAGGCTCATACGCGTCTCAAATGTGTGATGCGTTATTTTACCACATTTTGCTTGAGGGGCAAACCTTTTGTGGTGTACAACCGCGCCGTGTGCGCCTCTTGGGGTGAAACCCCTTCGTCGTCGTTGTTGGACCACAGGGAGTCACAAAAAATTGTACGGGCGCAAAAATGGGGCTGTGGGCCAAATTCTTCCCATTGGTCCACACCGGAAATATTCACCAAGGGGTCTTGGGCGATCCACTCTTCAACCCGGTCTTCCAAATCCCACCGGTTGTGTTCATTACACACCACGGGCGGAGGATCTTCTGTTGCAATGGGTACAGCTCTGGGGCGGCGCCACACCACGCATAAATCCACATCGCCGTGGTCGGTGGCCGCAGGCGAAGCTACGGATCCCCAAACACCCATCCACGCAATGTGAGCCAATCCCCGTTTCTCTGCGTAGATGTTCCACTGGCCGACACGCTGCAGGGCTTGATCAATAAGGGTTTGCGCCTGAAGAGGGGAAATTCTGGTGGTGTTTTGGTGGGCGTATTGGATGGCTTGCGGGGCCAGACCCCAACCTCCGGAGTGTCCTTGACGCAACCACTGGCGCTGACTCAAATCGTCCCACAAGGCATCTGTATTGGTGAACGGCCAGGACTTCACCGTTTGTGGTGTTTGTTCACTGGCTTGGTTGGCGCTCCAGTAAGCGATGAAGGAGGAAAGTGTGTCGGACATGCTATTAGTATAGCAAAACAATACTGAACGCTAACACGACCACGCAAAGAATGTGGATAACATTCTGCGCAATTTTGTTGAGACTGAGGCGCCGGCGTTTTTGCATTTATTGTATTTCTTGGTACCCTGAAAGACGACCCCAATTCATCACAGGAGAACCACCGTGTCAAGCACAGAAAATCCAGAATTGTTGCATCTGTTGGATCGCGCGTACGAATACTCTTTAACCTTGGAACGCCACGCCCGGCAAGAATCCTCTCAGTCGCAATTGTCTCCCACGGATTTGGCCCTGTTCAGTCGTGTGATTTCTTTTTTGCGGTATGAACTTCCTGAAAACCTAACGGGGGATCCGAATTATCTGTTGGACCGGCGGGAATAACAGATAGACAACAAAAAAGCGCCCTAAGGCGCTTTTTTGCTTTTACTGCTTGGAGTCCAGGGTCTGTGCATCTACATTCCCCTTCGTACATCTATTTTAATATATACTCTATTTAATTTTTCTTCACCCGAAGCCCAGAAGAAGAAAGCCCTTACTCCATTTTTTAGCTCACACACCTAAGTGTGCGGTAAGGGGTATAATATAGTCATCTACTATAACATAGTGTTTTTACTTCACTTTCCTTTGGCCCACAAGGGCCGCAAGGTTGAGACTACACCTTGTAGCAGCAGCGCGTTCGGTTCTGTACCAAAAGGGGGAAATCCTCTTGTTGGAACCTTATCCACAACACTTTTATCAAATGTTGTCCGCCACCGTGGCCGCTTTTTTTAGAGTGGTTGCATCCCCACTCGTCACACGACACCACTCAACGGTTCTCCTTCTTCCGACCTTGCCGGGTCGTTCGAGGAGTGCGATCTCCTCTAAATTGGGGTCCCCATTAACATCCCCCTCCTGAGAGGGAAACGCCAGCGTTGTTTTTGTCAAAGACGCCAACCACTGGATTAGGCCACTTTTCGTATCGTGCCGGGCACGTCTTTCGGTTTGTGTTGCTGCCTTGCGGCCAACCAATTGACGGTATAACCCATTGCGAAGCGCGTGCCCTGTGGTTTCCTGGGTTGCCCCAACAAATCCCACGCTTCACTGTACATTTCACCCGCCGGCTACTCTGTGGACGTGACGAAAACGTTGAACAAAGTCCCCCATTTCCGTTTCATCTGCTGAAGGCCCTTGCTTGCGACTCGGACTCAACAACTACCGTTGGTGCTTTGTGATCGCGGTTTGGTGTTGAAGTTAGCGGCACCACCCGTTCTTCTCCCCGCCTCGTTTTTCCGAACTCCGCTCATTTACGCGTTTTCGAAGCGCGATACTCTGAGCACAATTTTAGCGTCCGACGAGGATCAACCTCCAATTTCCGCTTCGCACATACAACCTGTTGACACAGATTGAAAGGATTACCCTTTTGCACTCGGCTTGCCTAAAGCGACCGGCTGTTAGACCGGCGACGGACATCTGGGATTTCCGCCTTTGTGTTCATTGCTGAACAGTATCCGTGTTAGGCCACGCGGCAAACGTTCACTTTCTTGCGAAACTTTGGTTTGCCTCTTCGCTTTGGTTGCCCGCTGCGAAGGATGAGAATATTGCCACAACCCAAACAACTTGTCAAGAGATATTTTTAAATTTTTTAATGCTGCAACTTTCCAATGACTTCCCCCCATTTATAAGGTTTCACGCCATTGGCGGTCAAAATCCAGGCGGTGGGAATGTTGGGATTGGGCACGCCGTCAATACAGTATCCATCTGTCATATAAATAATAGCGTCGGGCTGAATTTTTTGAGCCAAGGGGAAGAATTTGTCTTCACCGTTCCCTCCACCCCCTTTCAGACGCACAACTTTACTCCCGCGGCGCGAAAAATCATACACCGCTTCAATAATGTCACTGACTTCCACCACTTTAATACGGCTCATTCCTTTAATATGATCCAATTGGATCATAAAGTCCTTAAACATACTTGAGCTGATGGACCCCGAACAGTCCACCCCAACCACCAAATTCAGGTCCAAGATGTTTTTTCGCTCTTGTTCAATGCGGGCCACATCAAAACCTTTGTTTTTTTGTGCCGCCAACTTTTGACGCTGAATATTGCCCAAAAACTGAGGCAGATTGGAAAACGATGTATTGGTCTTAGTCATGACACCCTCTTGAAAAATTTTTGTTGATCCACTCTTTATTTTGTTAGCACATCTTTAACCACACTCGGCAGATCTTCCACCCCATCCATTGACAAATACGCGTCACCCAAAACGGCGTGTTCTTTTGCCAAACCCAAGCACGATACAACAATTTTTTTGTTGGCGGCTTGTATAAACGCTTGGCGCAAATCGTCGTCCAGAATTTGAGTGTCTGCGTCCTGCATAAACGGTTTCCCATCGGAAATCATAAACACCATTTTGTGCTGCCCTTGTTGTTTGGCCAAACGCTCGGTGGCAATCCGCAGACTTTCTCCATCGGAATTGTCAGCTTGTTGAATAGTCAAGGCCGCCAGACCCGACAAATCTTTTTCCTTGAACCCTTTGGCCACCACCGTTTCCAGTCGGCAGGTTTTCCGGTTGAAGGTGGTGGGAATGGACACGTTCAACAGCGCGTCTTCCAAGGGCGCGCTATACCCCAAAATTTCATGGGGAATATTTACCGCGCTCAAACCCTCGGACAACATCAGCGCCAGCGATTGAATTTTGCGTGAAGCCTCTTCCGTTCCGCTTTCGCCCCAGGACGCGCACGAACCGGACAAATCCACCAAAATGGTTGCGGCCGACTTATTGTGGGGGCGTTTGTGAATAGCTTCAAAAAAGTCCTCTCCCTGCCGCGCGGCCAACTTCCAAATATTGCGGGCGTCCAAATCCCCTTCTTCCCGACCGCCGACAAATTTAGCTTTAAAGGACGGTTTAAGATGTTGCACAAAGATTTTTTTGACCGCTGCAATTTCGCGCGCGCGCTCCTTGCGCAAATCCGCAATCAATTTGCTGGAGCGGCTGGAGGACGGCGCAGGAATAATCTTATCGTATTTGCGGGTCCATACGGTATGATCAACCGCTCCCACACTTAGCATGGAAGCGTCTTTGCTTGCGTTTTTGTTGGACGCGCCTTTTTCCGCTTCGCGGGCCCCTCTTTCAGAGAACCCCGACAAAGGGGACAAACGGGCGACGTCCGCAAAAATTAAATTGGGATCCAAATCTTCAACCGCGGCGGCAAATTCTTGGACGTTGAGCATAATGTCCCGAGTGCCACGGCCTCCTCCGCAGCCATTGATGACCGACATTTTTTGCTCGTTTGACGCGCGGTTGTCAAATTCGCGTTGCGCAGCGTTGGCTCCGTCCCATCCGTCCATCTCCACCATCTTTTCCGTCAGGTTCAAAGGCACGCCCGCCGCTTCCATTTCATTTTCCAACTGTTGAAGTTGTTGTTCCATTTTCCAATTTTCGCTCCGTTGTTGGGCGCGCAATTCGCTGCGCTCTGTGCGAAACTCGGCGCGCAATTCATCGCGTTTGTGCTCCAACTGAGCCATCTGCGCGGCCAACTCTTCCATTTGATTGTGCGCCGCCATCATTTTTTCCAAAGCCTCTTGGGCGCTCTCGCCGTCACCCAATTGGGTGGACATTTCTTGGGCTATTTTTTCCATATTCTTTTGCAGCTGATCGCGCTGGGCGGTCATCTGGTTCAGAAGATCTTGGGCTTCGTTAACTTTCTGCTCGGCGTTTTGGGCGCGCTCTTGGGCGCTGTCCAAACGTTGTTGGGAGCGATCAGCAACCTTTTGCGCCTTTTGTTCCAGTTCTGCAAGTTTTTCAGCGCCGCTTTGCGCCCACTCTTCTAATTTTTTCTGAATGTCCTCAATTTTTTCCATCACCGCGCTCAGGCGCTCTTCTAGCTTCTCTTTGCGCTGTTGAGTTAAGCCCTCTTTGTTTAATTTTTCGTTCAAATCCAACTCTTTTTTCTGCAATTCTTGCAGTTGTTCGTTTAAACGTTGATCTTTTTCATCAATTTTTTGTTGCGCTTCGGCAATTTTGTTTTGCAGCGCTTGGGCGCGGGCGTCGAGTTTTTCAACCAGATCTTGCGGGTCGGTCTTTTCCAAACGCTGAGACAATTTTTCCAAGCGTTGGTTTTCGTATTGGCTGCGGTTTTCCAATTTTGCGCGTTGGTTTTTGAGACGATCAAAAGCCTCCAATTGATCGGCAAAAATTTCGTACTTTTGATTTTCTTTTTTCAACTCAGTGTGCTGGGTTCGCAAAGGATCCACGAAGGGGGCGATAGCCTTTTCTTCTTCTTGGATTTTCTCCCCAAGTTTGGCCAAGGTCTGTTGTTTTTGATTGATTTTATTTTGGGCTTCCTGCGCCAACGCGGTGAGACGGGTGTTGGCTTCTTCCAAAGCCTTCTCCCACACTTTTTGCTCAGCGGTCTTTTCCCGGACCTGAGAATCATCCGCGCGGGCGTTCAACGCCAACCACAATTTTAGAGCGGCGACACCCAAATCCATCGAATCTTCAAACTTGCGTTGAGGGGTTGCCAAAATTTCATCAAATTGGGGAGCGTCCAGCGCGGACACAGCAGCGTCCCACTGTTGTGGATTGAAGATTTTGTTCCATCCCCACTGGGGGCGGCCCAACAAACTCCATTTCATGGCGTACAAAAAAACCTCGTCCGCGGTTGCGGTGTTCGGGTCCACGCCCAAGATTGTTTGCGTAAAACGGGGGTTGGCGGCGTGAATTTTAAAATGCTCTTCAAGCATTTCCGCGCCTCCACCAAACTTGCGAATTAAAAAGCGTTCCACGCGCGCGTGCTCCGCCAACATGGCAGCTTGCAGTTCGCGATGGGTTTTGAGTTTAGCAACCGTGCCAACGGTTTTGCGCGACTTGGCAATATATCCGGCCTCACGCAAACACAACCCATACAACACTTCAATGCTGTCCTCATCCAAGTTGTCCAGAGCGGGCAACACAATAGCCCCATTTTCAGGGCTTTCGGCCGAAACCACCCGCACATCAAATTCCCCCGTTAGGAGAGAGATAAAACGGGCAAAGGTGTTTAATTTTTCGGCATTCAATTCGGTCATGGATCTCTCCCAGAAGAGGGTCAATTGTATCACAGACCCTATAAAAACGGTAACAACACCATGCTTTTTGGGCACGGTGTTGGGGCCTGTTCAGATTAAATAAATTGGAGTTTTACACCTTTGTCTTGGGGGGCCGGCCGCGACGGGCTGCGGTGGACGCGCTGCGAACACTGGTGCGTTTCCCCGTGCCAAAATGCGCCTTTAAACTGCGTTCCACCGCTTCTTGCTCGTCCCGCGGCATTTTGTCCAGCCACGCCAATTTCGCCCCTTTCACCGGATCGCGGTGCAAAGCCGTTTTCTTGGCCCACGCAATAGCTTTGCGGGTGGAAAAATTGGCGGTAAAATCCATTCGCCCGTCGCGCGCGTTTTTGGAGAATTCCGCAATTTTTTTCGCCCAGGCGGGCTTTAATCCCGGAGCGGCGGCCCGCAACACTTTCACCTCTTCTGCTACAGGCAGGTTTTCCACCAGCATCACTTGCCAACGGTCCAAAAACGCCTCATTCATGGTGTTGGTGCCCCCAAAGTCGGACGCCCGGTCCGACATGGCGCCAATTGAGTTGGCCGTGGCAAATACCCGGAAATTGTGATGCGGGCGAATAATTTCGCCATTGTTTTCTTTGAGCACCAGCATACTTTCGTCTTCCAAAACCGGGTGCAACAGAGACAAAACCGCGGGCTCCGCGAAATCCAATTCGTCCAAAAGCAACCACCATCCCAAGCGCATGGCGCGGGGCAAAATGCCATCAATCCATTTGGTTTCTCCATTGACCACATGGACCTTGCCGATCAGGTCGCTCATACGGGTTTCGCCGTTGAAGTTGATGCGCAGCAAAGGCTGATTCACCCGGGAGGCCAATTGGGTAATGTGGGTGGTTTTGCCCACTCCGGCTCCGCCGGTGAGAATGACACTCTGACCTTGATGAATGGCGTCAATCACATCCGTCAAAAACGGCTGAAAACGGTAATCGGGATTGATCTTGGGCACCGCCACTTGGTGGTCAGGGGGAATATGCGCGCATTGCAACGCGCGGCCGTTGTTGACGAACACAGTGGGCGGCTCGGCGGTTTCCGAGCCAAACACCCGAGGGAACAGCTTGCCCCACGCCACGCCATTGGGGTGGGCGTCAATAACGGTGTCTTTTTTGGGACCGCTCATTAAACGCAATTGACGGCTGTGGGGAGTTTCTTTAACAATCTCCGCGCGGGTTAATGTGTGGTCCTTTTCCAAATACCAAGTGGTGCGGGTCATGAGGTTTCCCAAAATGAGTAAGGGAGATATTGTACACAAATATCTCCCTTATTACCACTCTTTCAAGCTAAAATCTGTCCAAGCCCTCTTAAAAAAAATCAATCAAATCAAACAATTAGCAGAAACTCCTGTACAGCTTATGAATCATGTTTGTTTGACGATTCAAAATGAAGACTAATGGCCTGATCGCTGCGGTTGTGGTCCGTGTCCTCCATTGGGTGGTGTACGCGGTTGCGCGCCCCACCCCGCCAGTGGGGAATGGGCACGGGAATATCCTTCAAGGCTTTTACCCGTTGTTCAAACGGCAACACATCATCCAAAGAGAGATCCAAGTTGTCCATCAGTTCTTGAGCCAAATCTTTCAAAATATCTTGATGGGCGGTCAGCCATTGGCTGCATTCGTCAAACAATTCCTTTGCCCAATACCGGCACTCCAACTCAACCTCTTCCCGCATCATTTCGGTCCACACCCCATCTTGTCCATAACCGCTTGGGGCCGCTAAGGGACCGGCGGCGCCTAAACCTTGATGGGTGAACGCGCTCTGCAATGTTTTGCGGACCTGCGCCAAGTCTCCGGTTCCCCCACGATCATAATGTCCAAAGACAGATTGCTCCGCGGCAATCCCTCCAAAATACATTTGGACCAGTTGAACCAAATGCGTCTTGGATTGTCGATACAATCCCTCCGGATGTTGGAAGTGCACGGACCCCAAGGCGCTGTCTCGGCTGCGAATGGTAATGCGCATCACATCAAAGCCCCCTCGCCAAGCCAATAAGGCGTGTCCGGCTTCGTGGATGGCCACAGACCAACGCTCTTGAGGGGATACCGTGTCTTTTCCATTGGGATTGGACCAAGACAATTGGTCGCACATGCGCAAAATGTTTTTCACTTTAAGGGTGTTGTCTTCGGTGTGAAGAGCCTCCTCAACGGTTTTGCGCATGACCTCTTTAATATCCGCGCCGGTAAAGGAGCGGGACACGCGATTGACTAGATCAATGGCGCTTTCCAAATCCTGATCCAAGGGTTTGTCTTTTAAGTACACCCGCCAAATTTCAGCCCGTTCGGGGGTGGTGGGAACACCAATATCGTGCACTTCGCTTAAACGCCCGGAACGTTTGATCGGGGCATGGATTTGGAAAGAATACATATTGGTGGTGGCGATAAACATCACGCCGTCCAAATTTTCCACACCATCCAATTGTGAGGTGAAAGCTAAACACGATTTTTCATAGGTTTCTTTATCCAAAAACACGTTAGCTTCGTCCAGAATAACCACACAAGGGGCGTAATTCCGGGCTATTTCAAACATCTGTTTCACATTCGGGGCGGCCTTTACGCAATCCACACTTAAACAGGTTACTTCAAAACGGCGCGCCAAATGACGGGCGAAGAGGGTTTTGCCCGTGCCGGGGGGACCAAGTAAAATCGCGCCCTTGGGAGGGGATCCGCCCAGACTTTTGCAGCGCTGAGGATCTTCGAACGATGACCCAAGCACCTTGAAAAGCTTGTCCCATTTTTCAGACGCACCCAAAGCCGGTATCTCTTTGAGCTCGGTGGGGGTCATCACTTTAATGTAATCCACCTCTTCTCCGCCCACGGCCTGGAACGATCCAATCATATGTTGAACAACATCCCAAGAATAGGTGTTGGATTGATGGCACACAAACGCGGCGCGGGCGATATCCACGGGCCGGCGTAAGGACCGCGCAACACGTAACGCTAAATCACTGTGAGGCTTTTTGAAATAATAATTGGCCACCGCTAAACGCTGGGTGTAAAACACATTGTCCAAATCCATAATGCTTTTGCACCGCCGCGCAATTGTTTCCCCAAGACTGGCCACGGTGCCCGACCAACGCAGTATCACAGACAACGTGGTGGTTTTTAAAAATTCTTTGAAGTCTTTGCTTTTTATAAAATCTTCGTCTTCCACCACCAAAACAGCGGGGGTGTTCTTCATCATCCATTCGACAATCGCCAAGCCCTCCTTGTTGGTTTTTTTCAGAGTGTAACCCGCTTTTTTTCGTTCTTGCAACAACTGACTGATGCAGGTGGTCTTTCCGCTGCCCGCGCCCCCCGCCACCAAGACAATTTCAGGCAAAGAGGACGATAAAATTGGCGCCCATTCGGGATTCCCCAAAAACAACGAGGGGCTGTCGGGGAGATGTTTGAACACCCACGGCTGGAAGAGATGCTCCCAATTGAGAGTGCGGCTGTGGGGGTTTTTGGTGCGCAAGGACGACCACAAAGGCGTTTGCCACTCCAATAAATTTTTGTTCTGCCGAATGGGCAGCATTACGTGTTGTTCCGCTGTGTCCAAATTTTTGTACAATCCCGCGCGAACCAACGCCCCGTTCAATCCCCACAAACTGTTAATCAGCTCAATGGGGCAATTGAGGGTTTGGGCAAAAGCGGGCATCCATTTTTCAGCGGATGTGCCCATTAACTCCACCAATTTAGGAAACCAACGCGGCGCGCGGCCCACCCATTCTTCCCACATCCCCCAATAATGCGCTTGATCGGCGTCCAGTTGAAACAAAGGGGATAATCCTTGAGTGGCGCGGTAATAAGGCCCGTCGACTCGGTTGAGTGTCTGAGCCCAATTGACCCAGGTGTTTTCCGAATAGGTCAGCAACTCCAACACATCTTCGGAGGAGGCCTTTTCCAACCACCGGTTCCAAATTTTTATTTGATAGGAATTGTAGTGGATGTACATGTCACTGGGGGTTGTTTCAGAGAGCTCGTGGAAATATTTGGTCATTTCCGCGGGCACACCATAGGTGTTCCACACTTTGTCGTGTTCCCATTTCTTAACAAAAGAGGGGGGAACAAACACATTTAAGTTTTTAAGAATGTCAAAAAAGTCTTCGGGAATGGCCCATCCACTGGCGGTGCGGTCGGCCACGTAATAGCGGGCTAAGCGCAATTCAAAAACCCAACCCAGGATTTCCATAAAATCCAAAGGAACCGACACTTCATTGCGTTGGATGCTTTCCAACCGTTTTAAGGCTGTGCGGCAGGCGAACGCCGGACGGCTGTATGGGGGAAGAGGAAGGGAAAAGGGAAAATCGGTCATCGCTTTTTCTCCAAAAGCTCATCGGGTATTTTTTCAAAGACGGTGTCCCAGGCTTTAACTGGGGCTATATTTTCGGGCAAGGGAATGTCACTGGGAAGAAGAACGCTTCGCCCTTCCCGAGCGGCTCGGGAAAACGCCGACATCAAATTTTTCCGCAAATTGCGGGCGGATCCTCTTTCGGCGCACAACACGTCCAATGTTTCTTCTGGGACTTCTCTAAATCCAAGCCCCCATGTGTTGTGTTGGCGCAACCCTCGCTCAATAATCCGCGCCATTTTTTTGCGCGCGTTTAAGTCTGGGGCGGGAACATTTTCCACACGGAAACGGCTTTTAAGAGGTGGAGACAGTAACGCTAAATCATTGGTCGTGGCCACCCAACTGATCCAGGAAAAATCCGTTTTCAATTGCACAGAACGGTCCACAAATTTTTTGGCTGAATGGGGTTCCAATAAAGACAATAAGGCGGGCATAACAGGAAACTTACTGTCTTGGGTGGTTTTATCCAATTCGTCCAACAAAACGATGGGGTTAATGCAGGCCGACGTTTGAATCATCTTTTCAAACAATTCCCCTGGCGCGGTGTTTCCCCACATCCGGTCCAATCCGGTAAAAGTTGAACTGGCGGTAATGCTCTCCATATTGAAAATATGAAAATCGTTTTGCGAAATGCGGGCCAATTCGTTAAAGAAGAATGTTTTCCCTGTGCCCGGGGGACCGTCCATAATCAGGGGAGGGAGAAAGAAATCCCCCTTACCCATACACGCCAACGCCAAGTCATTTTCCACCAAATCCACAATCTTTTCAAAATGCGGAAAGCCTTCGCGCAACACAGCGATTTGATCCAGCGCGGCGCGTGCGCGGGCCGAACGACGCAACCCATTGGGGTTGTCTGTTAAAAAACGCGACCAGGATTTGATCACATCGCTGTCTTGACGCTTGATCCCGTCGAGACAACTCTTCCGGCTTTCTTCGCTAAATAGAGGCTTCATCGGTGTTTCAGATTTCTGATCGATTTCCTCCCACCCAATCAAATTGTTCATATTGTTGTTGAGGGTGTGGTAATGGGCTTTGAATTCAGCGATGGTGGTGGGCGCCATTTTCAGTCCCAGCTTGTAAAAGACCGTTCCAAAATCATCGGGATTTGCGCCCTGTTTCACTTGGTCGCTCAGCAATTCAGAGAACCGCTCAGCTGCGTCTGTGTCGGGCAAGCACACCGCGTTCCAGCGTTGCAACACTGAGCAATTTTCCAAATACTTGACCCATTCCAAGGCGCCGCGGGTCAACGGCCCCTGGGTGCGGCGATCGGACATATTCCATAATTCATTCCACAACCGATCACGCAACACAGTATTGGAGTCATTGGTCAACAAACGCAAAAAATACTCTGCAAATATTTTATCATCCACCGCAGGACTGTTCACTGTATTTTCCGTCATCACTTCGGCAAGGGAGAAGGTTCTCACCAATCGCGCAGCTGGTTTTTTATGGGGGAATAAATTCCAGTTGGTTACCGCATTAAAGGACACAACAATTTCTTCGTCGCTTACCAGATTTTTGATTTTATTTTCCTCGCCCACTTTAAAGGAGCGACCAGCCCAATCGTAAAAATCCGCAAGAGGATGTTGATATGTTTCAACTCTCCAAGCGGTGGGGTCGGACAACACGTCTGTGTATTCTTTTAAACGCCCCAACAGCCATTTTACGGAATCCCGATATTGCTCGATGGTTTCCCACCGTTGCTGCTGGGCTTCTTTTTCAGATATTTCCAGGGTTTCCCACAATTTTGGAATCTCGGTTTCGGGCGCCGTTTTTTTCCACGCCTCAATTCGGCGGGCCAACCACTCTTTTACGGCGTTTGCGTGATCGGTTTTCTCCACGCCCCACAGGTCATTGCGGTCCAAACAATTGTTCTCGTTTTGGATGATGTCCAATTGCATCTGAATAATGGATTCTTCGCGGTGGCGTTGAATAAGTTTCGTGGCAAATTTTCGCGCCCACACCGACCAATGCGTGTACCCTTTTAAATCCATTAAGGTCGCCAACACATCATACACCGTATGACCGGTGACCACGGGGTGCGTTTGGGTTTTCCATTGTTCATGATAGTGAGCTACCGCGTGCAGCAAAATGCTGTCAACGTACATCCGTGTGCCGTTTTTTTCTTGAAACAAACTTTGAATAATAATTTCTTCGAGGAACGAAAACCCTGTGTTGTGGGCCGCCATTTGTATGGCGTCTTCTGCGCTGAGGTGATCAATTGAAATCAATTCAGGGGTTGCCGCTTGCGTGGTGATTTTTTCGCAAGGATTAAACACCCGCCCGATTTGCCAGTGCGGCAAAGTTTCTTTGCTGACGGACGACAAGAAACCGCTTAACGGTTTGGGCAGGGGATTGCTCAAACACAAAATTACATGGGACAGCGCTGCAATTTTATGTGGTGTTGCACACAATTTCTCCACCACTTTTCCATGGTTTAACCGCGCGGCAAGAACGGTAAAATTTTTCACATCGTCTTCAGACAAATTTTTGAGCGTGGTTTCTGTCAGAGCAGACAACACATCGTCTTCTTTTACGCGAAAAACATACAGTGAAGCAATCAATTTGCGTGTGTGTTCGGACAGCGCTGTCAGATCTACGGCCACATTTTTAATTTTCTTTCCCACCTGTACAACGACAGATCCATTCTTCAACGCAATACTGGACAACGGCGGCACTTGATTCATACAACGTCCCATACACGGTAAGGCGCGATCATACGCACAAAGTCATGAGTTGACAAGCTTTCTTCTAAAAAAAAGAGAGGATTTCTCCTCTCTTTTTTCTTACCGTGCCCTTAGGACATCTTGCTGTGGGCGGTGTATTTGTTTTGCGCCACAGCGGCGCTGTCGGTGATAATAGATGGATCGGGGTTTAACCATTTTTTGCTCACGCGTACAATATCATTCCAATCCACGTCCCGAATGCGTTCAATAGCGCGGGCGTCTTCCTCGCGGCTGTAGCCGGTTCCCAACATGTTGAGTTCACTACTGGCTTTAGCAAAGGAGGACTGGGGCACCAAAAACTGTTTGAACATCGACAACTTAGCTTCGTTCAAAGCCTGAGGATCGCGTTTAGCTACAACCTCATCCAAAAACTCGGGGAGGCGGGAAAACGCTTCAAATGTTTGATCCACCCACGGGTCGCGGTACGAACGCAACGTGATGGTCATAGCGCTTAAAGCCGCGTACACACCATAAGCGCCGCCGTGCTCGCGCACCACTTCGTGCAATTTGGGTTCAATCATTTTTAACGCCACTTTTACAGCGGCCGCGTCCTTGGTGTTCCATTTCGGTCCCGGGAATGCGCGGGTGCAATGGTTGATCATGAGCGCTGCGGGGTAACGCATAGAACCACCGGCGGCGGGGACCACCGCGTGCACAGGGATAAAGTCCTCAAAACGCTCCCACTTGGCTCCGTTGCATTTTTTAGCCAAGGATCCGGCCAAATTTTGTGTGTGTTCCAAAGGACCCACCGCCGTTAAATGGCGTGGAGCGGCAAACGCTTTACTCAAGACAGACGCGAATTCTTTTTGCGCAAAAGCGGGATTTTCTACTGCTTTTTCCAGCCACGCCAAACGGTTTTCCATTACATATGTGTTCAATTGGTCTTGCAGTGCATAATTTTCATTGTAAGGAGCCAACGCGCTGTTTTTGCTTTGATTGACAATCGAATCGGGAATTTTTTGCTTAATGCTTTCGATCACACTGCCAAACACATTTTGCCAATATTCCACTTCCAACATAGGCGCGCCTTGGCTGCGCTCCACCAGGGCCGCGGCGCTGTCGTCGGCGTTTTCCACCAAACTGTTGGCCGTCAAATTCAACGACAGGCCCACCACCTGATCCAAATTGCAATCGTGGCCGAAGCTCCAATTCACGCCCACGCCCCGTTTGTTTTCAACAGACCCTTGCTCTTCATATGTTTTGGTTGGGGTGCCCAAACGCGTAGCCACGCGGGACCACATCAGCAACACCATTTGTTCGTGCAAGGACAATTCCACCCCTCCCAAGTCGTACATTAACCCAAACGACAAGTTGGGGGCGTTGGGGGCGTCAACCAATGTCTGCGCCAAAGCCTCGGGGGAAGAAGGAACCTGCAACAATGTATTGGAGACCCGCTCGGGGAATTGCACGTCTTTTTGGTCCAGCAACGGCAACAACTCTACGTTGGTTGGTTGGGTGTACACCTTATTTTGAGCGGGGCGACCTTCTTTCACCATTTGTGCAACGGTTTTTGCCTCCACCTCGTCCCATTGCGCCAACAGCTGGCTGTTGTTTTCCAGTACAACAATGGGGGTTGGGGCGCTGCGGAAAGCCCCGCAATAGGCTGCCACTTCTTCGGGGGTGGGGGGATGAGCGCTCAAATCGTTTAGCACCGCCAAGTTGTCCCCATCCCACAGAGGGTTGCGGTTCAACACCACGTTGTGGGCAATATTTTTCACCACCGACACAACAGATCGACCGTGTTCTTTGCGCACCGACTTAAGGGTGTTGGACACCGCAAACTCCCAATCGTTTGTGGTTACGCCGTTTTGACTCAACGTCTCCCACAATTGATTTAAATCATTTTGGAGATCCTGCGCGTGTTCTTTTGCCAATCCATTGATCAAAAACACATTGGCCACGTCTTTGCCGACATGGACCGGATCAAAGAAATACCAACTGTTGATGGAGCACTGCCATTTTTGCTCCAACGGGCGCAAGGGGCTGGACGCCGAATCAAACAACGCCATGGCCATCAACCCGTCCCACAATTCTTCGCGCCCGCCGTGGGGGCGGGGTTTAGTGTAAGCCATCAGAATTAACGGCGCGTTGTTGTCGTCGCCGGGAATGTCAGTGGTCCAGATGTTGCCATCTTTTTTATACGTGGAAGGCAGCAAGGCTCCCGCCGGTGGGGGAACTGGGGTTTCCAAAGGCTCTTGGGCGTGGGCCAGATGGTCGGCCAACGCCTCTTCAATTTGTTGGTGCAGCGTGGCGATATCGAGTTCCCCCGAAGTGGCCAACACCGCTTTTTTTGGTGTGTAATAACGACGGTGGAAATCCAAAAGGCGGGGGTATTCCAAATACGGAATATTGACCGGATGCCCGCCCGACAAACGAGACAAGGGTGTGTCCGGCGCCAAGATGTTAAGCAAATGGTCGTAGACGCTGGAACTGGGGTCGGCGTATACACCCTTCATTTCATTAAGCACGACACCTTTGAGCGACCACGTGTTGTCCTCGCTTTTTTCCAAGCGCCAGCCCTCTTGTTCAAAATCTTGTGGGCGCAACAACGGATTGAACACCGAATCCAAATAGACATCCGACAGGTTGGCAAAATCTTGCTGCAAAGTTGTGGCAAAGAAATAGGTGGTGTGCAACCACGCTGTTTCTGCGTTCATCTGGTGCGCAACCGAACGGTTGGACATGGCAAAGAAAGGATCTTTTAACGGGAATTTTCGTCCCCCTGAAAGCGTAAAATGCTCCAGAATGTGAGGCATGCCCGTGTCGTCTTCAGCAGGAGTTGGAACAGAGAGGGCAAACACCAATTCCGGGAAAGAACTGTTTAAATGGTAATGACGAAAACCTGTTTTTTCATGGACGTACTCATCCATTGAGCAATGTTGATCGGGGTAGGAAACCGAATTGATCTTGTGAAATGTCATCTTCTTTTTGTCCTTTCAGTGATTTAACATTTAAAGTATATCACCCAAAAAGCCAAAAATCACAATTTTGGACACAAAATGTTCACAATTTTGAAGCCCGCTTGGACAATTTTTTTAAATGGGGTTGGGCTTGGGACAATGATTGGGCGAGCGCCGCGTAGTGATACGATGAGGGGGTCTTTTTTTGTGTTTGCTCCATCCATTGGACAAGAAGATCCAGAGGTGAGGCGTGAGGATCCGAAGACATGATTTGATTCAGGCGGTTGGATTTTTTCCCAACCGCGCACCACGCGCTTTGACCCACCGATTGCGCCGTTTGCTCCAGTTCATCCACCAAATAGGAGAATGTGATGACCCATCCGTGGGGGGTGTATTTAACA